>TARA_R110002110_G_scaffold28_2_pt1 | contig 16036 bp, 14 predicted proteins | sample TARA_R110002110 | Tara Oceans TARA_R110002110 (sample SAMEA4397330) | marine metagenome | biome: Polar Biome; feature: [SRF] surface water layer (ENVO:00010504); material: water (ENVO:00002006), including particulate matter (ENVO:01000060) such as... | depth 5 m
CGTGCACAATGCTCCATCCGAAGAGCGGGTTGACAGCGAGCTGGAAGACTGGGTTGCAGAGATCCGTAAGAAGCGAACGGCGCTCGATCTGCCGACAATCATGCAGGCCTGTCCGGAATTTGCATCCTGGGCGCGCAATATGGGTGGATTCCTGAAGGATTGGGGCGATCTGCACCGGGTTGCGGGGCAACTCAGGCCGATGATCGGGATCTCGGAGCATGCCTGGAACGTGGCGCAGGACCGAATGGGCACCCAGGTGGCCACGGCCGCGTTTGCGCTTGTCTTCGAGAAGCACAGCGCAGGTGAGGTTTCCTCGCCGGGCGGATATCTGCGTGGCATGGTCGAGAAAGCCGGGGCAGGGGAGCTGCACCTCGAGCGCAGTTTCTACGGCAGGCTCAGCGGGCAGGCGGCGTGATGGGGCAGGGCGTCAGAGACCAGCGGCCTTGGTCAGGTTCACCCGGAACCGATCACGGCGGCGTTGGTAACGGCGGGTCATCTCGGCGGAAGCATGGCCGAGAAGCTTCTGAACATAGCGCTCATCCACCTCAGCCGAGGACGCGAGACCTGCGCGCAAGCTGTGGCCAGAGAACAGCGCCAGTCGATCTTTCTCGGGCAGCTCTGATCGGATGCCCGCGTTCAGGACCGTACGCTTGATCAGGCGTGCGACATGCTTGTCGTTCAGCCGTGTGTCGAGGGCGCGGGTGGCGTCGCGCGAGGTGCCGACGAAGACCGGGCCGAAATCGATCTTCGCAAAGTGCAGCCATTGCTCAAGAGCATGCACGGGGCAGGTCTGATCCTTGGAGCCGCGGCCGATCTCGACTTCGCGCCAACCGGTCTTGGCGTTGAGGGTCAGGAGGGCGCCTTTCTCGAGGATCTCGATCCAGCCGCCGGAATCCGACGTATCGTCTTTGTGTACATCGAGGCTGACGATCTCCGAGCGGCGCAAACCTCCGGCGTAACCGAGCAGCAGGATCGCGCGGTCCCTCAGCCCGCGCAGATCGAAGGGAAGGGTGGCCACCATCGCGAGGATGTCCTCGGCCAGGATGGCTTCCTTCTGAACCGGCGGTCGCGCATGCTTACGCTTGATCCCCGCCAGCACCGTGGCGATGTGCCGGTTCTTGCGATCGAAGGTGAATCCCCGCTGCGCGTAGTTCCAGGCGAGACCGGACAGGCGGCGGTCGATCGTGCTGACCGACAGGGGTCGGGACGCCGGCGGCAAAGGGAAGGAGCCTGACCCGGACGCCAGATCGGCGAGGTAGAGGCCGATCATCTCAGGGGAGGGGGGCAATGGCTCGGATCCCTTCATCCGGCACCAGCGGGCAAAATGCGCCCAGTCATTGGCATAGGCGCGTCGCGTGTTGTCCGACGCTGCCGCACGAGCATAGTCACGGGCGGTATCGACTAGTCGATCGAGGGTGCCGGACCCGGCGACATGGGAGGGCAGGACTATGTCATCGCTTTCCTCTTGATCTCTCTCGTCGACGCGAGCAGCATCGAACTCACCAGAGGGCGCTGACGTCGATTTCTCGGTCTCTGAGGGCATTTTTCTCTGAATCTGTCGGTCTGCCGGAATTTCTGAGACTGCGTTCCATTTGTTTTCAATAGCTTGCCTGCGTCGCATTTCTGAAACCGATTCAGGGTATGTGAGATTGAACGCCGATTTGAGTCACCATTGGTGAGACTATCCGGCATCCATGCACTGAGTAAGTTATGTCCGATAATTTTCCAGCTGACAAGGATTGGGAAGAGGCCGAGTACCGCGCCCGAGTGATCGCGAAACTGCCAGCCCAGCTCACTCAGGGCAATGTCGACTGGGCCATGCGCCAGTTGAATGTCAGCCGATCCACGCTCTTTCGTCTGGTGAAGCAGTTCCGCGAGGATGGGCGGACCAGTGCGCTTCTGCGGAATACCCGGGGCCCCAAACCTGGCATGCAGCCTCTGGACCCGGCGGTGGAAGTGATCGTGTCCCGCCATTTCAAGGGACTTTACGCCACCCGCCGCAAACCCACCAGGACGCGGTTCTGGCGGGAGATTGCTGCCGATTGTCGGGCTCAAGGGCTGGCACCGCCCTCGATCCGTCGTCTGGGGCGCTGGCTGGAGCAACATGACCAAGCTAAACTGATGGCCCGGCGAGAGGGCAGGGACAAGGCCGAGCGGCGCTATCTGGCCACGCCGGGAGGCCTCACCGCAGACAGCCCTCTCGACATCGTCCAGATCGACCACACCAAGGCCGATGTGACGGTCGTCGATCCGGTGACCCGGCACCCGCTTGGTCGGCCGACGCTGACGGTGGCGATTGATGTAAAAAGCCGCATGATTTTGGGGTTTCACCTGTCTCTGGAACCGCCCTCGCTTCTTTCCGTTGCGCTTTGCCTGACCCACGCGGTAATGGACAAGTCGCATTGGCTGGCGGTGCGCGGTATCAATACGGACTGGACCGCGCATGGTATCCCCAGGGCGATTTACGTGGACAACGGCGCGGAGTTCCATGCCCGCGCCTTCGGATTCGCCTGCGCCGAGTACCAGATCGACCTGCGTTATCGCCCGCCGAGCACACCGCGATACGGCGGCCATATCGAGCGGCTGATCGGCACCATGATGGGGGCGGTCCACCTGCTGCCGGGCTCGCATTTCTCGAACATCTTCGAACGTGGCGATCTCGACGGCGAGGCCGAGGCGGTGATGACGCTCGGTGAGTTGGAAACCTGGCTCGCCCTCGAAATCACCGGCTCCTACCATGCGCGCATCCACAGCGCCTTGGAAACTACGCCCTTAGCGGCCTGGGTTGCGCAGGCGGATACGGCGAAGCTCCGCATGCCCGCTGATCTGCGGCAGTTCCTGGTCGATTTTCTGCCTTCGGAGCAGCGTGTGCTTCAACGCGACGGTTTTCACCTCTTTCATATCCGCTACTGGTCGGGCGAGCTGCGTTGGCTGATGGGCCAGGAAACCCGCAAATACACACTGAAATACGACCCGCGCGATCTTTCGCGCATCTTCGTGCTGACCGAGAACGGGGTCATCGAGGCCCGACCAGCGGATCTGACCCGCCCTGCAATCACGCTCTGGGAACACCGCGCGGCGCGGCGGGCCTTGCGGGAGGCTGGACGCCGTTCGGTGGACGAGGAGCTCATCTTTCGGACGATCGAGGCGCAGCGCGACCTCGTGGATAGCGCCGCGCGGCAGACCAAGGCGATACGGCGCCACCAGGCCCGCCGGGCGCATCTGGACCCACGCCCGATGATCGATGTGACGCCTGGGCCACATGCGCCTGAAACGCTTCCTGCGCCGGAAAACAAGAGCAATGCGCTGAAAGACCACCCGGGCTTCTATGTCGAGGAGTGGTACGATGACGACTGAGTTTCCGCATCTCTATCCGAACGCTGGCAGGATTGCCGCTCTCAGTGCCGAGGAGCGCATCCTGCGCATCCGTGCCGACCGATGGGTGTCCTATCCCCGAGCGGAGGCGGCACTCGCCAAGCTGGAAACCCTGTTGTCCTTTCCGGAACGCGCCCGGATGCCGAACCTGCTCCTGGTCGGCGAAAGCGGCATGGGCAAGACCATGATCATCGAGAAATTCACGCGCGATCATCCCTCGAGTTTTGACGACACCACGGGTCGGTTGCATATGCCGGTCGTCGCGGTGCAGATGGTTTCCGGCCCGGACGAGACACGGTACTACCGCCGGATTCTGGCGGCGATCGGCGCCCCGGAACCTCCCCGCGCAACGCTTGCTGTTCTGGAAAGCCTGGCCCTGCGACTGCTCACCGAGTTACGCCCTCATATGCTGGTGATCGACGAAATCCATAGCTTGCAGGCGGGCACGATCCGCGAACAGGCACGGTTCCTGAACATGCTGCGGTTTCTGGGCAATGAGCTGCGTGTTCCCCTCGTTTGCGTTGGCACCGCCCAGGCCCGCAATGCGCTGCGCACCGATGACCAACTGGTGCGCCGGTTCGAGGCCTTCGCCCTACCGCCCTGGCAGGACGGGGTCGATTTCACCGGGCTGATGAGCACACTGATGCGCAGCCTGCCGCTCCGGCGCGAAAGCGAGATCGATGAGAAGGCGCTCTCGCGGATGATCAAGGTATCCGGCGGCATCACCTCGGGTATCTTTTCCATCATGTCTCAGCTGGCAATCGCCGCCATTGAAAGCGGCGAGGAACACATCCTCTCGCGTGATATTCTGGGCGGCGACTGGTTGCAGGCGGTCTTGGGAGAGCCGGTGTGATCGGGCAGGGCCTTCTGCCGGTGGTGTTCCCACCCGAGGTTGACGAGCGCCTGTCCTCCTGGGTCGCCCGCATGGCGCCATTCTACGCGATGACAGTACCGGAGTTTCTGGCCGAGCTTGGCTTGTCCGGCCGCGATGTGTTCGATCTGGAATGGCGAATGTCGGAAGGGGAGGGGGCTCGGATCGCTCTGCGGACCGGCCTTTCGGTCGAAACCATTCAGTCTATGACATTCAGTGACTTCATCTCCGACGCCCGGATGACGGTCGCGCGCCGAAACCGCCATCACTGCCCGTATTGCCCGGGCGATGTGCACCGGAAGTCAATGTCGTTGCCCTGGGTTTTTCACTGTCCGGTTCACGGCGCAGACTTGCAGGATACCGCCGGCGCGACGTTGCCCGCAGTGATGGGTGGCACTCGGATGGTAGCTTTGGCAATGCACGCAAAAGCCGGGTCCGCCGTTCTCGATGCTTGGCTACGTGGTGCGGGGCAGCGGGCTCTGGACGCGCCGGAAATGCTGGCCGTCCTGACTGCGCGACACCGCCGCGCCTCGCCTCCCTCTCTAGCCGAGCAACCGCGCATGTCGTTGCAGACCCGGCGCGACTACCATGACTTTCTCACGACGCCGATCATCCGCCAGGCGCTGACGGTTGTCGTTCCCGAGTATGACGAGGTCGCGCCGGTCCTGGCCAAGCCCGTGCGTCCCGGCCTGCACGCTCTGGCGCAGGGCTCGCTGCTACAGGGTTTCGCCTTGACCGTCGGCATTGGTCGTATCGTAGAGGACCCTGTCGCTTGCGCGATCAACGTGTTGCTCGCCAGCGACGTGGACGGGCAGGTGCGGGTTCGCGATGCGCTCCGCTCATGGCCTCTCTCGTTGAGGAGACGCATCTCAGCCCGGCTCTGGCGTGCTCAGCGCGACGAGAGAGAGCGTCAGAGCGCTGCAGAGCCTTCGAGGCGCCGCCGGTCTCACGAATTCCGGCGCGTCCAGTCTCATGAATACCGCTTCAGAATCTCATGAACCCCGGTCTGTTTTTCAGGGAAAGGCTTGAATCTCATGAATTCCGGTCATCCGACACTCGTTTTCGGGTGTATTGTGCATGTTTCCAAGTATACCCCAATAATGTCCGATAAGGCAAACTTATTGGACATGGCTGAGACCGGCACAGCGGGGCGGTTTGCACATCATATTGTGGACGAAAGCGCCGCGACGGGATAGTCTTGTGGCATGACCTATCAGCCAGCAACCATCAGCGACGACCTAAGCAACTTACCCAAACTCCCGAGCTTGGTCACCTCCGGTCGTGCTGAAACCCCTGAAACTGTGGCCTTTCGGTCAGGGGCAGCGCTCACGGTACTCGACCAGCTTATCGGTGACTTCAGGCATGGCGTGCCCGTGAAACTGCTCGCCAACCGGCTGGCACTCAGCGCGGCCACAGCCACCTCGAAACTGGAGGGACGGTTGGCGCGACAGGCGGACATCCGCGACGCTTACCATCTGACACCGCCGGGCGAGGCGCGCGGTCCCGATGGCGATCTGCTGGCGTTCTGGCGCGACATGGTGCTGCTTCGGCTGAACGGACCCGGTGAGATCGCGGATTTGATCGGGCCCGACCGCGCGGAGGATATCGCGGGTTGTCTGGACGCCGGACTGGAGCGCGCCCGCACCCATGGGCCGTTGGCCGGCTGTGTCTTTGTCCTGCGGGCTGTGCTGGAGGCCGACGACCGGGCGGAACGAATTGCCTGCCTGTTGTCGGATGTCGTCATGGCGCGGGCGCTGAACTGGAAGCAGGTGCTGCCCGTAACTGCGCAGCGGTTGACAAAGGCGGTTCTGCGCGACCTGACCGCAGAAGGGCAGGGCGCCGATCTGGCAGTTGAGGTGCGGATCCTCGAGTCCGTCGAAGGGTCGATCCGATTGGCGCGGGACCTGGCCCGGTGCGCCGCGGCCCTTCGCACCGTCGCCCCGAAGCTGCGCGCGAAAGGATCGACAGCGGCAGTGGACCTGTTCCTGACCGAGGATGCCGTAGCCCCGGCGTCGATGCTGTCGCCGCGTATTCGTGGAACGTCGATCCCCATGACCGATCGTGCTGCGCGCCGCTTCTGCGACCGGCTTGTTGAGTTGGGCGTGGCACGGGAACTGACCGGGCGACCGACGTTCCGACTCTACGGGATCGGATCATGACGTTCGCGACCAGGAAACGGAAACCAGCAAAGGAAGGTGGCGCCGTCTTCGACCGGGAGCTCGAAGACCTACCGCAGGAGCTCCGTTGGCGCGAATGGATGGGCCGGGTCGAAGCGGTTCTGTTCGCGAGCTCGTCACCAGTCGGCCGGGAGGACCTGGCGCGCGTGGTGGGGCAGGGGGCCTCGGTCGAGATGTTGATTGAGGACATCCAGGCCGTGCTCACCGGGCGGCCCTACGAGCTGGCTCAGGTGGCCGGCGGCTGGATGTTCCGGACGAAGTCCCAGTTCGCTGATGCCGTCAAGGCCGCTGCAGATCTGGGCGACCAGCCGCTCGCCTTCACCGAGATGGAAATGGGGGTACTTTGCGCCATCGCCTACCACCAGCCGATCGACCGGGCCGGCCTGGCCGACATTTTCGGCAAGGACGTCAGCCGCGATCTTCTGGCCCGGCTGCGCACCAAGGATCTGATCGCCAGCGGGCCCCGGTCGCCACGCCCGGGTGCCCCGCATACCTTCGTGACAACGGAGACGTTTCTGGCGACCTTTAATCTGCAGAGCCTGCGGGATCTGCCGGAGCTGGAGCTGGTTGAACACCCAGCCTAACTGATTTCGCTCAAGCTAGGTGCCATGTCCTACATGTTGTAGTCTGTGCCTTACGAAACGCTGATTGAAGTGCTATCTCTGTCATATGGAAGGTACGGGTTATTGGCGTGAACAAGAAGATTACTGCCAGTCAGCGAATTGGCGAAATCGGGGAGAAGGCGGCTAATCTTCAATTCTTGCGAATTGGTTTCCAATTCGATGGGCGTTCACGGCTGGAAGCAGGGATAGACGGCATCGCTGAGGTGATGGACGATGATCAGCCGACAGCGAAGATGATAGCCGTTCAGGTCAAGGCTACCGAGCGTGGCAGCTATGTCAGCGAGACGGGCGCCGGGTTTACCTATCGTGTCCGCGCTTCGGATTTCGACTATTGGCGTGGTTCCAACTTACCCGTGATCCTAGTTCTCTACAGGCAATCGGATGACACGTTCTTCTGGAAGTCGCTCGAGAACCTCGTTGGCGAGGCCGAACGCACATTGCAGTTCGATAAGGAGCGTGACGTCTTGGACGGACGCGCGAAGGACCGCCTCGCGGCCCTGACGGTCGCCAAGCAAGGACACGGTTACTACGTCCCGCCACTTGGGGGAGGGGAGGAAGCGATCATCAACATGGTGCCATTGCGGCTTCCTGAGGAAATCTTCGTCGCACAGACTCAGCTTTCCACCCAGAAGGCGCTCGTCCGGATGAACAAGGTACGAGAAGGCCAGCGGTACGATTGGATGATCGATGAAACCTCGCTTTGGACATTCTGCGATCCGCAAACCACACCCGTCCGTGACCTGGTCGAACGGGATCAGGTCGAAAGGATCGAAACCGATTTTCTGGCACAACACGACGCCGTGGATCAGCAGCACAAATTTGCGGGCCTGTTGCGACATACTCTGGCGCATGACTTTCGGGATTTGCTCGGGTGGGACCGAAAGAAAAGGCAGTTCTTTTTCTTGCCAACACCTGGAGTCGTCGCGCGCAAGTTCCGCTATCTTGGCGCGAAGCAGAAGACACAAGCCGACGTTGTCAGCGTCTATCAGAAGTCAAAGGGGGAGGGGCCCATCGACTATGTACGGCACCATTCATTCCAACCGCGGTTCGAGCGCTTGGCGGATCAGTGGTATCTGATCGTTAATCCATCCTATTACTTCACTTCGGATGGAGAACGCGCGCTCAACTATCCGGATGCCTTGTTGTCCGGGAAGAAACGACTAGACACGAACAGCACAGTTCGAGGCCAGGTGATCATGTGGCATCGATTGCTGTCGGGTATGGAATTTGAAGATGCCGGCGAACTGCTGACGCCCGACACCAAGACGGATCGCATCATCAAGTTTTGTGTCCCGCCTTCCATCGAACTGCCAAAGAGCGTGCCCGAGGATGTGTGGGGCGCGAAGGCGCAGAAGTCGAAGAAGCCGTCCGGCTCGAATGAACAAGGCAGCTTCGACCTATGAGCGACTTCAAGACAAAGATCTTCCCGGAGCCGGAACTGGAGTTTGGCGACCAGCACCATCATCCTGATCCGCGATTGGGGTTGCTGCAAGCGGGTCCGCTGCAAACGAATCTGGGGGACACGATCAAAGTCGGCGTTGTTGGCAGCGCTCTGACCGTCGAAAAATCAGGCGAGTTTCTGAATGCGATCGAAGACGGGTTCGAGGGTAAGACCGAAAAGCACCCGAACCTGCATCCTGACTTTCCCGGGTTGAGAAATCAGAACCCCTATCGGTGCCGGTTTGAAATGGTGGCTGCCGAAGACGGTGTGCTGACGAAAGGTCAGATCGAGAAGATTGCCAACGAACCGAGCGATGCGCGTGCTGTGGAGATGGCCGTCGACGCAGTGATGGCGCAACTGGAAACGTTGGAGGCGCATCATGAACGGCCGGACGTGGTCATGGTTTCGCTCCCTGTCAAGCTGATCGAACGAGTCTGGAGGAACGAACGGGCGGGCGATGACGAAGTCATAGAGGACGAAGCGACCAAGGCGAAATCTGGCAAAGAAACCTCTCCGAACTTCCGCGGCTTGCTCAAGGCCAGAGCGATGGATCTCAGATTCTCAATTCAGATTGTCTGGGAGGATGTCATCAACCCCGATGCCAAGATCCCTCGCAAGATCAAGGAGAACTCTGACCGCCAAACCCAAGATCGAGCCGATCTCGCATGGAACCTTATGACGACGCTCTACTACAAGGGCAGCGGCAAGGTGCCCTGGCGCAGATTGCCGGAAGAAGGTGAGTTCACCGCCTGTTACATTGGCATCAGCTTTTTCAAAGATGCCGAAACCGACGAGATATGGACCAGCGCTGCACAAATGTTCGACGAGCGGGGCAGAGGGTTCATTCTTAGAGGTGGTCCTGCGCAGTCAGAGTCGCGGGGTCGCCACCCGTTCCTGACCATCGACGAGGCTCATAAGCTCACCGAGAGCGCCCTGGCGGCTTACAAGTCGGTCCATAGAACGATGCCGGCACGCGTGATCGTCATGAAGACGTCGCGCTTTCGTGAAGACGAGGCCGAGGGTGTTGGCAAAGCTCTCGACGAGGCAGGTGTGGAACTGCGCGATCTCGTTTGGGTTCACGAGAGTTATTCGGTCAAGGTGCTACGCGACGGCGACTTCCCTGTTCTTCGCGGTACCTTCGTTGAGTTGGACGGCAATGGGCTGCTCTATACCAACGGCAGCATTCCCTACTACGGGACCTATCCTGGCCTCTATGTCCCGAACCCCCTGTTGCTCTGTCCGCATCGGCAAAGCGAGAGCACAATCGAACAGATCGCGAAGGAAGTTTTTAGCCTCACGAAGGTGAACTGGAACTCGACACAGATGAACCAACGCTTGCCGATTCCGATCCGTGCAGCTCGTAAGGTCGGCGATGTCTTGAAGTATGTGCCCTCAGGTCAAAAGGTCAGCAGTGATTATCGTAAGTATATCTAGAGGCTGGTCGCGTAGTATGCGGGCGGCCCCAACGAACGCTTGCATCACCATCTGATCGATTTTTTCCCAAGCTCCTGAGTTTCCAACGGATCTTTTTTCGGCAAGTGACTCCTCTGGCCTTTGATATACAAAAGCACATCGCGCGGATGTTTTGATGTGTAATGATACATCAATCTTGAAGTCTGCTTCAGTGAGTGATATGTTTAAGCACATCGTGAAGGTCAAATGAAGCAGCAAGATAGATCATGAGCTACGCAACGGAGCACATTGCAGAGTCGCTCAAAGCCGCGCGCGAACGCAAGGGGCTCTCTCAGCGCGCGCTCAGTGCGAAGGCGGGGGTTCCACAGAGCCACATCTCCAAGATCGAGCGCGGGGCGGTCGATCTGCGTCTGTCCAGCCTGGTCGAGCTTGCACGTGTACTTGATCTGGAATTGACTCTGGTCCCGCGCAAGAAGCTGCCTGCCGTTCGGGCGATCATTCGCGGCGATGATGATGGTCACCGTGACGTTCAGAGCGCGCGTAAGGCGACGAACCTATTGCAGCGCCTTGATGACCAGATAGCAGCACTCCCCAGTGAAACTCTCTCTGAGATTGTCGTTCAGGAATTGCAGCGCCGGGCGCGCGAGCTGATGCACTTCAAGCTTTCAGCCGATGATCTTGTTCAGTTGCAGGAAGCGTCTGCTGCCATGCAGGAGTTCCTGAGCGATCCGCGCAACCTGGAAGCGGTCGAGCAGGCGCAGAGCCAATTGCGCATGTTGCGCAACGCACTCGCCCATGGGGCGGGTGCATCTGCACCATCCTTGCCGCGTCCGGCCTATCGTCTGGATGGTGACGATCATGGCTGATGTCAGTGTCCTTGAAGTCCTGCTCTACGGAGAACCGATAGGTACGCTGACGCGGGTCAGCGGTGATACCTCGCTCTTTGCTTTCTCTGAAGGTTATGTAGCCGATGCGGGCAGGCCGGTTCTGAGCCTCGGCTTCAAGAATGAGCTTGGGGAACTGACCACTGATTTCGGTACGCAGAACATGCACCTGCTGCCGTTCTTCTCCAATCTCCTGCCCGAAGGGCACATGCGGGACTATCTGGCCGAGCGTGCAGGCGTGAAGCCAGTCCGTGAATTTTTCCTGCTCTGGGTTCTCGGCGAGGATCTTCCCGGTGCGGTCACTGTTCGGCCTGCTGATGGTGAGGCGTGGCCTCCCGATGCTGATGACGGTGATGATCATCATGATGATCATCGCGATCAGGCGCTGAGGTTCTCGCTGGCAGGCGTTCAGTTGAAGTTCTCCGCCTTGGGAGACAAGCAAGGCGGTCTTGCGATACCGGCCAAGGGGGTTGGCGGCTCCTGGATCGTCAAGTTACCAGCGCAAGGGTTCGATGCCGTCCCCGAGAATGAATTCTCGATGATGACGCTCGCGCGTCTGTGCGGCATGGATGTTCCGCCGATAAGGCTGATCGATGTTGCCGAGATCGGCAACCTGCCCGAGGGCATGGACAAGGTTGGCAGTCAGGCGCTGGCGGTCGAGCGTTTTGATCGTCTGAGTGATGGCAGTGCCGTCCACATTGAGGACTTCGCGCAGGTCTTTCGCGTCTATCCTAAGGACAAGTACGAGAAGGCAAGCCAGCGCAACATCGCACAGGTACTGGCCGCTGAATGCGGAGAGGACGACATCGCCGAGTTTGTCCGGCGGCTGACCTTCAATGTGCTGATCGGCAACGCTGACATGCACCTCAAGAATTGGTCGCTGATCTATCCGGATCGTAGGCAAGCTGCGCTCGCGCCGTGCTACGATTTTGTCTCGACCATTGCCTACATAGAAGACGACAAGGCGGCACTTACGTTTAGCCGCACCAAGAAGTTCTCCGGGTTCTCGAAGGACGAGCTATCGCACCTGGCTGCGAACGCCGGTCTATCCGAGAAGCTGGTTCTGGGAACCGCGCGCGAGACTGTCGCGCGCTTCCATGAGCACTGGCAGGCCGAAAAGGGAAACCTGCCGCTGACCGCGGATGCGATCAAGGCGATTGAAGCCCATTTGCATACAGTGCCGATAGCGTAGGGGATTGGCAGAATGGCAGAGAGTTTTTCGAACCGGCACGGCTACCGCAGCGCAGACGCGGAGATTACCGTTCACGAAGACGCGCCCGAAAACCTGCGCTATGCGATCCTGCTGATTGGGCAGGACATCGGCATGAGTCCGTCCGCCATGCGCCGGATCATCTGTCAGGTGTTGCTCGTTCCGCCTGACCGGAACAACTGGTCGGAGCACCCCAACATCTGGGAAGAGGTCGTCGGGCTTGTTGCGGACTGTCCCTGGTACAAGGTCTATGACATCGCCGAAGCGTTCCATGCGACACTCGCGCAAGGGTTCAACGACAATGCAGGCAGGTTCGATGACCGGCTGAACCAGTTTTTTGTCGAAAATGGCATCGGCTGGCATATGAACGACGGCCAGATTGTCTATCGCGGCTCCGAAGCATTTACCGGCGCGACACAAGAGGCCGTCGAAATCCTGGAACAAACCGGGCGCAGTGCCGCCGCACGCGAGATCCATGAAGCACTGCGTGATATTTCACGGCGGCCGGAGCCGGATGTGACTGGGGCAATCCAGCATGTCTGCGCCGCGATGGAAGCGACCGCGCGGGATCTGTCCGGCGATCACAAAGCAACATTCGGCCAACTTGTAAAGCGATTGGACCTTCCAAAACCTCTTGATACCGCAGCCGAGAAAATGTGGGGCTATGCGTCCAACAACGCTCGTCACGGGCTGGAAGGACAGCAGGTTGATACGCCGGAGGCCGAGCTGGTTGTCAGTGTAGCCTGTGCGATCTGCACCTATTTGGCCAAACGCGCGGTGACTTGAGACTAGAAGTTCCTCCAAATTGATGGAGAATCCGCAGTTAGAAGACGCCAATCGAACGGACTAAATTCACCTCCTTGTCTGCGACCAATCTGACGAGTCTAAAATCGCCCGACATTTCGCCGCATAGACCGGATCGATCTGACCGGCGAACGCGATCAGGCCCAAGAGATGTTGACGGAGGCCTTCAACGGAGGCGAATCCGCGCCGCGCTGCATGTTGAACCGGCCCCTGATCGTGAGCGCTTATGTGATACAGATGCTTGCGAAGCCGCGAGCGGAAATCACGTGTCAGCCTCGGCGTGTCTCCGTCGACCAAAAGGCCGAGCACGACTTTCCGTGCTCCCGGAGAAACAATCGTCGTCTTGGATAGGTTCGGCGACAGCCCTCGAGCAGCCAAGGTCTCATACACTCGCCCTACCAGATCATGTGCGCGGGACCTTCCAAACGACTTTCGTGTCGTTGAAAAGGTGAGATCGTCTGCATAGCGCGAGTATCGGACGCCGTAGGTCTTCGCGATAGCAGTCAGTCTTTCATCTAGGTCGCGCACTGCGAGATTGGCCAACATCGGACTGGTTGGTGCGCCTTGGGGCAAAACGCCGAGCAGGTCTCGTGGATAAAGCGATGTCAAGGATGAGTGTCGAAATTTGGGAGTGCGTCGCTGGGGCAAGACAGCTGTATCGTTGCGATGTTTGTCGCGGAGACGGGTGCACAAGCGCGCAAGCTCAAACGCGACCAGCGGCTGGTAGCCCCGCTCCAAAAACACCCGATGCGCGTCGATTTCGGTCACCGATTCGAAAAAGTTCCGCAGATCAATCTTGACCATCCAAACTGCGCGACAGTGGCGCGCCGCGGCTTGGGCCAACCGAGACCCTGGTGCAAAAGCCGTGCTCGCCGAATGGCATGGTGCATGGCGCAGGACTTCGGACGCGATCCAGGTTTGGACTCTCAGCAAGGACGGCTCCGGCACGGCGATTGTCCGATAGCGCGGAGGTTGGCCTGCGATCGGGCGTTTGCGGATCGAGAACTCCCGATAAGGGTCCGCATCCTGCCTTGAGACATATGCTTTCAAAATGCCGACATCGACGCCCGCCAAATGCCCCAGATGGCCAAGGGTCAGGATCGGCGGGCCGGGATTTGGCTGCCGCAATGTGTGTTCAGCAGTCGCAACTGCATTTTTGAGGATGGATTCATCCACACCCCCCGCAAGGCCCTCGGCGAAGTAGCGTTGAGAGTTCCACGTTCGCATCTACTATCCACCCTTCAGGGTGAGCTTGATCGGATCGCAAGTCAGCCTACCGCTGCGGCGACCGCAAGGTCGTGCGGTTCGATCAAGTTGAGCATCAAGCGAAAGCTTGACCGTGAGCTCATCGCAATCGACGGCCCAGGCATCACCTCCTGCGGGCAGGACGTGACACCAACGGTGCCGGTCGTTAACCCGGCAACCACTAGACATCGCGTGGCGCTCTCAACGCATTCGGAAAGTACATCGTGTCGTCGCCTTGGGGAAGGGGGCTCTTGCGGTCTTGGCGGATCAGTCGTGACGCAACCATCCGCCCTCGCTCGGTCAGTTGATGGGACGCGTTTATCCAACCCCATCCTTTTAAGCGGTCAAGGATTTCACTCACATCATCGACGTTCATGCCGAGACGACCCGATATCGCTTCGGAATGACGAGGGGATCGGCGCAGTGCGGACAGGATGATCGTCTCCAAGCTCGTCGGGCGCAGAATTGCCCCGGTGTCCGACGCCTTGGCAGACGCTTCGATACGCGCCCTTTCTTTCTCTGGCGTGTGCGGTTCTTGGTAGGGGGAACCAGCTGTGCTGGATGCTCGCGCCGGTACCAGCGCCGACCATCTTCGTGCATCCTTCCAGAACATCGAAGGTGCATTGTTCGGCATGCCGTGATCAAACGCCAAAAGCGCCCCGACTTCACCGTAGCCGAGAGGTTTGGACCCTGGTGGCGCATAGCGATGACACAGTTGGTTCATCTGCTTGGCCTTTCCTGGCGGAAAGACTGTTTGAATTGTTGGGCATCGTGTCACTAAGCTGACGGTGGGCGATGAGGCGTGATCCTTCACACGTTCGACCCCAGCTTCTGTCCCTGCGTAGGCCACCACTTCGAAACAAAGGCCGGAGTGACTGCGCCTCGACCACCAACTGCGCACTGTCCGCAGCCTCCATGCGGCATTGAGATAGTTGATGACGCGATCTCCGCTTCCGATGAAGTCCGTTACCAGAACGAACCGGCGCGCGCGCTTCTCGCGAATGATGTCGGCCCCAGGGTTGAGAAGGGTCGACTTTCGATGGCGCTTGTGCAACTGGGTCAGGACGTTGGCGACAACCCCCTCACTGCCTATTTCTTCGGCGACCTGCCGCTGACGAGGCACCAGCGGCGGTCCGACGCGGCCATATGCGCGCACAGTCTTCGTCCCTTTTTGCGTTTTACTCGCGCGGGACGTCTCGGGAAACAAACGGTTGGGTTGCCCTTTCCATTTCTTACGCTCTGTTTCGTTGTAAAGCGCCACGGGGTTGGGACCGATCCTCAGGCGGTCTTCAAGGACCCGCGTCAAATCGCGGCGAAAAGCATCACCAGGGACAAGCCGGATGAGCGACGCGAGGATCGCAGCATCCGCCCGGTCCGTTTCTTCGAATTGATCCACCCATGCTTTCACCAACGGCTGCATGATGGTCGAGCTTGTAGTCACGTCGGTACCTCGATCTCAGTTCTTCAAAATGGTTGCGAGGTTCGCCATATGGATCATGCGCCAAGCCAGCGTCAGATTTCACTTTAGACGGCCGCGCTCTCTCGCCCAAACAAACATCGCACCGACGGCAGCATTGGCTTGCTGCACGCTGAACACTTCCGGTTCGAACGCGCCGGCCCATTGCTTTGTATCACGATGTTCCGGGTGGTGTTTGTCGGTCAGCGCGTCGAGAAACTCTTCGTAAGAGTAGGGCCCTCCACAGTCCTCTGGCGGGCACGCGCGCGCTCCGGCAACACAGGCGGGAAAATCCTGATCTGGTCTTCCGGTTGGTTTGCCAACCTTCTCGACAGTGACGAGATGCCGCCAACCATCGCCGAAGTCATAAGTATATGTGAACTGACTGCCTTTTTTGACCAGCTCTCCAAGAGTAAACCTCTTCTCGTCCTTCCGGCCATCGTTTGGATCCCAGCTATCGTCACTTTCGTCGCGGGCCTCGAACCTGTCTTCGCCAATCTCGAACTCATGCAAATGATAGTCTTGCCAAGGCATAGC
>TARA_R110002110_G_scaffold73527_2_pt1 | contig 16033 bp, 19 predicted proteins | sample TARA_R110002110 | Tara Oceans TARA_R110002110 (sample SAMEA4397330) | marine metagenome | biome: Polar Biome; feature: [SRF] surface water layer (ENVO:00010504); material: water (ENVO:00002006), including particulate matter (ENVO:01000060) such as... | depth 5 m
AAACCTACAAGAGCAATCACTTTTTTACTGTCATTCCAATTGTCTACATTCTCTATATCCTCCAATAAAGGAGTAAGAACACTGTCGGCATCCTCAAAAGCTGCTCGTTGATAAGCCCAGAAAGTATCTTTTCTTCGCTTCCTTTCTTTAGGAGTAAAGATGATCATTTGTTTTCCATTAGCATCTCTATAAAGAGCTTGAATAGGACTATCAGACTCATCAGATAAATGAACCGAACCCTTCTGTGCAGTAGCTGGGATTTTCTTATCACCGTTTAATACTAAAGCATGGTTGCTAGTTCTAATAATAGCTTGATCATGCATATTTTTCTTTTGTTGAAGTTTATTTCCGTCTGCATCCGTATAAGACTGTCCTGCTGGGCGTATCGAACCATCTTCATACTCTATCTCATTTGGGCCATGATTAGGTACATGGTATAGACCCTCTATAGTAAGTTTTACCATTTCTCCAGAGTTTTCATCTTCTGTTGTAATCTCAAAGGGGGGAGCTTTTGTACGAGCCTTCCCTGTTTCTGGATCATTAGTAATGAAATCCTTAACCCACTTCGCTTTTAAATCAACTGCCTGATAGGGAACATAACGTTCTTGTTCAGTTTCATCAATGTACGTAGCTCCTCGTGTACCTGTGTAGATGCGGAAACCTTTGTATTTCCCTACTTCATTAGCATGTATATAATGCCGTTGAGCTAAAGGTAGTTGATCCATGTCCACTAGGGTGTCTAATTTATCAGGCTTAGGCGTTTCGCTTGGTTGAAAATCACCATTATCTGTAGTCATATTATGCTTCTTCGTCTTCGTCGTCTTCATCTGAGTACATTTCCTGCCACATTAGTTTATCGGAAAGTTCTCTCATCTTAGTATAACGAGCTTCTTTATCTGGGTCTTCCTCAGCTTTCATCATAGCTTGTATGGCAGCTTCGCCACCACCGCCTTCTCCACCACCTCCGAGATCAATCGTTACAGGTTCACCTGTTTCATTAGCTTGCTGTTGAGCAGCCTCCATTTGCTGTTCTTGCTGTTCAGCCTGTTGTTGCTGCTGTTTGAATTGTTGTTCCTGTTGAGCAATTTGCATAGCCATCTGTTCTCCTTGCATCTGAGCCGTAGGTACATATTCCCCACTTATAGCAAAATCTATATCACCTAAATCACTTCCTTGTTCTTTTAAGGCTACAGTAAAACCTAACTGAGCTAATGCATTCGCAACTTGAACCTTCTGTTGGGCAAAACTGATCTTAGTTGCTTCAGCCTTCTCTTCTGGATTAGGTAGGACTAAAGCCCAATCTGTAATACCAAAAGCCTCTAGAAGTGTTGGTAACACTTTTTCATGGAATAATCGTTGATCTGCTTCAACCACACGACTCATAACGACTAATTGCTGTGTCTGGCTAGACAACCCACCAAAAGCATCTGGTGCGCCTTGCCAAGCAGGAGTAACTCCCCACATAGCCGCTACTCGTTCTCTAATCTCCTCCCTAACAGGAAGATAATCCATCTCTTGTAGAGTATGGAATAGTCGTACAAGGTCAACTCGTCCTCGTTGATTCCTAGCTGAAACAGCGATCATTGGAATATAGTTAGGATCAAGTCTAGTCTGAGCAGCTATATTAGCTCTTTCCCTTCTCAAACTCTCAGGATCATCAGTAGTTACCATAACCATAGAAGCTGGCATCTTTCTTTCAAAGAAATACCTATAAAGGTTCTTATCCATTCCAATTAATGTAAGTGCCTTCTCAAAGATTGTAAGTATTGGTGACCAACCATACGTTTCGGAAGGAGAGAACTTAGTCATATGTATTACTTCAGAATCAAAAAGATAAATCTGTTGATTTCTATGGTAATATTTATACATTACTGGTTGACATTGCCTCTTACAATTTGGATGCTCACAAGACATAGGTGTATCTTGTACATCATCTCTATGAATAGGGCAAAGGAAGTGGGCATTTTTAGGTAATCCTGCAACATCCAAATCAAATTCTACCAAGGCTGGATTTAATCTCCTAATCTCTTTAACTTTAGATCGTAGAGTACCATCTGGAGAACTATAATATTCTTTAGCTAAGTATAAAAATCCGTCATCTATAGAATTTACATCAAAATGGAATTGTCTTAAGACTTCTTCCAAACTTTGATCAAACACATTACAGTCTCTTATAAACTTAGAGAAAACTTCTATCTGTGCTCTATCTGGATCGGCTATTAAAGGTTGCCATTGTAACCCTCTCCTGAATACTTCATTAGTTATATGGCTTAATGGAGACCTAATTTCCTCAACTGTCATACAAATTGTCTGCAAATCCATTACAAGCTGCTGCCTGTAGGCCATTTGATGTCTGACCCAAGTATTTACCACATGATCTAGACCAATTGTAGGTGCTTGTCCAGTATCACCACTTGCTTTCATTAATTGAAACTGATTAATCTGATCACTTAAAGCAGTCATTTGTTGAGCAAATGCTGGAACTTCAGGTAAATAGTCTGATAATTTCATAGTTTAATCCTCGCTCAATAAGGCTACATCTGACATAGCTGCTAATTTAAGCATTGCGCCAAGAGCCTTTTCTTTTATTTTAAAAGATTCACTTTCATTACTAGATGCTTGTAATTTAATAATATCCTTTTCATATTTTACTATTTTATCTTGCATTTCCTTAATTTCTTCAGAAGAATCATACTCATCTCCACCACCACTAAAAGAAACATTATCTAACACTCCTAATCGTGCGGCTTCTCTAATTAAAGACGAAAAGGCTCCTTCAGTAAGGATTGTTACTGCTGCGTTACCATCAGCAATCTCATCATCTGGGCCTAAATTCTTTAATTCATCGTGCCAAGTATCTAGTATTCTCCATGTATTTGTTATATCATCTTTTAAAGCTGTATACTGAACATCTCTTTCTCTAAGCATATTTCCTATCATATTCACTTTCCTTTCTATCTTAACGCTTCTTCTAACTTTTTAGGGTTATAACCAACTATTGCTGTTCCATTTACCATAACTACTGGCGTAACTTTATATCCTAATCCAATTAGTTCATCTGCTACACCATCTCGTTCCACAGGTTTCTCTGTGAAGGGTATATTATTACTGTTTAACCAAGACTTGGTTAATTTACATGGGCCTCAACCAATTGATGTGTATACTATTACTTCCATACTTACTCCTTTATAATCAAATATTTTTGTCTTTTCTTTCTTTTTTAAGATAGTCGAAACATTGCTTAATTCCTATTATGGACTAATAGTAGCAGGTTCGGATATACTAATTTCAACATTGTCTGTAATTGTTAGGTTTGCACCTGTAACAGTTGTTGCAATAATGAATTCTTTAGTAGCAAATCCTGTTCCTGAGCCTGTCTCATTTAATTCAATTATAAGAGTTCCAATGTCCATACGTGAAAACTCACAGTCACCGCCCTTAGTGTACAAATTTGAAAGTTTTAAGGTTCCAATTTTTCCATTAATTCCTGACGCTGGAGATTGAATCCAAATCCGGTCATACATACCCCCGGAAGTGATCATCGCATCTGCCTGATGATGTCCTCCACCTACAGCCCTCATTCTAGCCGTACCCGGACTTGGAGCAACGGATTGACCATCGCTAGCATTGCCTCGCACTATTACAGTATGAGCATTTATATCTGAGAAGGTTACCTTCCTACACCGTGATTTTTCATATATGAAGGTTCCTATTTCAAGTCTAGTAGCTGTAAAGTTTTGAGCGGTAATATTACCACCAACTTTTACAACAGTTGTCTCATTGGCAGGAAGTGCAGAGTTAGCAAAAACCGTCCCAACCGACACATTTTCAATAGTGATATCTCTCACAGGCGTAGTTCCAAGATCAATCCGAAGGGTATTTGAGCCTTCAACATACTCTGTAGGTATGTCTAATGGAGCAGACTCACCCATAAGGGAAGCTGCATAAACTCCCGGATCACGATTTGAAAATGATTTCTCTGCCAAGATCGTCTCGTTGACTACTACACCTGATGTAGCTACCGAACCAGCCACAAGAAAACTGGCTGCCATCTGTGGGCTAAGACCCATGGCTCTGAGCAGACTGTATGGACTTTTCAAAATATTAAACGTGGTCTTCCATTTTGCACTTTCCGATTGTAGATACTCTATTTTTTCTAACAACCAATTGCGCCATATAATACTCTTACGATAGAATTTTATTGGTGCATTTATAGTAGCTCTTGGGGAAGCTTTTATACCTCGTCCTAAAGCTTTTATACTTTGATATATTCCTTTTCTAAGCAACACTATTCCAAGTAACAATATTATACCTAAAACACTAGTATTTACTACTAAGACACTTTCACTTTTCAGAGAATTTAAAAAGGTCTGTGCAGATGCTTGGGTTATCTGTAACCCATCCAACATCTGAACTGGAAATAATGGAGCTAACAAAGCCATAGGATTGAAGAAAAGTACTGCCAATCCTACAAGACCTGCTATTAATGAGACTGCTCCAACAGTTCGCCTAAGACCAATTAACCAAGTTTGCCAGTTTAGGAATTTTTGCATTGTCATACCTCCTAGATAGTTAGATAAAAAGTCTACCTAATATATTATACTATATTAAGCTACTAAACATGCACTCCAACCACAAGTTTTACAAACTTCACACCCAGCTTCGTGTACCACATATGGATTATCACAACATGGGTCAGTTATAATACTACTTGTAATCTCAAGATTCCCCTTTACTAGAACCTCTTTCTCTCTACTTCCTGCTCGATATACCGTAATTCCTTTACATCCTGTCTTCCACGCTAACATATAAGCTTCCTCAACATCTTTATGAGTAGCACTATTTGCAAAATTAATTGTTTTTGAAATACCTGAATCTACATGTTCTTGAAAAGTTGCTTGCATAAGAACATGATCAGTAGGAGAAATTTCAGGAGCAGTAACATATACCTCCTTAATCCAATCTGGTACATTATAAGTTGATAAACTAGTCTCCTGTAGTGATCCTCCAGAAGCAAGATAGTCCATCAATTCTTCCGAATAAAAACCATGTTTTCTTGCATCTGCTTCAAAATATTTATTTACGTAATTTAAAGTCTTACCTTCTAGGATATTTTGTTTCTTCCATGCCAAGGCAAACGTAGGCTCAATTCCACTGGACGTATCAGAAATCATGCTTATAGTTCCAGTAGGAGCTACAGTTAACCTGCAATGATTTCTATAAGCCTCAGTTACTTTATTAAAGGTGCTATCTTCCCATGCAGGAAATGTTCCTCTAAAGGCTCCTAATTTTAAGGATTCACTGTCTGACCAATCTTTTATTGAATGCATAAGAGTATTTCCTACTTCTCTAGCTAATGGTGAATTATAAGGTATCTGCATTTGTATGAGAAGATCAGAAAATCCCATAACTCCAAGACCAATCTTACGAGTTGCCTTAGTCATATCTTCAATGTCTTGAGTTGCATAATAATTTGCATCAATAACATTATCCAAAAATCTAGTCGCAATTCTAGTAACTTTCTCTAATCTATCCCAATTAATTTTGTTTTTCCAAACCCCATCTTGAAAATTAGGTGGGTAATTATAGAATGTAGCAAGATTAATAGAGCCTAAATTACAAGATTCATTACCTAGAAGTGGTTGTTCACCACAAGGATTGGTAGCTATCATCTCACCAAACTGTTCTATGACATGATTATCTCGATTTACTTGATCTAAGAAGATCATACCGGGTTCTCCATTTTTCCATGCTCCTGCAACAATAGTATTAAATACTTCTCGTGCATTAAGGTATCCCACTACTTCTTTATTTTGGGGATTTATTAAAGGATACTCCATATTATTTACGACATGTGCCATCCAGTCGGAAGTAACCCCCACTGAAATATTGAAATTGTGAATTTCGCCTTCAATAGACTTACAACTAATAAAATCAAGAATATCAGGATGATTGATCGCCATGACTGCCATATTTGCACCATCTCTCTTTCCTCCTTGCGTAATCATAGATGAAACTCTACTAAGAGTCTTTAAAACTTCTATAGGGCCACAAGCAATACCATGAGTTGTTTGAATCCTATCCCCACGAGGTCTTATATTTGACAGAGCAAATCCTGTTCCTCCCCCAAATTTTTGTACCATTGCTGTATCTGTAGCGGCTTTCATTATACCAGTCATAGAATCCTCTAATGGTAAAACAAAACATGCCGACAATGTTCCTTGTTCAGTTCCTGCATTCATTAAAGTAGGTGAATTAGGAAGAAATTCTAGAGTACTCATAATACCATAAAATTCTTTTTCCCATAATTCAGCTTCAATTGGTAATGTAAGATACTTTAACTCTACAGCAGCAATAGCTTTTGCTACCCTTTTAAATAGGGCATCTGCATCTTCTATAACATCATTGTTATTATCCTTTAAAAAATAGCGATGTTTTAACACCACTTCTGCCTGTTCAGACAAATTTAAAGTTTTAACCTCTTTATGCTCAATCGTAATTGTCATGTGTGTACCTCTCCCTCTATAATTAAATTTTTCTTCTATATCCACAATATAAACACAACATTCTTTCTGGAACCCAAAATTCTCTGGTACACACTACTTCATCACAGTGAAGATTTGGAGCTTCAACATCAACCTCTTCCTCATCTGAACCCCAGACCAACTTAAATGTAGGTGTCTTAGCTTCTTCAAAATCTTCTTGTAAAGATGGTGTTCTATTATTCTTATCAGAAATAGATACATTCATAACTCTTTTATTATTAGGCTCTGTATCAGGAGCTATCGCTTCTTGCCAGTCTGTTAAACTACCCAATGATGTAAATCTTCCCTGATTAAATTCATATGCAGCCTGAAGAGCCATGGCAATTGAGAAAAAAGCATCTCCATGTCCCAATGGAGTCTCTGGAGCTTTTAATTCATTATTTACAGATAGAATCTGTTGTCTTTGTCGTTCATCTCTAATTAAGCGTAAACTATCTGAATGGACATATTTTTCAAAGACATGAGCCATAGTATTTTTAGATTTAGTAGTAAAGTGCATTGGATACCATGCTCTATCTAATCCTCTGTCTTCCAATTCACCTCGTGTATTATCAATATATCCTTTAGTAATCTTAAAATTCTTAGCTACTTCATTCAAATATTCTATTTGATCCGAAAATGACCACCCATCTAACCACGATTGATGTATTTGCTCAAATTTTGAGCCTACCTGTTTAAAAATAACTAGATGAGATGGATGTCTTTTCTTCCCTACATCAAATCCAGCAAAAATATCTTCATTCCCATCAGGTTCATAAGTCTTTGTAACAGGAAAATTTCTTAATGTGGAATCTTCACATTTTTCTATGTCTTCGTTTTCAAAATAAGACTCTGTTGAAAAGTGTGGTATTAACATAAACTCAGAAGCGAATGACTTTGGTCTAGCAGTTTGCTGCTGTAATAACCATTCCTCATTATATAGTTCTGGCATTAACACTCTTCGATTTGGTGCTGGATTAAGAGCAGGAAGAACTCTACTTATAAATCTATCATCACTTTGTAATTTTGTTAGTAGATCACCGGGCATCATAGGAGTTCCAAGTACTATAACTGGCACCCCCTTTAATGGAATAAACAAACTTTCTGTTAAAAAATGATCCTCTACCTTTGTAAGTTGTGCAGGATTCAATGGATTCTCTGGATCACGCAATACGTCATCTGCAATTAAAGCTCCATTAACATGCATTCCTCTTTTAAAGGAGAATAACCCTCCATGCATAATCTCTACAGGTTTATTATTAACAGTTGCCCGAAAAGCGAAATCTGCTCTAGGATTTTTACTCGCAAACAAATCTTTTAATATGTGATTTCTTGCAATTGTCTTATTAATTTCATTGATATGGTATTTAGCCATACCGTCAGAATAGGACAAATAGAGAATTGAACAGTCTCTATTAGCTCTCAACAATTGCCATATACTAAAAGCATGTCCTAAGACAGTAGACTTAAAATGATATCTAGGTAATACAGCTACATAATTCTTACCTTCCTGTAAACAGCGTTCAATATCTTCAGCTATCACACCTATATGCCACGCTTTAAAATATTCAGGATGATCAAACCCTTGAGACCACACATCTCTAAGAAATTCCCAAAAACTGCCTACTTGAAGATTCTGATGAGATTGTAAGCCTTGAGCTAAAACATCAAAAGCTTTTGAAAATGTTGTTATTTCGCCTTTAGTCGCCATCAGATGACCTACTTTGCATCAAGCCTTTTAATTTCAGGGAAATTCTTTTAAGCATCTCTTGATCTGTAATTTCTTCCACTAATACCCCTAAGATATCTTGAACAAATTGAAGGTTAATTAATCCCTCCATAACTTTTCGTTCTCCTTGAACACCTAAATCTACTGCTTTAGCAGCATCAAAAGCTCTAGTATAATTTAATCCATCTAACTCATGTTCAGCTTTATGGCGCATACGTTCATACGTATCTAAATGTTCGTCTTGAATACGAGCAAATCTAGTACTTTCTTTTTCTTTAACTGAAACTAAGGCTTCAGTTCTAGCTTCTGCCTTAGTCTCTTTCCAATCTAATGATCTAGCCCATGCATATATAGTAGAAGGAGTTACCTTAATCTTATATGTTTTAGAGACAGCCGCAGCTATATCTTTAGCTGGTTGATCTCCTTTTAAATACATCTCCATAGCACTTAATCTTACTTTTTCTGGGAAACGCTTAGGCATATCTTATCCTCCATATATACTATTAGAATCTAATCCACCGAAACCAGCGTCAGATACATGTTGACTATCAATGTTTCCACCCCAAGGTGAGCCATCTGGTTGTAACAACTTACTAAAATCAATATGTCCAGTTTTTGTTGTTGCTGCTACAAAACAAGAAGGAACCTTGACATCACTTTTAGCATTTGTAACTATCTGATAATTAATTGCAATTTCATCTCTTGTACAAATACCTGACCAAATAGCTTCTTGTTCAGCTAGAGGTTCATAGATAGGATTCTTTAGAATTGTTCCTGATGTTCTCTGTAATCCCTGAACTTCTTGGTTATATTTGCACTGGAAAAACTTACACCAGACCACAACCCCTAAAGCTTCTTTCACATCTTCGAGAGTAGGGAGTTCTTCTGGAAATTTATCTTCGTAATCCCTCTTTGGTTTTTCCCCCTTTTCCATAAAATAAAATTTTCGATTATTACCACCGACTTTTTGTAATCCACCAATCATGCTAATTATTCCTCCTTTTCTTCCATAACGCTATACAAGCTGCATCTGCAAAATCTTGTTCCTGAAATATATCTCCCCATTTATCTATAGCAAAATTTTTAATTTCTATTTTTGAGGCGTTTCCTTTTCCTATAATATCTCTCTTCCATTTAGTATTATCTACAAATTCACATTCTATACCATTAACATGACAAGCAAAACGAGCTAATCCTGCTACTGATGCTATAGCAATTGTTGCTTTTGGATTCTGTATATAAATAGCTGCTTCAACAGCAGCTTGAACTGGAGCGATTTCATTGAGTATTACTTTTATTTTACTAAGAGAAGTCCAAAAATCTACTCCAAATTCAATGAATCTTTCTTCAAAATTCTTCTTTTTACTGTTCCATTTACATTGAGTTATAAGACGTTCGTTTTGATCGACCCATACGCTATGAATTGCTTTACTTGAACAATCAATTCCCATATAAAGAACTGTAGATGGATAAACTGTACTAGTATTTATTATTATCTGTTGTTCCATATGTTCTCAAAGTTACTATTCTCGATACAGCATCATATGCTGCTTTATAAGCACTAAGTAAACCAGCTACTCTAGTATGAACAATTTCTTGCTCAATCACTTCTCGTCTAAGTTCTCTAAGCTGTTCAAATTTAGACATGGCTGCACCTCGTACTTCTTCACGAGTTAGCTTCTTCTTCCCCTCCTCTTCTCGTTCTTCAGCTAATCGAAATATTGCAGTAGCAAATCCTTCATCAAAGGCTGCTTCTAAAGCGTTCTTCTTAGAGGATACATCAGCTAATTGTGTTTCTAAATAAGCTTTATATCCTCCATAGGCTGTTAAATAATCTTCCAATTTTCTATTATCTTCATTCATTAAATTAGAAAAATTAAGTTCATATTCTTGAGTTATATCTTTACCAAATATAGGTATGGATAACTCATCTAACTGTCTCTGTGCTTTACCTAATGCTTTCATAGGTGTCCATTGTGTATCCTTAACTTCCATCATTTAATCCCCCTACATGCACAATAAAACTCTCCAGTACATATTACAGGCATTTCAACCATATTCTGAATTCGTATACATCGTTCTATAATACTGTTCCATATATTCTCGTCTTTCTTCACCGTAAAAGCTTTTAATATCTGATCATTTTTATTTTCATACATAACGACTCCTTGAGCTATTCCTGATATATTTAAATAAATCTGTAACTGAATAGTATGTTCTGGTTTAGGTGCTTCAATCAAAGCGTCAAAACCTTTTTGATTAATAGATTTTAATTCTAGTATAATACGTCCATGCTCTTCATGTTTAAGTAAAAAGTCATATCGACCTGAGATTGGAGGATTTACTAGCTTAAGTGATTGCTCTTCTGCTACAAATAATCCTGTCCTTGTAAAATATTTTTTCATTCTATCTTCTAAGCTATTCCCAGTATCGAATATTCTAGCTGTTTTAGCATTAATAGCTTGATCTGGAAGACTACCATTATAAGCTAAATACAAATATCTATCACACATATTCCCTAGCATAGATGGGTAGAAAACATCTTTAATTGTCCACTTTTTTGTATACTTTAGATTACTATCTAAATGATTTAGTAACCACTTATCTTGATTCTTCACTCTAGCTTTTCTAGGCTTCTTTTCTTTTACCGATTTTCGGCTAAGTTGTTTAATTCCTGCCATAATGTCTCCTTAATTTCATCTTTCTTTTCATGTTTTATATGGAGAATATGATCGACCTCATATTTATCCACTAAATCTATATCTCTTTGTAAATCTCGTTTCTTTAAATGCCCATACGTACCATCAGCTTCAATTACCATATTAATTTCTGGCAAGAAAAAATCAACGGTATAAGGAAAAAATGAGTATTGTTGTGCATATCTCATTCCAAATTCAGATAGACAATCAGCTATAATACCTTCTTGTTTAGTATAATCTTTAGGTAATATGTTTGTCACTCTAATACTTCATTCTTTAATTGCTCAAAACTATCTGGATTATCTACAAAAAAGGTTTTAATTCCATTTAAACCCATAGATTTTGCTCCTTTATAGTTATACCAAGGCCCAGCTTGAGAAATTATCTTTTTATTTATACCTTCTCTAATAAAACTCTCCATTATATCTATTCCACCTTCTACTCTGAAAGGTATGATTGCTGATTCCCAATTATCTCCACCTACTTTAGTCTTTCTCAAGCGTATTTCCATATCAAAGCCCACCTTAGCCTTATCTTTATCTTCGATCCACCCTTTTCTCCGAACTTGCAATAGGAAGTGGGCAAAGAATGATTGGGCGAGTCCTCCGGGCATGTTATCTAAGGCTACAGGGCCGATACTACTTCTAACTTGGTTAATAGCCACTAAGGCAGACCCCTTTTTCAAATTAGGTAGTAGTTTAGGCAAGGCTGAGTTCACAAATCGAGCTTGCCAAGCCATTGGATTATAAGAAAACTCTTCTTCTGCTACTGCAGTAGGCACTAATCCTGCAATACTATCTAAAACAATCACATCTATACCCATTTGCATTAATTCTCGTACCATATCCATAGCTTCTTCACCATTTACAGGCTGAGAAACTAGGGTATTATCTACATCAACTCCACATTTTCTATACCAATCACTATCCCATGAAAGTTCTGTATCTATCCATGCTGCTGTTCCACCTTCTTTTTGAGCATTTACTATAATTTGACTAGCTAAATATGATTTTCCTACATTAGTTGGGCCATACAGAATAGTCATTCGCTTCTTTGGAATACCTCCTCCTGTCAGCTTATCTAATGCAGGAATACCAAACGGAATTCGTCCATATAAAAAAGAATCGTCTGACCCTCTTCGTATATTCAATTTAGTACTTTTAAGTAAGTCTTCAATTACTTCTTCCGCTGAATTTTTCATTTTTCCTCCCTATTCCTATTTAAAATAGCTTCTGCCCATGCAAAATAAACCGCACATGCTTGAATAATCTCTAAATAAGTGTGGGCTACACTCTGTTTGTAAACTGCTCTAGCTACTTCCCCATTTTCTTCGGAAGCAATAACATTCCACCACGGATCAGAATGCTTTGATTGATCTCCCCATAAACTATCTTGGTGTTCTCGTTCAGATAACACAGCTTCTAGAACAGTTATTCTTGAAGTTTCAGGATTATTCTGACTCATCTAAGACCTCATCAATCTGGGAATCAATTTTTCCCTTCACAAAGTGCCATACCTGTTCTGCTGCTTGTTTCGATTCTTCTAATTGCTTATCTATAGGTAACTCAGTATCAATCTGATCTACCGATAAATCCATACGTCCATATTGATTGGTAGATAAATCACCAACTCTAAACGTAAATCCTAAATGTACACTTACCTTAGCCATTCTTTATACCTCCTATATATTATCGTTTTACTTTACTCCATACGATTCTAGCCGAACCTATAACTCCAATCACGACAGAAGACCACGCTATAATTTGAAAGGTTAATATGTCTTCTCCGAATCCATGTCTAGAAAGATCGGCTATAAGCCCACCAAACAAAATTAGAGGTATGGGAAAATATTCTTTTATTATATTCATACAATTTCCTCCTTTACTATTTGGATACCTATCCCTTTCTCTGCTAACCAAACTATACTTTTTTGAATTTCTAATTCTTCTCCTAATATATCCAAAACCACCCAACCTGCATCTGAAGTCACCTTAGCTTGTCTAATACTCGTAGTTACATCGAATTCATATCCTAACTGATATATTATCGGGTCTTGAATTAGATGCTCTGGAAATATACATTTAACAATCATATCATCCCCAAGCTACATCATCTTGTGTAATCTTTCCATAAAATCTATTCTTCCACAAATCTACTGTCTTTTGCACTCTATTATATTTTGCATAAGCTGTTTTTCCTCCAACTATTGCTCCTGCTACAGCCCCTGCTGTCAATACTCCAACTCCCAACACAATTACCTTATTCATAAACTTCCTCCTTAAATTTTTATTAACTCCTAAGAGTTTTACTTAATCCCAATCTATATAATCTATTATATCATCTTTTACATATTGTGTCAACTCTGAACTAAATTCTTTCTTTGTTGCCCACGATGGTTCACATGTTTCCATATCTATAAATAATGGAATATTTAAACTATTTGTTTCCATTAAGTTCTTAATTTGCTCTGGAACCGTTATTAAATCATCTTTGTGTACCTCACAAATAATCTCATCATGAACCTGTAAAAGTATCCTACTCTTAGTCGTACTTAAATAGCTAGATATCTCTATCATCCTTTCATTTAAAATATCGGCTGATGTTCCCTGAACTAAATAGTTTACTCCTTTGTATCCCAGATTTTTTGGTATTCTATATATTCTACCATATCTATTCTTAATCCATCCTCTAAGACTTACCGCTTTTACTACACTATCAAAGAAATCCTTTGATCCTTTTAAGCCCTTAAAATATTTCTTTTTATACTCCAAGGCCTGTTTAGGTGTAGTACCTAATTGTGAGGCTAATTTGTTGCTCCCTATGCCGTATATGGTACCAAATGTTATGGCTTTAGCCATCTGTCTATAGAATTTAAACTCTTTATCAGTTTCTTCTACATTAAAAGCTAATTTAGCTGCTTCTCCATGAAAGTCAATATCTGATCTAGCCAATAAGTCTGTGATTTCATCATTTTGAAAATAGCTTAGAAATACTCTGACTTCCATTTGAGAATAGTCAAAAGCAATTAATGAATAATCTTTTCTAGGTATAAACAATCTTCTTATAGCTATTTGAGTGGAATCAACCTCATCGAATGACTCATCTCCGATAAAACTCCATGTATCAATAACATTATCATCTAAATTTAAATTTGGTACACCACCTTTAGAAGCTATTAAAGCATTTACTCTACCTCGAACAATATTCCTTTCTTCATCAGTTAAATTAACTTTAGATAACTTGAAGTGATTACGAGGAATGTTTTGAAGATTAGGCTCACGGGAAGAAAGCCTTCCAGTCAATGTGCCCCAATTACAAAACGAGGTATGTTTTACAGACCTATCCAAATATGGCTCTAGATATGTTGAAAACAACTTACCTAACGCTCTATACTGACGTACTAAGCCAGCTAATGGATTATTTATCTGCACTAAAGCTGCTTCATTCCATGCTTGTGCTCCTTTAGGAGTTTGTATAGGAGAAAAAATACCATTATTATTCATGATTTCTCCTAATTGTTGGGTACTGTTAATATTAAAATCCCCAACCTCATCAAATATTTGTTGTGTTAACTGTTCCTGCCTTTCTTGAATTTTAGTTATCGTCGAACGAGCATATTCTGTATCTATTGAAATTCCAGTGTTCTCCATATTGTATAGTACCTTAGTTAATTTACATTCTAATTCAAATACTTCTTCTTGTCTACTTTGAATAATTTGTTGGAGTCTGTCATTATATAACGCTGCAGTCCATTCAACATCTTTTTCGCAATATGGCCCTAATACATCTATAGGAGCTAAAGAAAAATCTTTTGACCATTTATTCTTGGTAAGATACTTTTTAGTATCTATATCGTATTGAGCTTTGGATTCACCATAACTACGAATTATAGTTTTAGTCAAAGATAAGTCTTTTTCTTCCGATGGTTCTGTTAATCTAACCATTACAATCACATCAATTAATTTTTGATCAGTAATTACTAGTCCTTCTCTTACCAAAAAGTGTAAATCAAATTTAATATTGTAACCAATAAGTGTTTTAACACCATTTAAAAATTCTATAACACCTAATTGATACTTTAATGCTAAATTACCTCCTTGTTGATGACGAAATGGGAAATAATAGGTTTCTCTGTCTAATGTACCTATACCAACCCCACAAATCTGATTAATATTAAAGGGGTCTAATCCATTCGTCTCTACATCTATCACTAAAGTATCAAACAATTTCAATTTGTCTATAACATCTGTATAATTTTGTTCATTTACCAACATAACTGTCCACCTATCTCTAGATCAACCATGGAAGGAGAACTAACCCCTTCTATGGTTGATATATATTTTATCAAGTCTAAAACAATTCTACGGTGGAACCCTCTGATGGTGTATCTAATGAAACGGCTCCATTAAGAGATGGGGTACTACCATACCTCTCCAAAAAATAAGCTCTTATAGGTGGAAGCTCACTAATATCATCTAGTCGATCATCTGGAATTTCTGAACTTCTAGCAGTTGCTGCTAGAGTGTATGAAGTATCGTACATACCTGTACCAGTTCGCTTTACTCGCATAACACCTTTATTCAAACTACCCCAATCGTTATAGATATCTACTAATTGATTCCATATATAATCACTTCTACCAAATGTAAGAGCTATAATACGAAAATCTTCTACAGTTTCCTTAAAAACCTTACGTCCACCGGGACCGGCTATCTCTTCCCAAGCATCATTTCTCTTTTCAGGGTGTACTATTTCATGTACATATGCCCAAAATGCAAACTTATGTGCTGGTCTCATGTTTGAAGGAACATCACTATTATCAACTGAATCATCAATTAGCCTATTTGTCCATCGAGATTCCGAATTTCTAAATGTATACATGTAAATTTCATCAAGTTTATTATCATTCTCATCTCCTGTAGCTACTGGGGACATAAAAGCTTGATCACCATCCTTAAACCACACTTCTCTACTCATTGCCCTGTCTGATACTGGATTCCTACTCTGTTCTCTTTTCGTTGCTATTCTGTTTATACCACTCATTTTGTTTCCTCCTTTTTTACCAAAAAGTTCTTTCTTTA
>TARA_R110002110_G_scaffold97456_2_pt1 | contig 15978 bp, 18 predicted proteins | sample TARA_R110002110 | Tara Oceans TARA_R110002110 (sample SAMEA4397330) | marine metagenome | biome: Polar Biome; feature: [SRF] surface water layer (ENVO:00010504); material: water (ENVO:00002006), including particulate matter (ENVO:01000060) such as... | depth 5 m
TGGGTTCAGATACTTTACTAGGTTTTTGAGCCTCTACGTTAGAAGAAACTAAATCTTCTATTTTAGCATTAACTGTTTTTATTTTATCTTTAACAACATCTATTTCGTTAAATATTAAAGCAGCAAGATCTGGGTCATTGTCATCAAGAGCTTTGTTTTTCCCATTGTTTAAAGCAGATGACTCTGCCTCTAAGCTTTTTAGTTCTGTATTTAAAATTGTAAATTCAGGAGAAGCATCTGTTATTTCAAAATCATCCACTGAACGCGCAACTTTAGAAACAGGAGCAACGTCAGCTACGCTATCTACAACTTGGATCTCAGGTTCTTTTATAGGTCTAAGACCTTCAGTAGACCCGGGAAGATCAGCTTCCATTTTATTTTTAATATCAATAGCGTCTTGATTGCCCCAATGTTTATTACTTACTCCGTTAAGGCTAAAAGACGAATCTAAGCTTTTACCAAATGAACCAACAAGCCCACCTAAAGCACCGCCTAGTATAACCGCCCCACCAATATTTAAAGCTGTCTCGCCAACTGTAGATGTCGGGTCAACAGAATGACGAACAACTTCTGAACCAGCAACAAGCCCACCAATAGCAACTGCACCTGTACCAAAACCACGAACAAACCCAAGACCTTTTAGAATAGGAACAGGAACAAAATTAAGAGGGTCAAGAACGTTGCCAGCCATTCTAGTCCAAAAAGCATTGTTACTATCAAGCTCTTGTCTACGTTGTTGGTTAATATCAATTAACATCTTTCTTGCTTCAGCTTCTTCTGGGTTTAAAACTCCTAAGAAGTCTTCAAGAAATGGCTCGTATCCAGATAGATCATGGTCTTTAAATACATTCCAATTTTCTTTGGCTTTATAAGTTGCCCCTGCTTGATAGCGTGTATATAGGTCAGTTGCTATTTGACCAACAGAAGTATCAAGAGCCGCTGCATTCCAAACATCATCCCAATTATTTATGTTCCCTCTAGGCGGGTCTAGAACACGCAGCCTTTCATTAGCGCCTAATCGCTCAAATGTAGCAGGGTGCATTTGGGGGGTAAATTCAGCCATTACTGTTGCATCCCTATTCCCAGCATATTTGATAGAACTGGGTTAAGTTCTTCTTGAGCTTTATTTACTGCTTCTTGAACAGAAACAGTGCCACCTCTCATAACAGTTTTTTCTGAAGGAATTCCTCCACTATATAATTCTTCTTGTTTTTCTATTAATCTTTTCTTTCTAAGTGCTAATTCTTCTTGTTTTTCTTTAAAAGTTTTTGCGGCTTTACCTTCTCGGCTATTGTTTCTATCAGTGAGCATTTTACCAGCAGGAACAAAAACAGGCTGACCATTAGAATCTAAAAGTGGTCTGGTCATTCTGTTACCGACAACATTTATAATAAATTGAGGGGCTTTTGTTACAGGGTTAAATCCCATAGGAACAAGGTACATATTTTTGCCAAACTTAAATTTAATATGCTTTGATTTCTTTTGTCCCTTGTTGTATTCCTTAGCAGCAAATTCTTCTATTTTTGGGATAGCCCAATCGGAGCTACCGGAACTATCTGTTAAAGTTGACTCAGGAGAATACTGAACCATTCTTCTATTGTTGCCAACAATTATGTTATCGCCGGGAGGAGTAGCCATTAAAGAATCTTCCCATCCGTTATTCTGTTGTTGCTTTATAGCGTTTAACATAAGATTTTTGTAAGCAGACTCATTTGAAATTCCATCACTAGGAATCATAGATTGAAAAGTTTTTATAACAGCGTTCCTATAAGCAGGAGTAGGCTGCGTATTTTCAGGGAAAAGGCTCCAATTTTTATCGTCGTGAACGCCTTTCATAGATCCTAAAAACAATTCATCAATTAAAATTTTTGTATCCGCAGCACTGTCATCGTCATCTCCAAGATCATTTTTTATTTTAGCAAACATATCCGCTTTAGTTTCAACATATGTGCGCTCGGCTCTTTGTTTAAACCGTTCTATTTGAGCAGTGTTTCCTAAACCCCCATTAGCAAGACCTCCGGCATCAATAAATTCAAGAAGGTCATTTAATAAAGGCCCACCGATTGCTGTAGAAAGATTGTTTGAAAAAGCGTTTGGACTTCTTTGTCTTATATTTTGCACTATATAAGCAGCCCTAACTACGCCAGCAGGGTTCATTGGATTAGCTTGGTTTCTAATAAATTGAGAAAGGCTATCTGGAATAAGCCCCGTCTGACTTGTAAATAAAACAGCAGCGTCTTCAATTAAGGGATTAGATTCCATTTTTTGATCGCCCCCTACTCTAGCAATCTGTGATCTAAAAACTTCTTCAGCATTACTGCCGCTTTCGGTTGTTTGCTTTAAAGTATTCCCAGTACCTGTTTCCATAGATTTAGCTATAGATTCATAAATTGGGACTTTACCTTTATTAGCTTTTACAGCGGCTGATAATTTAGAAATTTCTTTAGTCACTATAGAATTAACATAACGAAATTTGTCTTCAGCATTCATGCTAGAGCTATTTGCTTTAGAAATAGCCGACCGTATAACAGTAGCAGATGCGTCGGGCAAACCAAGAACCCTATCTTCAATGTCTCGCATTAACATACTATGGAGATCTTTTGAGCTTTCTTTGCCCTCTTCTCTGCTTAAATATCTTTCATTTCGATTTATTAATCCCATAGCAACAGAAGGTCTTTCTGCCATAAGCAATTCAGAAACACCTATTTTTTCTAAATTTTCAATTCCATACTTGTCTTTATAATAGAATAAAGATGTAGTCATAGAGGCTTTAACAATAGAATTTTCTGTTGCAGTTTGTAAGTTAGACATATTGACACTAAAAGTTTTAAGCTGTGCTTGCAGGCGAATATAATTGTCTTGGCTAAGATTAGCGCTTTTAACTAAATCATTAACTAACACGCCTTTACCTCTAGCAAACGCATCAATAGCCTCAAGTCTTTTTACAGGGTCTGTAATCATACTTACATTAGTCATCGCATTAGCAATAGCGCCGTCTATTCTTACGCTCGCTAACTCTTCTTCAATGTCTCCTTGAGTAGGGTAATTAATAGGAGATGCAGATTTTAACTGGCTTTCAAGGTTTCCAATAGCAAGATTAAAAGCATTAACATCTCCATTAAGTGCAGATGATACAGCATTGTCTCTTAATGATTTATTTGCTAAATTCTCATCTTTAGCTGCTCCCGCACGAACAGCTTTTGCTTGCTCATTAACAATTCCACCGATAGCCCTACGTCTAAAATCACTAGCGTACGACTCAGCCAAACCCCTTGCTAATGGACTAATATTTTTTAAAGTTGATTTTAAATAAGAGTCTGCTTCTGTAGTAAAGCCATTAGGATTAGTTGGATTTCTAGAAGCTATTTCAGTTATCTTAGTCGCTATGTCAGTTTGAACTCTGTTAGTATAGCGGTTTACCATCTGCTTTTTATATTCTGCCCCGTAGATAGTAAACGTAGAAGGCATATCTGGCATCATTGGGAGGTTAGTTTTAGGGTCTACTATAAATTCTGTGACCGCAGCTTCGGCTCCAGCTTCTTCTATTTTCTTTTGTTTACCATATTCAAAAGCAAATTGAGATACAGCATCAGCAGTTTCTATGCTCCCTTGCAAAGAATTATCATAGATCCTTCCAGCCTGTCCAATGCCACTAAGGTTGGCGTTTCCTACAGGAGAGTTAAATACTTTGTTTTGTTCTCTTACGACTTTGATTGCCATATTTTTTTCCTAGATTCCTCCAGATGGAGCATTTATTCTTGAAGAAGAAGGCGAAGTTGCTGGCCTACTAACAGGTCGGGGAGCAGGGGCCGGGGCTGTTGTAGGTGCTGTTGGTGTACGAGGAGTTAGAAGCGTAGCAGTTTTTACTGCACCTTTTAATAAATTCCCTCCAGCAGCAAAAGCAGCTTGAGAACCCATATACCTGAAGGAATCATTTTTAACATCAGCAGAGTGCGCGCCTAACAAAAAATTCCTTTGATTAGCTAAACTTTGAAGCTGAATACGAGAAACATCAGTATCTCTTGTTTTTAAATTCTGTTTTTTAAGAGCAAGAAAAGACCCCTGACCATGAACATCAACTTGGCTTATATTTAAATTGTAATTTCTAGCTTCTTCAAACTCTCTCATGCGGTCTAATTCTTGCTCTGCTCCTTGAAGTTTAGCCATAGCAGCATTGTCTTTAGCAACCATAGATTCAAGTTCAGCTTCGGCTTGACCAAAAGCAGCCATAGCTTTTTGAGATTTATACTGCTGTACTGCACTAAACGCAGTCGATGCAATAGTTGCAACTATAGGCCAACTCATACCCAAACCTCCTTGTATATACTAAGAAGAGTAAACGGTAATGGAGAGCTTTGGGAAATAGTTATTTGCCCATCTAAGTCCCATCCTAAGAGGTTAAACTCGTACTTACCTGTCTTCGCAGCAGGGTTAATAGAAAGATCGTCTGTTACTTGTCGAATAAGAAAATCACGCCCATTGACAGAAAAAGATACAGACTCGTAAACATTAAGAACAACACGCCCAACTCGTTTGTATTCACCAGAGAACGGCCCTGCCCCGTCAGCAATATCAACAGGCAAATCTATGATTGTTCTTGTGTAGTTTAACCCACCAACAGCAGATGTAGGCGCTTCGATAAGAGTTACCCGCCCACTAGATGCTACAGTGAAGTCTCCATGGTGTATGTTGCCGTCAACAACAGAAGCAGACTTAGCGTTTAAGTGCGTAAGACCACCGTATACAAGACCAGATACTTGAGATAGTGGGGCGTAAGAGTCTACTGTCTGATTAAAATCAAACTTCTCTAAGTAATAAACAGTGCTGCTATTAACAACTCTTTCAACACAAACAAATATTTCAGAGTTTAATTGGGCAACGCTTATAAACTTGCCATCAGTTTGCCAAGGAAACCACCCACTTATCTTTTCGCTGCGAATAGAATGGAATGCAGCAATAGAACCTTCGGTGTCTGTATTAACAATTAAAGCAAACTGCTCCGGCCCTGCCGAACTGCCATATAAAACAGCCATGTCTTTTGCGCCATCTATTATATCATTTGATATTAAACTGACAGCTTGCGCAGTGTAAGCTTGTTGAACGTCACTAAATATTAATTCACGAACAACCTTGCCCGTGTCCTGCACAAACAAAGTAGCGCCATCAAGAGATCTAGGAGTGACATTAGAACAGCCATAAGGAACTTGAGATCTATGAATAAAGTTTGTAGGGCTTACAGGATTAGTGTCGCTCTCTACAATAAACCCACAACTTTGATCTGTAAAAACCTGTAAGTGTCGGCTTGAATGCAAATGTTTAATTTCATTAACAGTAGCAGATCCGATATCAACCTGAATACTTTCAGCGTCTAATGCTTCTCCAACATTAAAATTAAAGAACGCGCCTTTTTGAGAACTCCAAATGTTAGATGGGAGATCTCTTGACCCGCCAAACCAAAGTCTTTGTTGGTGAAAAGCTACAGACCGAGCATACCCATTGGCAGCAGAGAACACATTTTCGTCCCAATCATTTGTTGCCCCAGTACCAGCAAGAGATTCTCTTACAGTTGCAACAACAACAGTAGCATTTGTGCGAGAAGTAACATCACACTCTTTTCCGGCTACACGAACAACAGAATTAACATGAGCCGCAACCCAATAATCTGCTGAAGTTGTTAAGTTAATGCTTCCTGATGTTCCAGAAGGAGTTATTGTAACAGAAGGATCTGCAAATTTATAATAAGGCTGGAATCTTGGGTAACCAGAAGAATGCGTTTCAAAAGTAAAAGCAGCAATCGTAAATGAAGATGCGCCTGTTCGGATAAGTTTTTGAATAGGGAAGTCTTTATGAACTATGAATGTAGTGTCACCGCTTGTATCTAAGCGCATCTCCCACATAGTAGTCGCATTCCAAGGCTGGCTTGTTAAATTAGCAACTGCTGCGCCATCTTCATCAAATATATCAAGACGAGCATTTGAAAAAGCAAATATATATAATTGAGTTTCATTAAACTGCATCCGAGCAAGGCGGGATGTACCCTGCAAAGCAGCAAGATATTTTGTCCCCGGTCTACGAGAAATACCCCCTTGGACAAGAGGAGAAGAGTTTAATAAGTTAGCCCCACCATTTTGGTATACGCTAGTGTCTTCACGCCCAGCCATCCTTGGGTCAAGCTGACCACTAGAAAAGTTTGTCTGAAGCTGTCGAATTGCAGCCACAGCTATCTCCTTATGTTAATGAATCTCTTGGTATTAATAGAGGGAACCGTATCTATCTGGCTATCCACATTCCTAGCTTTCCGCATTTGGAAGTCTGCTTTTGTTTCAAAACTAGCAGCTATGTCAGGTTTCTGGATAACAGATATAGCGAACACGGAAGCCAATCTTAATTGAACACCAAGACGAAAATATGGGGGCCAATCTTGCTCTAACGCTCTAAACAAGACATGGGCATAAACATCATCTACGGACGATGCGTTGCATAAAATCTTATCTCCATATACTTCATAAGAGATATCGACGTTATTAACCAAGACCCTCCTTAATGTAAGGGTGTCTGTTGGTATTTGATATTGAGCATCCCATAAAGAATCGGGGGCAGCAGTCAACCTGTTTAACGCATCTGTTTGTTTAGATGCAAACCGCCAAGGATGAGTGGTTAAAGAGTCTTCAACAATTTCTTCGTATATATTTTTAGCAACAACAGCACCAGCATCGTTGTCATCAAAAGATGCAATCGGGCTTGACCCGATAAGGACAAGAGCGTTTGAAGCTACGTTCACATCTGTATCAGCAATTCCCGGCATTTAATAACTCCAATAAGTAGGAGAGCAGGGGGCCGAAGCCCCCCACAAACCAGCGCAGGATTAGTCGCTATCCGTATTAGCAAGTACAGTACCATCAGCAACGTCAATCGCTGTAGCACTTTGAGTTAGAACTTGGTTTAAACTAACAACCATAGTGCCACCCATAGACGAGTTACAGATAATAAGATCGCCTTTGTTCATCCTAGCTACTTCAGCTAAGAAATAGTTAGCCGCTCTTACCGTTGCGACTGCATCTGTTGTGGTGTAGTGCCACAAAGTAAAGCCGTTTCCAGTAGATAAAGGAGTTAGATTTGTTGCATCTAAAGCCATGATAAAATCATTCCTTCTATTATGTGTTGTACAAGACTTCGATACAGCCAGTATCGTCAATCATGCAAGCACCGTGGGACATATCCGCAGAAACTAGCGTACTAGCTTTCTCCGGCACAAAATCCATCCGCAACGAAAAGTCGCTGCCAATAGCGTGACCAATAGATGAACGATGATAGAAGAAAGCCTTCGTATCAGCAGAGCCATCTTGAGGAAGATTCTCATGTGGGAACCATTTCATGCCAAGCCAATCTTTAGCCGTGACACCTTCGTACCAAATACGAGTTTCGCCAATATAATCAGAGTTAGAAAACTCATCAATATCAAGCAAGTCACCCCATAGACCCCAAGGAACAACAGCATAAACTTCGCCATCGAACTGAACTGAGGCATTACCCAAAGCTTCCATGATTGAGATAGGAGATGAAGCAGCAGTCCAAGTAGCAGCAGTGCCTACATTAGCAGAGTTACTAGATGTATCCATTGAAGTAGTAATGATGTCATCAGTATCACGGCCCATTGCAGCGCCAATGTTTTTGGATTGAGCAGAACGCTCGTCATGCTGAACTTTAAGCTCGTCCAGTTTGTCGATGTAAATTCCAGAATAGCGATCCTGCAACGTACAAGCAACTGGTGCATGAGTAACGTGGGTTACTGGGATGTTACCTTCGCGGGACTTTGAACCCACGGCAGCGTTACCAATAACTTGGAATGTAGTGGAAGATCCGACAACACCTTGCTTGGTGCGGACGGTATTACGCAACTTTGAACCCATTTGCTGGTATTCAATGTGCGCTTCACTTTCGAATTGTGTTACGAAAGCATCATCAATATCTGGTGCAGACATTACAGTCTCCTAAAAGAAGTTAATACAAGGTTATTAGCCGGGTATCGTCTGTTAGGATTAAACGGGTATCCGCAAGGGCCGTTCGACCTACTTCGGGCCGGGACAAAAAAAAGGTAGCCTACCCGACTTAGAATAGGCTACTCACAAGTTTACAGGGAGAACACTATCTTGATGCTGATAACGCTTTATATCCGTCATTAACTCGTTTAACAAAAGCCTCATCACGATCTCTTGGGCTTCTATATCTAGGGTCAAGCTGCATAGTTCTTAACTCATCTTTTGTAAGAGGGCCGCTTGACGTTGTGTCGCTTGATTCTAAAGATACACCATCAGATGTCATTTTCATTAACTCTTCCATTACGCCTACAAACCCTGCGGTAGTAGACGCTTGAACAACAGCACCGTAGCCTTCAGGAGAAAGGTGTTTTGCTGACCACATATCAACGCGATCAACTCTTGCTTGTGCATTTTCTCCTAATGACTCCATTTCTTTTGCCATATTAGGGCGAGAGAGCAGTTCGTTTTCAACATACAAGGCGGTTGCCTCGTTAAACTCTGCTGGAGTAAGACCTTTTTTGTGGGCGAACTCTTTCCACTTTTGCATAACTGGGTCTGAATCATCAAATGTAACCTGCTGATCGTCTGAAAGCATACCTTCGGGTATTTCAAAAACATACTTACTAGCTTCAGCAGGTACTTCTTTCCTTAACCCTTCTGCATACTCTTCAATAATCTTTTCTCTATCTGCTTCGGGTCGCTCTCCAAGCTTTGCTGTAAGCTCTTTGTATCCGTCTTCAAGAGAAGCAACGTCTTTGTACTTTCCTGCGTACAGTTCTGTGCTTTCTGCCGCCTCCGGCTCAACAACTTCTTGATTTTCCGGCTCGGCAATTACTTCTTCACTTTCTTCTGCCATTCTTTTCTCTCCATCCTTGTTCCACGCGCTTATCAATTAAATGAATAGCATACCTTTGACCTTCCAAATGAGCCAAAGAGTAAGGCTCTACTTGGGATGGCGTTAGTACAGTATTCACAGTAATTGACCTGAGATAGTCGAGACATTCTTTACCAGAGCCAGAGTCAAACACCTCACGGAACATTGCATTAAGGCGCTCTTCTTCTGACTGCTCTCGACCGAAACCATCAAGGGTCTGCTTATTAAGCTTTGAACCTATCCGATCCCATCCTTCTTTCTTTTTTACGGTAGTAATGATTTAATCCCTTGTATTGGGTCAATCCCCGCAGCCGCAGACTGAGCCATAGCTTGTCCTGCCTCTTGCGCTAATTGCTGCTGTTCTTCTTTAGTGCGCAATAGACCCCCAGAAACTTCATACCATTCTGCAAGCTGCAAAGCAAATTTGTCAGTATCAATGACACCCTGTATTGCAGTCGGCCCAAATAATTGACCAAGAACAGTAGCATAATTTATGTGCTGGGTTATATCTTCGTTCCGCTGCGCTCTTGATAAAGGAGAAGCAGCAACAATCTTTAGCTCTCTACCATTAGGAAGTCCCGGCAATTCAATCCGGCCCTGCTTCTTCATTAAATATATAACCCGCTGGATTACTGGCTGCACAAACTCAGACTGCAACCGACCAAACGTAGACCCAAGCTGGCGACTAAGTTCAGCCATACGTTCTGCAACTTCAGTTGCCGAGGTTGGGGTTCCTTCTCTGCGACCAAGCGTGTTATTGTACAAAGCTTTGTTAATATTGTGCCTCATATCTGTTAGCACAAGCTGGGAAACATCGAAATTGCCGGGGGTGGATAGTGGCTCAAGGCCACGGCTGTTGGTGCTACGGGGGATAATAGTACCGGGAACGAGTCTGACGTTAGCGGGATTAATAACGCCATCATCGTCAGCTTGCCACACCCCGGCAATAGCCATTTCAGCATTCTCAAGGATAAGTTGCACCGTAAGGTTAGCTGTTTTTATTGCTGCTAATGAATTATAGAGAGGGCCACGGCCCCAACATTCGCCGGGATGCTTTGCCCACCTGAAGTTAATCCAAGGACTAGACCCTAACCCTGTCCAAGACGTTTGGTATATAACGTGCTTGGTTGCTTTTTCCATAACAACATGATCGTAGCGCTCGACTGTTATTTCACTCCAATCCCGCATAGTAGCTTCTATAAGCTTAACAGGTTGGTGGGGGTTAGTTTTAATCTGAGCTTGCAAAGCAACTGACATTACTGCTTTGGGCCATATTAACTTAATATCATTGCCTTTAGGCTCGCGCTCTCTAAATTGAGCGTCGATTTTATCAAATGGCCCCGGCTCTAAGTAGACTTCAGATATAGGTGCGGCGTGAAACTTAACAGGGTTCATAAGATCCCCGTCTTCAATAACCATATTCCCTGTACCAAGCGCTACATCAAGAAAGCTTTCATGCGCTTCTTGCTGATAGTTAGATGCTTCGATCACATCAAAGATTGTTTCTGTTGCTTGGTCTAATTGAACCTGAACATCTTCTAAAGAATCGCCAAGCATAGCCTTCATTGCTGGTGCTGGCTGCAATCTAGCCCAACGCACGTTGTTTGGGGTAATGCCTTGAACCATACGTGACGAAAACTCTTGCACTCCGACAACAGCAGTCTCATCAAAGATCAAATCGTCTCGACGCTGCCCCGGTGTTCGCTCGTACAGAGAAGAACGCCCCGGCATAGTGTAGTCAAAGATCTCTTGCCACACTGTTTCCCAAGTTGCTCTCGCTGTTTTAGCAGCGGTATACCTCTCAAAAACATGAACTGGATTAACCGCCATTGTATTTCCCTTTATTCACCGAGCGTTTCTTTATCTTCAGTCTCGTCAGCAAAACCTTTAGGCCCTTGAGTAAGCAGAGAAGCTCTGCCACGCAATCTACGATTACGAGCATCTTTTTCGTTTGCTTCTTTGTCTAGCAAGGTTTGCTTTTCTTGCGCAGCGTTAGCTTCATTCTCTGCGCGCAAGCGAGCAATCTCTGGATCTGGAGCAGGTGGTGCTGGTGGCTTTGGGGTGCTAAAAAAACCGCCCATTGGTATTCTCCTATAAGTTCACTCAAAAATTACATCAGCGCCAAGCCGTTTCAACTCACAACTAAGTTGGTACGGTGTTAAAATAAAAGGTTCGTTAAGACCTATAAGCTGTTTCGCCCAAGTAACACAGTATATTGGCATCTTTGGGGACATATTCCCAAATATCTCTTTTGTTTCTATACTAAGCATAGAGCCTCTAGCTCTAATATCTTCCCATATGCACGAAACTTCATCTTTTTTATAGACCTCAACGTACAATCGCCTTGAAGACCACTCAACAAATAACCAGATCTTGTAGTCAACGTCATACCGCATCATTACAATATGCCGAAACTTAGGCCGTGTCATCCAGCGCAGCCACCAAGGAAGATCAGCGTCTACAAACCCGACATACCAGCGCTCTTTCCCCATGATCGACCTTTTCTTTTGTTTCTATCAAACACGTTAAAGCTTCTGTCAGCAGAGAATGTCTGCAACGTGCGACCCCCGGTAATAAGTTTACGCCCTTCTCCACCCCCAAGCATAAGATACTGCAAAGCATCGTGAACGTGAGAGTATTTGTTTTTGTTTGGCTTTAAATCGTACCTTGCTTCTCCAGATACCTGCATCCTCTTGTACTGGTAGCCCGATGCAAACCCTTTTCTAAGCTGTGCGCAAGATGGGTCGAGTAGCAGCCCCGGCTTTCCGTCTACCATGCGTGTTAGTGTGGCTGTGACGCTCTCAATTCTAACAATAGGATCGTTCGATGGGGCAGGGAAAGCGTTAACACCGTTTGCTCTCAGGATTTGAAAGGGCGTGGCCTCGTCCGTCTGCGCTCGTTGGTCTCCGGCAGGGTCAGCGTAGATGAGCATCTCATTTGTTGGGAAGTCTTTGAGTATTTGAGTTCTCAGTACCTCAGAAAAACGTGCTGCACCCATATCAGTAGTGACCACCTCGCGTATTATAAGCCAGCGTCCATCACTAGCCTGTTGAGCAAAGACTGCTGCCGGAGTTAAGCCGAAATCAATGCCAACATATATCGGAAGAGAGTCGGAGTAGGTTATTGTTTCCCGTGAAACATGGGTTTCAGGTGCAAACATAGGGTAAATAGGCTTGCCGTCATCAAGACTGCCAAGGCGATTCATAACATATACGTCTATCCAGCCCTTAGTCTTACCTTGAACCGTAGTATTGTAGTATGTGGGGTGCAGGTTAGACACATTCTCTGCGTCTGGGTTCATTTCGTAGCCTTGAATAGCGCCAGTTGACTCATTTTTTACCTCTAACATACCGGGAGGCTGAGTATAGAAGTTCCAGTTCTGCGGTTTTTGCAGCATTAAGGCTTCTTCAGTAGAGATATAGTCCGGCAGCGGAGCCTCTCCTGCCATTATAGGCCACCAATGGTCATCATCAGGAGCGTTAGTGTCTGCAAAAACGCCATACCACGATGGCCCACCGATCTTCATAGACGGATAACGGCCCACTCGCATGGTGCAGCCGTCAACAATAGCCTTCGATACCTCTCTGGCTTCGTTAATAAAGATGCCAGTTAGCTCTAATGACAGCAGCTTTCTAATTTCTTCCGGCCTATCAAGGGCTAGAAAAATTATTTCGCAGTCTATATCGCCTTTTTTTATATGATGGGTGTATGGCGGCGACCAGTTAAACTTCCCAAACGCTTCTTCAGGGAACCAATCAAGCCAAGTTTTGATGGTCGTTGTCTTAAGCTGTGGGTTGGTGTTACGGATAATTGCGAATCGTGTGTACCGTTTACCATCGGGTGCGGGCGCTTGTTGGGAAGCTCTGCGAAAGATTTCAATACAGCAAGCAACAGACTTGCCGGAACCAACAGGCCCACGAAGACCGCGAAAAAAGCCGTCATCAAGAAGAAACTGCTTAACCGTTTCGCCATCAGGCTTATAGGTGAAGTCCATTTACATTGCCCATCCCGGCTTTGGTCGTAAGTCTGTGTACACTTTGTTAGCATCATCTAATGCCTTGTCTGCAAGAACCGCGTAAAACTCTACGCCCTCTGATACACTGGCAACATCCCTGATTTCTTCAAGGGCTTGCCTTAAAATTTTATTTTCAGTCCCCGCAGCGGTAATAATTGATGCCCCGTTGTCAGACATCACACGACTTTGTTGTCCACCGCTATCTTTATTCTCTTTTGACGCACCTTCTCGCCCATACTTTCTATCCATTTGTCTACCTCTTTAAGGCTCATTGGATGGTAAGGCTTGTCAGAACGGAACATATTGTCTCTATGCACCTTCTGACAGACTTGGCGGAGTTTGTTTAGTTGTTCAATAGAGAGGTCTACAAGAAATCCTGAATTTGGACTACTGTGAATAATGTCCATACTATTTCTTTTTCTTTCCGTAGTAAGCCCCTTCGGCATCTTTTAAATAATCTGTAGGATTCCCGTCTTTGGTTGTTTTAAACTGGGCGTTAAACTCTTTTGCGCTCACACCGCTAGACTTTAAAGCTTTTGCTAGGCCCTCTTCTACGCGAGGCTGCATTGGACGCTTTTTCATTTGGATCACCTATTTCTTGTTAGATTTTTTAGGAGCCTTTGGCGCTTCAGATAAAGGCGCAGAAGCAGCAGCGCCCTCGGATGACGCAACAAGAAAATCACGCTTGATGTCTCCAAGTGTGTTCTCAATGCCGTCCAACTTAGCCATGATACCGTCCAATCTAGGGTCATTGTCCATGCGGCGGTGAAAGTCACGACTGATACGACCCATTCTCTTCTTTAATCCACTAGCTTCCATAACGTACTCTCCTGTTAAAAAATATAATTACACCATCAATGAACAGCCCATTCCTTTAAACTCACAGTCTTCATTTGTGCAGGTAGGTTTTTTTAAGATACTGCGTGTGATGGACATATAGCGAGTGCGATAGCCAGTTTTAGACCCTACCCCCCTGTTCTATACCACTGTATCAGGAGAGAGCGAATGACAGGCAGCTTCAACTAAGGTCTATGTTTATTCGTATGTCCCCAGCTACACGTACGTCATGCCTGTCTGGTGGCTTGTAGCCACTTCGATCAAGTATCGAATCGCTCGCTTGTAGCTGCACATACTCAGACCTTGCACTCGTACTCAGCCTAGTCAGAGTCAGGGCTGCACCTATAGCTGATCTGCGTAGGTTAGAGCCAACCGCTTCAGCCATATGGCGCTCCACGTTAGGCAGGTGGACGATCCGCTGTACTGAGGTTCTGTGTAATCCCAAGGCATTAGCAGCATCTGTGTTCGTTGCGCCTGTAGCAAGAATATACTCCGCTACTCTCTTTTGCTGCGGTGTTAGCGGCTTCTGGTCTGGGGGTATTGGTGCTGGCCTCAGCTTTAGCTTGGGTCGCGTCTTAACTGTCGGAGAGGGAGGGCTGGGTTCCATCTAAAAGATAGTGATCCCTTGCGTTGAGACTGTCAATAACAAAATATGTCGTATCCATTCCCGCCACATCTGTCGTGTCCAGCATCTCTGCGGGGTACAGCGGCATTGCTGCGCAATACTCTTTAATTTAGTTCTCTCCTGCACTCAATGTGTGACTCTTCGGCAACACCATCCTGTCGGTCATCCAACGTCTAACCTTTCTATTTTCTGCTCCAGCGTTCATCCCCGTATCCGTTCAGACTGTGGCTCGCCAGATGGGTACAATCCTTGCCAGCCACTCCCTTGACTCAGCACCTGCGATGCCTGTGTATCTCTAAAGGAACTCAGGCTTCTGATGGCTCTCGGATTGTCCAGATCTCTATGCCGTGCAAGTGCATCAACAAGCCTCACTACTCGTTGCAGTCAGATAGGATTAGCTTCTGACAGTGCAATCAGCCATCACTATTACTCAGGTCAGTCAGGTTACTCAGGGGGTGGGTTCCGTAGCAAATGTCACTCCATGTCTGGGCCTTAGCACCCAGCCTGCGCTGTCCCCGATACCTGTGGAAAAGCTAGTAAGCGTCTGCGTCACGACAAGTCCCCTAAGTAGTTCTGCTCAAGTTAATGTATCTTCCCTAATCCATAGTCACAGAACCTCCTGTCGTAGCAAGGGAACCTGCTGTGCAGGTGGTCGTTCCTCCCACCCTTGCCACGCCAGCAGAACCATGTGCCAACGGGGGAAGTTACTTAACTTAACCAGAACTAGGAGACTAATCATGACACCGACACTTAAACTTTTCGCAGCTATCGAAGCCAGCACAGACTGGGCTAAGTCGCAAACACTCCGTAACATTTGCTACGGAACCCACCAAGATAATCTCTATCAGGATAAAGTGATAGCTGATTGCACAGCAGAAGCTAAAGAAATCCTATCTAACTACAACGGTAGCGAGGTCGATGACAAAAACTTGCACGACCTAGAGATCCGCACAAACAGAGCCGACGATCAGAAGCCAGAGTTCCAAGAGCTACACGATCTCGCCGTTGCAGCTTACAAAGAAGTAACTGGAAACGATTGGGTTCCATCTGCCAAGAAGCCAAAGACTTCTCGCAAGGCAATAACCGCCTCCGCAGACAAATGGAAAGCTCGCATCGCCAGCTAACCTCCAACAGGGAGTGGCCTTCGGGTCACTCCTTTCTTTTTGATCGAACCCCCCGCCCGAAAGGAACACTAATGTTAGTGTCAACCAAAGCTTATAAGCACAAACTAAAGCTTATGAAGCACACCATAGCTCGTCAAAATACTAAACTTGCGCAGCAAAGAACGCAGATAAACACACTAAAACATTTGGTTGGATCTATAAATTGTTACGTGCCTGAACAAGATATCAATGAAGAACGGGCAGACATAACTAAAAATGTGCAAGCCCAAAAGCTTGACGCTTTAACCACTCTTCAAAATCATTTCAATGGGAGTTAAATCTATGACTAAACACCCGATGTTCCCACTTGCATTCTGCTTCTGGGTAGTAAGCCTCGTAGTCACAACCCTTATCTTAGTAGGGAATCCACTATGAAAAACAAACCAGCGCGTCCTAAGTACAAAATCGTAGCCAATGATTGGATG
>TARA_R110002110_G_scaffold158261_2_pt1 | contig 15951 bp, 10 predicted proteins | sample TARA_R110002110 | Tara Oceans TARA_R110002110 (sample SAMEA4397330) | marine metagenome | biome: Polar Biome; feature: [SRF] surface water layer (ENVO:00010504); material: water (ENVO:00002006), including particulate matter (ENVO:01000060) such as... | depth 5 m
GTCAGTTACTCGAACCGACGCGCCAACATCTGCGTCAGATCCCGAGACCACCCAAAGCGTGTCCCCAACCTTCACTTTGCCACGCCCATTTTGAATCGCCTCAGCAACGACGAAGGTGCGACCCACATAGGTCTGGCCACGCATATTGAGGTTGGGTTTGTCAGATATCCGCTGATCCGGTTGGTTCGACCAGCGATAGCCCGCATAGGCAAAGAGAACCGATAGAACGGCGAACAAGGCCACTTCCGCCTGCCAACTAAGCGGCAAGAGAAGATCGACCAGGGCAACGACAAGCGCAGCGCCTGCAAGCCAGATCAGCAAGATCCCTGGAACCACCATTTCCAGTGCAGCCAGACCAACAGCCAGGATCAACCAGGTCCAGCTGCCCCAGCTTGTAAAGAACTCCTGCATGGCTTAGGCCCCCGGCGTTACGCGGGGAACAGAGCCTGAACCACCGCGAGAACCGCCACCACCAGAACCGTCACCATCCTTGCCAAACGCCTCTTTGGCGATTTCTGAGATACCACCAATGGCACCAATCAGACTCGACGCCTCCAGTGGCATCATCACCAGTTTCTGGTTAGGGGCAGCCGCAACAGCCTGTAAGGCTTCCACATATTTGGTCGCCACGAAGTAGTTGATCGCCTGAACATCACCGTCAGCAATGGCCTTACTTACATCAGCCGTCGCCTGTGCTTCCGCCTGTGCTTCCCGTTCCCGGGCTTCCGCATCTCGGAAAGCAGCTTCCCGGCGGCCCTCAGCTTCCAGAATGGCGCCACGCTTCTGACCTTCCGCCTTCAGGATTTCAGACTGACGATCGCCCTCTGCCTCAAGGATTGTTGCACGCTTATCGCGCTCCGCCTTCATCTGGCGCGCCATGGCATCCACCAGATCGCGAGGCGGATTAATGTCTTTGATCTCGATTCGGGTGACTTTCACGCCCCAGGGATTGGTCGCCTCATCAACAACAGCGAGAAGCTGTGCATTGATCTTGTCACGCTGGCTCAGCAGCTCATCAAGATCCATGCTCCCCATCACGGTCCGCGTATTGGTCATGGTGAGATTGAGGATCGCATATTCCAGGTCATTCACCTCATAAGACGCCTGTGCCGCATCCATCACCTGAAAAAAGACAACACCATCGGCGGTCACCATCGCATTGTCGCGTGTAATGACTTCCTGACTGGGCACATCAAGAACGCGCTCCATCACGTTCACCTTATTACCAATGCGATTGATGAAGGGTGTGATGATAGAAAGACCTGGTTGAAGGCTCTGCGTATACCGGCCGAAACGTTCCACCGTGTAGACAAATCCCTGCGGCACCATAACCACCGCCTTGATCAGGATGACAAGGGCGAGAGCAAACAGCACAAGAACGAAAATAGTTCCACCGGACATGGGACAGGACCTCCTTTTGATTATTGTTTCTTCCTATTGAATATAGGCGATATGAAAGGCGCGCGCGTGCCGAGATCATGGCAAAAAAGCGGCGTGGTCTACAAATGAGCCACGCCTAATCTTCTTACCTTATTGAATTTACTAGCAAAAAGTCACCTCCAGGGTTCAACCAGGATTTTTGCGTGTTTCTCAGGATTGGCCAGTTCGCCAAAGGCATTTTTGACGCCGTCAACACCAACCTTGTCGGTGACCAATGGCTCCGCCTTGATTTTTCCATCAGCCAAGAACCCGAGCGTTTCAGCAAACTCCTCAGGAGTGTAGCCAAGCACGAATTGCACATTCAGCTCCTTATTGATCCCAAAGAAAGGCTCAAACTGATCAGGCTCCATACAAACACCGACAACCACAATGCGGGCGGCTTTTGGTGCGCCCTCAAGAATTTGCTGAATGATCCCTGGAACGCCAACGCATTCGAAGATCACGCCGGGCCGGAGTTGCGGCCCAATCCCCATCATGGTCATCCAGTTTTTGGGATCATACCCTTCTGGCGCAGCTTCATCCTTCCAACGCTCATAGGGCGATGTCTCGGCGGGGTCGAGCACAATGTCGGCACCCATTTTTTCCGCCAGCTTGCGCCGCGCCGGAGAAAAATCTGACGCGATGATGGGACTGACACCTGCAATCTTAAGACCAGCAATCACTGCCAGACCGACCGGGCCACAACCGATTACCAATGCGACATCTTCGTCGGTAATGTTCGCTTTTTTGACCGCGTGCCAGCCCACAGCCATAGGCTCGGTGAGCGCCGCCTGCTCAGTGGGAAGCCCATTTGGGACTTCCAGCAGCAGCATTTCACTAAGGACCATCTGTTCAGCGAAACCGCCGGGAGTGTCGTTTGAATACCCTACCGTGCTGATGCCGTCAGCCCCGATGGCGATCGGCATAGAACAAACCCGCGTGCCCGGCTTCAGTGTCTTTTGGGCGCCTGGTCCGTAATCAAGAATTTCGGCACAAAACTCGTGCCCAAAGACAATGTCGCGCTTGAGGTCCATACCGAACCCACCACCAGACCGCTCCGCGATCTCTACCATCTTTGGCGCATGGTGAAAGGCGTGAAGGTCCGACCCGCAGATACCGCAAGCCAGCGTCTTAACCAGAACCTGGCCTTCGCCGGGCGTTGGGTCGGGCAAAGTATCGACCACCATGTCGCCATCTCTGAAAATAGCTGCACGCATATCTCTTCCTCCCAAAACTAGACTTCGGTCTATTTTCTTCGACCTTAGCCTTAAGCGTCTTGGGAGAAAAGAACCAAGTGCGAAACGGCGAACTCTTCTAGGCGGCCCAGCCTTGCAGGCGCGCGGCCTCTTCGCGCACCCGTTCCGGGCCGCCAAGCAATTGCCGATCAAGACCAATCCGTTTGAACCAATAGTGAAGCCCCACAAGGTCAGTGAAGCCCATGCCGCCATGCACCTCTGTCGAGGTCCGCGCAACGAACCGCCCAACCTCAGAGAGATGTGCTTTGGCATGGCAGGACATCAGCGCCCCTTCTTCAGGTATCGCATCCTGAGCATAGGCCGCATACCAGACAAGCGACCGGCAGGGTTCGAGCTCTGCTGCCATTTCCGCACACAAGTGCTTCACAGCCTGGAAAGACCCAATGACGCGACCGAATTGCTGCCGCTCTTTGGCATAGTCGACAGCTTTCTCTATCATCATCTGACCAGCACCGAGTGTATCAGCGGCAATCATGGTCCGCCCGGCATCAATCATCTGCTGAACCACCGCTGGACTGCCGTTCGGCAACCGTTCGGCAGAAACATTTTCAAAACGCAGTTCGGAGACTGGACGCGTAAGATCAATTGTCGTGAGGTCAATCCGCTCGAGACCCGTAGCCGATGCTTCGACCAGAAAGAGCGCACCTTCCTTGTCCGCGACGATAAAGAGATCAGCTCCGGGACCATCAATGACAAAAAGCGCAGAGCCTGACAACGCATCGCCTTGCGAGCTGACACCAGCGCCATCTCGCGCGCTAATGGTTTCGGTTACCGCAACACCAGCAACAATGTCTCCGCTGGCAAGGCGTGGCAGCCAGGCGGCTTTCTGCTCATCGCTGCCTGCCAAGGTCAGAGCCAACGGCGCCATCACAGCCGTCCCAACAAAAGGAATGGGAGCCACATGCCGGCCCGTCATTTCCGACATCAACGCGGCTTCGAGCATACCAAGGCCCAATCCGCCATGTTCCTCAGGAATGAGGATGCCCGCCACCCCAAGCTCAGCAAAGCCCGTCCAGATTGTCTTGGAGAATGCTTCATGGGCTTCAGCAGATTTGCGAACTATGTCCAGTTCTGATGCATCCGCGAGAAACCGACCGACCGTATCCTGCAACATTCTTTGTTCTTCGGAGAGTGCGAATTCCATTATGCAGCTCCTTCTTTCCGGGCAGGTTTCGGTTCGCGGGGCATGCCGAGCCCGCGTTCAGAGATGATGTTCTTTTGGATCTGCGCCGTGCCTCCGCCAATAATAAGCCCCAGGTCAAACATATAAGAGCGTTGCCAGCGGCCGCCTGCACGCAGGTGCGGACTTCGTTCATAGAGCACACCGAGCTCGCCCAGCGCATCAATTGCCAGCGCCGCCAGCTGATGATTGAGCTCGCAACCCATCAATTTCACAACCAGGCGCGCAATGCCTGGATCTTCCTTCTTGGCACTCGCGGTGAGCAAACGCATGCCATGGAACTGCATGGCCGCCACCCGCGCCTGCAATTGAACCAGCCGGTCCCTGAAAAGCGGATTGTCGATCAATCGCTCTCCGGACACCGTCTCTTCGTGCATCAAATCGATAATCGCAGCGAGCCGCGTCCCGGCCTGATTGGGGTCGCCCAGCATGCCACGCTCGTGTTTGAGCGTTGCGTTAGCCACAAACCAGCCCTGCCCGCGCTCAGCAACAATCTGATTTTTCGGGACGCGCACATCAGTGAAGAAGACTTCATTGAACTCCGCATACCCCGTCATGGTCATCAAAGGCCGGACTTCAATCCCCGGCGTATCCATGGAAAAGATCAGATAGCTGATCCCTTCGTGCTTACGAGCGTCTGGCTCCGTACGCACCAAGCAGAAAATCATATCTGACACTTGAGCGGTACTCGTCCAGATCTTCTGACCATTGATGATGAAGTCGTCGCCATCTTCTGTCGCCTTGGTTTGCAGGCTGGCAAGGTCAGATCCGGAGCCGGGTTCTGAATACCCCTGACACCACACGACTTCCCCGCGAATGGTTGGTTCGATCCACTGTTTCTTTTGCTCGTCAGTTCCCAACTCCAACAATGTCGGAACCAGCATGGACACACCTTGGCTGGCGAGACCGAGAGGCAGCGAGGCTCTGGTGAATTCTTCGGCGATAATCCGGCTTTTCAGAATATCCGGCTCCGCACCATATCCACCATATTCAGAGGGGATTGTGCGAGCGGCATAGCCATTCTTGATGAGAAGATCCTGCCACTTGCGCTGATCGTCCGACGGGCGACCGGTCCCAGATTGCCGTGGGGATTTATCCTTATTCTCACTGACGAAACGCTTCACTTCCTCCCGAAACGCTTCGTACTCCGCGCCATATGCGAGATCCATGCATCACCCTCCGGTAACCAGGGCACGAAACGTGCCGACGTTGAGACATTTTGGAGGTTGTACTAGCAGCCCATGGGCGCGCCGTCATCTGGCGTCGAGAGAGCGGCAGATTACGCGACGGAAACAGGTAGGGCGGATTCAGAGGTTTCAAGCATTTTGTTTTCCCGAGGGAAACACACCTTGTCTTCGAGCATCTCAATGAACGCACCAGATGGCACTGGCGGACTGAACAGATAACCCTGAGCCTGACCGCAGCCCATGGAAAGGAGAAGCTCTCGCTGCTCCTCAGTCTCCACACCTTCAGCAATCACACTCACCCCAAGATTGCGTGCGAGGTCGACAATCAGCTGTGGAATAGCGTGGCTGTTTAAGTCATCTGTCATATCGGACACAAAGCTGCGGTCGATTTTTAGTGTCTGAACGGGGAACTGCTTAAGGTAGGCAAGCGAGGAATAGCCCGTTCCGAAATCATCAATGCTGATGCTGACGCCCAGCGCTCTCAGACGTCGCAGAGTGCCGATCACCTGGTCGACGTCATGCATCACCGTGCTCTCAGTCACTTCAATCTCAAGGTATTTCGGAGAGACACCAGCTCGAACAAGGGTCGCGGCAACCTGATCTGTAAAATCCGGACGGCGCAGATCAAGCGCAGACACATTTACAGCAACACTTACCGGCGGCAGTCCCATATCCATCATACGACGGATCTCAGCGCATGCTTCTGCAAGCACCCAGTCCGTGAGCTTACAAATGCTGCCATTTTTTTCTGCAACAGGAATAAACACATCCGGCGGGATCATACCGCGTTCTGGGTGACGCCAGCGGATAAGCGCCTCGGCACCCACAATACCACCCGTTTCGGTATCAACCTTCAGCTGGTAGTAGAGAACAAACTGTTCTTCGGCGATAGCTGTCCGCAGATCCCTCTCAATGGCATGGCGTTCAATCACCTTCAAGTGCAGCTCATGGCGATAGAGCTGAATGTTACCCCGGCCTTCCGCTTTCGCACGATAAAGCGCAAGATCCGCGTTCTTTAACAGGACTTCGGGATCTCGGGCATCCTGCGGGTAACTCGTGATGCCAATGCTGACACCTGGATGCACCTGATGCCCATTGATCGTTTGGGGTTCAGACAGCGCCGTCAGGATCCGGTTTGCATGGACAACGACACCGTCTATCCGATCAAGATCGTCGACAATTATCGCAAACTCATCCCCACCCAAGCGAACGACCGTATCCACCTGCCGCGAACTCTCTTTGAGAATCTTCGCAACCCGCTGAAGCAGTTGGTCACCGACGTCATGTCCAAGGGTGTCATTCACATCCTTGAAATTATCCAGATCGAGGATCATCAAGGCGACAATTTTGCCCGACCTTTCTGCATGAGCGAGCGCCATATGCAGACGTTCTTTGAACAAAACGCGATTGCCCAACCCTGTCAGACTATCGCTTTGCGCTTGATGCTCAAACCGATTGGCATTCTCCCGTGCCTCCGTAAAGGACTGCAGGACACTGCGAGCAAGCTCACCGAATTCATCAAGCCGACGCGTAAAGGGGGCCATTGTCTCTGGATCGACCGTGCGCGCATGAGCGATCGCAGACAATTTGGATAAGGGAGTGATCACCAGGTCATAGAGGAGCTTCGAGGCAACAAGCATCGCTAGCGCCAGAGCGGCAAGCAAACCGATCACCAATTGTTGTGCCATGCCGCTGGATTGCGCCGTCACGCTTTTGGTTTTCAAGCGGACAATGACGACCAGCTCTCTTGCTGCCCCACCGTCAAGACGCAGGCTCGGCGCAACAACAGCGTAGCTCGCCGTGTTGTTGCCCCACATCAGAGTTCTCCGTGATGAGGGCTCCTCAATGCTACGAAGAATTTCCGATGCCAATGCGCTATCGGGGAGATCGCGGGCCATACTTTCACGGAATGCAGTACGGTTGCTCACAAACACAAATTCAGTCGCTGGATCAACAATAAGCAACAAGTCCACATCAGGTTCAGCACCAAGAATTGCAACATACCGTTCCAATTCGGTGTGATAGCGCATGGTCTCAAGCGCATAAACGATACTGTTCGACAAATGCTCCGCGCGGTCTTCGACAACCGAATCCTGATATCGACTAAACGCCACAAAGAAGAGCGCAATTAGCGATAGTCCAATCACAGCCGCAAGAAAGCAGAAAGGGGCAAGTATCTTCCACTTCACCGATAAGTTATCGAGCCAGGAATTTGTGTCGATTGACATGAGCCTATTCCACGCTTACCCAGGAGGTGCGCGCCGAACCTCTAAAAAACCGACTAACCGATTTGGCATCTTCGCCTGCTTCGCCTGGCCATAGGATCGCGCCGAGTGCCAGTATGCCGCTAGCCAGCGGTCCACCGGGACGCAGGAATTCATCCTGCCGGTCAGCAGAAATAATCTCTATTCCCTGATATGCATCCTCAAGCTCATCGGCACTCATCCCGATATGACGACCAATCAAAGCATAGCTTTCTTGTCTGTTCGTACGAATGAGGTCGACGGCGTGTCCCCACGCGCGAACAAATGCTTCTATGTCCGCTGATCGTCTGGACGCCGTTTCCCGATTAAAAGAGACCACATCAGAAACCTCACCTGGAATGTCAGCGGAAGAGAACACTTGCGCCACAAGACCCGTTTGCTCAATGCCAGTGGAAATAGGCGGATAGGTCACCACCGCATCAACAGTTCCCATCTCAACTGCTTCTTGCAGACCCACTTGCGGCAGACTCACGATCTCGACGTCGTCCATTGAAAGACCACCTTGTGCAAGGGCACGCGCAAGAATGAACCGATTGAGGGAACTCGGCTCCAGACCGATCCGTTGGCCCTTGAGTTCGGCAATGTCAGTGATGCCTCTCTTTGCCAGAATAACATCGGCGCCGTTGGAGTAATCCGCCATGAGTGCAATCATGGGGGCACGATGACTATTGCGGTCAGCGTCAAGGACTTCAACAAGGCTTGAGGCCATGCCATCTGTCTGCCCCCGCTCAAAGGCGCGGCGGACATCAGCCAGGGATGAGAGTTCTACCAACTCTACATCAACACCTTCATCTGAGAAAAAGCCCTGATCGGCGGCAAGAAAGAGCGGCGCATAGCCCGGCCAAGGATTAATCCCGACACGCAAGGGCTGGCTTGGCGCTTCAGAACACGCAGCCAAAGCGAATGTGGCCAGCAGTCCAATAAAGGCTATGTAATACCTGCGTGTTCCGGACATTCCTTGTCCCCCTCCATGCCAATTTCTGGACATTTGGATCTGATTTTCATCAGTTTTGAAGGACCCGGTCTAAAACTTCGTTACACCATGCGCGATGAGGAACGGCACTTGTCTAAACGGTTAAGAGCTCCCTAATACCCACGCTGCATTGGCGCATTCTGAAACAAAAAAGGGCGCCCCGAGGGACGCCCTTTCTATTCTCTTCCGAGTTGGGTTTATGCAGCCGTGTAACCCATAACTGCTTTCACTTCGAGGAAGTCCTCAAAGCCAAACTCACCCCATTCGCGACCATTGCCTGACTGCTTGTACCCACCAAATGGCGCATTGACGTCAGGGCCCGCGCCATTGAGATGAACATTACCCGTGCGCAGTTGCGAAGCAACGTCACGCGCATGATCGATGGAACCAGAGGACACATAGCCGGAAAGGCCGTAGACCGTGTCATTGGCAATGGCGATGGCTTCCTCTTCGCTCTCATAAGGCATGATCGCAAGCACAGGACCGAAAATCTCTTCCCGAGCAATCGTCATATCGTTGGTAACACCACCAAAGACCGTTGGACGCACATAGTAGCCTTTGTTGAGCCCTTCCGGACGGCCTGTGCCTCCAGCAACCAGCTCAGCACCCTCATCAATACCCTTTTGGATCAGATCCTGGATCTTGTTGAACTGAACTTCACTGACAACGGGGCCAATCTTCGTGTCTTCAGCAGATGGATCACCTACTTTTACTTCCGCCGCCGCAGCAGCAGCGATCTTCAGCGCTTCGCCATGCTTCCCAGCTGGAACAAGCATACGTGTTGGCGCATTACAGGACTGACCTGAATTATTCATCACGCTCTGCACACCACCGGAAACAGCAGCAGTAAGGTCTGCATCTTCCAGAATGATATTCGCGGACTTGCCGCCCAGTTCCTGCGCAACGCGCTTAACCGTCGGAGCAGCAGCTTTGGCAACTTCAACACCTGCACGGGTAGAACCAGTAAACGACATCATGTCCACGTCTGGGTGAGAGGAAAGCGGGGCTCCCACTTCAAGGCCATCACCATCCACAAGATTGAACACACCAGCTGGAACACCGGCTTCATCAAAAATCTCAGCCAGAAGATGCGCATTGAGCGGTGCAACTTCAGAAGGTTTCAGGATCATCGTGCAGCCCACAGCAAGCGCCGGTGCTACCTTACAGGCGATCTGATTGACCGGCCAGTTCCACGGCGTGATGAAACCACACACGCCGATGGGCTCTTTCACGATGCGGGTTGCACCGCGATCTTCTTCAAAGTCATACTTCTTGAGGATCTCAAGAGCCGTCGCGAAATGCGCTGGACCCATTGCCGCCTGAGCAATCTGAGCAAGCCATGCCGGCGCGCCCATTTCCTTGGAAATGGTGTCAGCCACTTCCGCATACCGGCCTTTATAGACTTCAATGATTTTTTCCATGAGCGCAATCCGCTCTTCGCGCGACGTACGCGAGAAAGTAGGGAAAGCCGCTTTTGCTGCAGCAACGGCTTTGTCCACATCCGCGGCGCTGCCCATTGAAATCGTAGCAAATGCTTCTTCTGTCGCCGGGTTGATCACGTCCATTGTCTTCGGCGTGGTCGGGGCAACCCACTCACCGTTAATGTAGAATTTTGTTGTGTCTTTCATGGCTTCCTCCGTTGAGGCCTTCCTGAGATAAGGCAGGCCCTAGAGAACCAGGGCCCATTTCACATTATTTGAGCGGAGTAGCCCTCCGCATTTGGCCGACATCATAAGGGCCTGAGCCACTTTGTGAACAGGGGATCGACCGAATATTTGGTAAAATCGGACACGTTTTCGGGTGTGCACCAGCAAACACCTTGGAACCGAAGCAGATCCATCGCCAACAGACACCCGGAACGCACTTTTAAGGCCAGGGAACCGCCCTTTACAGCCAAAAAAGCACCCTCACGCCGCGGCCAACGCAGGGGAAGTTCCTTCATCAGACCGTGCGAAATCGAAAAACAGCGAATAGAGGACAGGAACCACACCAAGTGTAAGAACTGTCCCCGCCGCCAAGCCGAACATGATGACGATGGTCATTGCAAACCAAAGTTCGCTGCCAAACAACATAAGCGGCGTCAGGCCCAAAATAGTTGTGAGCGCCGTCATAATAATGGGCCGCGCCCGCACCAGCGCTGAGGCGACCACGGCCTCTTCCACCGATTTGCCCTCAGCCCTTTCAAGGTCCACCCGCTCAATCATCACGATCCCATTATTGATGATGATCCCACCAAGGCTGAGGAGCCCCAACATGGCGTTAAAATCGAGGAACGCGCCGGTGAGCAGCAAGCCCGACACGGCACCAATCATAATCAGCGGAATTGTGAGCAGGATCACCGCCGGTCTGCGGAAGGAATTAAACTGCCAAACCAGCAGCACCAGGATTGCAGCGCCACAATGCGGCAGATAGGCAAAGAGCGCACCAGTCGCCTCTGCGGAATCCTTCAATTCCCCTTGAATCTCAATCGCGTACCCCCGCGGCAGCTCAATCGCATCAAGCCCAGGCTGTAAAGCGGCATAAAACTCAGAAGCCTGACGCCCCGGCAAAATGGCAGAGGCCTTCAGGGCGCGCTCCTGATTGAACCTGTGAATTTCAAAGGGCTCGAGTACGCCGTCAATATCCGCAATCTGAATGAGCGGCACAGCCACATTGCTGGCAGACGAGTAAACAGTGATTGACCGGAGTTTATCAAGCTGGTCTCGCTGATCTTCTGCTGCCCGCATTTTGATTGGGATCACAGTATCACCGTCTCTGAAGTCGGTCACCGGCAGACCATCAAAATAGCTGGCTAGAGAATTCGCGACATCTTCACTCGACACACCCGCACGACGAGCCCGCTCTTGATCAATCTGAACCAGCACCTTCACGACCGGGGAGCCCCAATTCGTTCGAATATTCGCAGAGCCAGGTACGCTGCGGAAGACTTCTTCAACCTCGGCTCCAAGCCGGTAGAGCTGCGCGACTTCAGGACCGGTAATCTGGACATCGACAGTCCCAGGCGGTGTCGTCCCAAAGAATAATGTCTCGGCTCGGCCTTGCGCTTCGGGCACTTCGTCCCTGAAATAGGCCGATGACTTCTCCATCATAGGTCCAACAACATCCAGATCCATGACGTCAACCAGAACAAACGCCTTGTGGGGCACTGGATCAACCGGCGACATGGTAAGAAAGAAACGTGGGCCGCCGTCAGCAATGTAGGCAGCATGTTGCACGACGTCTGGATTGATCTCTTTGTCTGAAAGCCACGCAAGGAAACCATCCGTCACGCGAATAGTCTCGTTCACGTCCGACCCGGTTGGCAACTCAATATGCACAACGAACTGCGCGCGGTCTGATGGCGGCATCAACCGGGAGGTGACATATCCCATCCCAAAAATTGCCACGACAAGCAGACCAACCATCGCTGCGATGAAAAGAAGGCGCTGCGTCAGGATGAAAGACAGAACCTGTCTGTAGACACGATAGGCAGCACTGTCATAAACGTCGACACCCTCGTCTCGCTTAAGATCACCATCGAGCAACCAGAAGCAGAGCGTCGGTGTGATCGCTATGGAAAGAAACCAGGAGGCGATAAGAGCAAGGAAGAGCACCTGCGCCAACGCACCTACATACTCACCCGTAACATCTTCCGCGAGATAAAGAGGCATAAACGCCAGGATCGTGGTGAGGGAAGAGGACAGCAGCGGCATCCCCAACTCTCGGGGTGCACCCACACACGCCTCCAACCTATCAACGCCATCTTCCATTCTGCGTTTTATGTCTTCCGCAATGACGATGCCATTGTCAACCAGAAGACCAAGCGCAAAGATGATGGCAGCGATCGAAATTCGGTTAAGAGGTATTTCCCAAAGGCTCATACCGACAAGAGCGGCCAGAATAGCAAGCGGCACAATAGAGCCCACGATCAATCCCGTCCGGACGCCAAGAAATAAAATGACCACAACCAGCACGGTCGCAACGGTCTGGAGAAGGTTGTTCGTCGCATCGCTCACCGCAGCTGCCACTAGTGGTGGTTGATAAGTGGCAAACTCAAGCGCCATACCCAAAGGCAGGTCTTCTTTTAGGTCAACCAACAACGCTTCCAGAGCGACGCCAAATTCTGCGATGTTGGATCCGCTCACCATTGCAACGCCCAGCATCACAGAAGGAACGCCATTGAACTGTGTCGGACGGCTTGGCGGGTCCACATACCCCCGCTCCACCACGAATATATCTCTGAGGTAAACAATCCCGCCTTGTGGAAGCTCCAACGGCAGATCACGGATCTCATCAACGGAGGTAAAACTACCCGACGGCTCAATCGTAATCCTCTGCCCATTGGCCGCAATGGACCCACCCGGAAGAATGACATTCTGGCCGGTCAATGCAGCGATGACGGACTGCTGGGAGATGCCCAGTTGGTCCATATAGGTCTGATCTGCCGTCAGCCAGACTTGCTCATCCTGGATACCGTAGAGATCTACCTGACTGACAAGCGACAGGGCACCGATGGCATCTCGCAGATCACGCGCAACCTCGCGTATTTCCGCCATTGAGTAGTCAGGCCCTGTAAGAGCAAGTGTCGCAACTGCAACACGTCCGAAATCATCATTCACATAAGGACCGGACGTCCCAGATGGCAGAGTGGGCGTCAGGTCATTCATCTTGTTGCGAAGATCTGTCCAAATCGGGTCCAGGTCGAAATACTTGTCCCCGACCTCCACTTTCACCATCGCCGCCCCGGTGGAAGCGGTTGAAGTCATATCGGTGACCTCTGAAATCTGTTTGGCCGTTTCTTCAATCGGCTTCACGATCAATTGCTCAATACGTTCCGCCGACATGCCTGGAAAATAGGCCGTAACCACCGCTGTACGGATCGTTACCTCCGGGTCTTCCTGACTCGGATGGCTGAAATAGATCGTGATGCCAGTCACCACGAGGGCAATCAAAGCAAAAAGTGTAAAGCGGCCATTCTTGATGGCGTAAGCGGCAATGTTTCCCATGGTGTTGGCCTATTGGTTCTCTTGCCAGGGACGTGCGGCCATGCCGTCATACAGAAAGGCAACTCCCGCTGTTACGATCTGTTCTCCCTCGGCAAGGCCTGAGAACACTTCAATGTCATTGCCACGAACATCGCCAAGACCAACCAGCCGTTTAAAGACGACCTCTTTTTCGGGATCATAAACAAAGACAGGCGCCCTATTCCTGTCCGCAGATCGCGCCCCTTGAGCACCAAGGTCGGCATCCTTGATAGAGATCGCGGTCAACGGAATAAGAAATGCTTCCCGCCCATTCAGGTAGGACTGGAAGTTGAAAGTCACTTTGGCACTCATGCCGGTTCGAATATCCGCATCACCAAGCTCCACAAGAGCCACTTTCACAGCGAAGGCATTACCTGCTTCAGCACGAGACGCTATTTCTGAAACGGCTCCGCCAAAAAGCTCGCCCTTCAAGGTCGGAAAAGAGACCGAAACAGGCTGTCCATAATCCACTTCACGGATGATGGTTTCAGGCACCAGGACTCTAACTTCCAGATCTCCTGCTGATTGAATTTCAAAAAGAGTTGTCCCCACGGACACTTCCACAAAGGGGTCAATTTCCCGGCTGGAGATTGTGCCCGCAAACGGCGCGGAGAGGATGGTTCGATCAAGGTCTTTTTGAGCACGTTCTACATCACTCGTTGAAACGCTCACACTGGCAGCAGCTGCGTCATAGGCGGCCCGGGCACTGTCGACAGCGGCCTGCGTCACAAAGCCTTTGTCGATGAGAGCAAGCTTGCGGTCCAGATCCTCTTTCGCTTCAGAGCGCTTCGCCCGCGCATTGGTAAGCTGGGAGCGCGCACTATCAAGTGCAATCTGATAGTTCGTTCGGTCCAGAAGTGCCAGCACCTGTCCCGCAACCACAGTCTCACCCACCGAGACATTCACTTCTGTTACTCGTCCGCCTACCTGGAAACTGAGCGCAGAGCGGTCCGACGCCTCAACGACACCAGATATGCTGCGCACCTGTCCGGTTGCCCGTTCACTCACAGTCTCCAGTTTCACAACCGGCGGAGGCGCAACAGCTGCCTCATCCACGTCCCCGTCGCATCCCGCGACACTCAGTGACACCATAATCGGAAAGAGAAGTGACCAGCTTCGCATTGCAAACCCTCATTTTGGCCCGCAGATTCGCTGGGCTTAGACTAAAAGGACTGTGACTCGGGCCCCGTCACGGTACAAGCGCCCAATCCACCCGGGGATAAAGTTTTGCCCAAAATTTCGGACTGACCCTAAGACCGCCTATAATAGTCACTCAGACATTCAACCCGTTTCATATTCGACCGCCCTGGCCGTCGGCCACCGGAGTATTTTTGACAAACGCTGCCCAAGAAAAGTCTCTCGCCAAAGCCGAAAAAGCCTTTGATGAGCAGGTCCGACGTGACCTTCCCCGAAACTATGCTGTCAATCTGGTGCATGGATTGCTCGGCCAGACAGGTTTCCGGCTGGTTCACGCGCCAACTTTTGTGCCTGCCTTCATCTACATCCTGTCCGGATCAGAGCTAGCAGTCGGCCTCGCGCTTGCCGCACAGCATTTTGGCGCTGCGAGTTCGTCTCTCCTCGGCGCAACTCTCATCGAGCACCGCAAAAAAGTGATCCCGATCGGATTTGTGATCGGCGGCCTTATGCGGGTGCAGGTTTTGGGCCTGGCATTGGCAGGGCTTTTCCTAGACGGGCAAATCGCTTTTATTGCCTCCTGTTTGTTTCTGGCCCTGTTCGGCTTTTTCAACGGCATGCAAGCCGTGGTCTTCAACTACATGATGTCGAAGGTGATCCCTGTAAGCCTGAGGGGTCGCCTGACAGGACTGCGCAATTTCATGGCCGGGCTGACAGCGTCCGGTGTCGCCTATCTGGGCGGTCAATATTTCATCGAAACAAACGCGCTCGGGAACGGCTATTCAGCAACCTTCCTCACCGCCTTCATTCTGACGAGTATTGGCCTCGGACTTCTCGCATTCATCCGCGAGCCCGTCCCGCCAGTCATCCGCGCGCAGGCGAGTTTCTTTGGCCGCATGAAAGAGATTCCAGCACTCCTCCGTGCCGACCCTGGCTTTACCAGATTCTTCGTCGCGCGGTCGCTGGGCGCGCTCGGGACCATCGCCGTGCCCTTCTATGTGCTCTTTGCCGGTGAAGTCGTGGGCCTGAGCGGGACCAATCTCGGCATTCTCTCCCTTTCCTTTCTGCTGAGCCAGACAGCAACCAATCTCGGTTGGGGAGCCCTTGCAGATAAGACCGGCAATCGCTTCGTCTTCATAGCCACACTGGTTACCTGGATCTTGTCTACGGTTCTCTTGTTCTTCGCAAACGACATCATCCTGCTTGGCCTGGTCTTCGCGGGGCTTGGCGCAGGGCTTGGCGGCTTCCAGATTTCTTCGCAAAACATGGTGCTGGAGTTTGGCGACAGACAGGACCTACCCATGCGGATTGCGATTTCCAACATGGGTAATTCCTTCATGATGGGCCTTGGGCCTCTCATGGGTGGCTTCGTCGCCCTCTGGTTTTCCTACGCAGCCGTCTTCTGGTGCGCCATGGCCTTCATGTGCATCGCACTGCTGATGGTCGCCTTGCTGATAGACGAACCAAGAAACCGCTCCTGATACACACGAAGATTAATTTGCAGCGCTGGCCTGAAGACGCGCCGCAACCGCGTC
>TARA_R110002110_G_scaffold336074_3_pt1 | contig 15948 bp, 14 predicted proteins | sample TARA_R110002110 | Tara Oceans TARA_R110002110 (sample SAMEA4397330) | marine metagenome | biome: Polar Biome; feature: [SRF] surface water layer (ENVO:00010504); material: water (ENVO:00002006), including particulate matter (ENVO:01000060) such as... | depth 5 m
CGGCCGAGAACGGAGAATACTTCTCACGCCTTGAGGTTCTAAAGGATGAGTGCAAATCGCTTAACGACGAGCGGGACGAGTTAAAGGCGGGGCGTGCATCATTCTTCGATGTTCACGCCAAGATGCAAGACAGGCTATCCGATGCAGAGGCCGACAACGCCAAGCTGCTGGATGCGCGGCGGGGCATGAGCACCTACAAAGGCTTGCCCGAGCCTGAACCATACGGCGAAATGACGAAGGACGAGCGCAATGACTATGCGAAAGCGAAAGCAGACGCGGTCAAGAAGGCGCGAGAAGCGCAGGAAGGGACAGAATGAGCATTGGATGGGGAATGGTCGTACTAGCATTTGTCGGGATAGCCCTCGTATGTCTTGTATATGCGTCGGAGACGGAAGACGGCGAGGAATAATGTCCACGCATAGAACGGAGTATGTTGAAGATATGAGCAAAAACAGAATCAAACAGATAGCGAACCGTCATGTGGCGCGTTGCTTGTCGAAGATAGAAGAGGTCCATTCTCTTCCGGAAGTGTGTGCGGAGGCTGTACGGCGCGAGATGCACTACTGCGCTGATGATGTAGCCGAAGCCTTTGTGCTCTCATTGAACGGACAGGAGGGGCGTCCTGAAGGCCACCAGGAAGACGACAACAGGGGGAACCGCTGATGTCCGATCGACTGCAATGGATGAAGTTCAGCCCTGCGGATTGGTTGACAGACATTGAACTAAGAGCGTGTTCGTCCGGAGCGAGGGGAACCCTAATGGATTTGATGTGTTTTGCACACCGCTCGGATCCCTACGGGGTAGTGATGGCAAAGGACACTCCCGAGTTACGCAAAAAGATTGCAAAAATGCTGTCGATTTCGCCCCGCACTTTTGACTCACATTTGGCGAATCTTATTCAAATGTCGCGCATTTGTTACAACTCTGAACAAGGATTGCAGATAAATCGCATGGTTCGTGATCATGAGAAGTGGCGAAAAGATTCGGAAAACGGCAAAAAAGGAGGCAATCCAGCACTCAAAGGGGATAACCCCCCCCTTAAAGCAGAGAAGAGAAGAGAAGATTATATAGAACCCCTAACCCCTTCGGGGCGGGATGAGGGTGTTCCTTCTGAGACTGAAAAACCACCACCAGAAAAACCTCCGCCCAAGCCCAAGCCCAAGCCCAAGCCCAAGCCCAAGCCGAAGGAGCGAGACAGGGGAGTTCTAATAACCTACGGCGAATTCGAGAATGTCCATATTTCGCCTGTTGAGTACGAAAAGTTGAAAAAGGCCCAAGGCGAGGCCAGACTTCGTGAGGCAATCGAACTCATCGGAAACTGGAAAGAGAGCACCGGAAAGAAGTACAGAAACGATTATTCAGCCATGAAGTCAGATTCATGGGTTTGGGATAGGGTCAAGGGTCACAAGACTAACCCGAATTGCACACCCGTAAACCAACTTGACCGCCCAGCACCAGGAGAGATTCAATGAGTAGCGCACTATCAGACAAACAACCACCATACAGCGAAGAGGCCGAGCGTGGCGTTTTGGGGTCCATCCTCATCGATTACCGTGTTTTGGATATCACGACAGATTACAAACTCACGGAACAGGCCTTCTTCGTTCCGGCGCACAGGGTAGTTTTCCAGGCGGCAAAGGAATTGGCGGAAAAGATGGTATCTACGGATACGATTACCGTTTCGGATCACCTGAAAAAAAGTGGCGCACTGGAAATGATCGGTGGGATTTCTTTCCTGGAGCAGTTAGTAGAGGACACGCCAACAGCAACACATTCTGAATACTACATTCAAATCGTATCCGAGAAGTGGAGACTCAGGGCCATCATTCAAGAATGCCGTGAAACAGAGCATATTTGTTTCGGCAACAAAGACCTGAATGCGGATCAGATAATTGCCACACACGCGGCAACCATCATGGAGATTGAAGCCCGCCAGGAGCAGGATGAAATTCCGTGGAGCGACACGATCAAAAAAAGCATGGTGAGAATTGAGAATATTCTGAACAGCGATGATAAGCTGTCCGGATTTTCAACTGGCTATCAGAACATCGATCGCGCCGTGCTCGGGTTGAAAGATAGGGAGCTCACGATTATTGCTGCCCGACCGAGCCAGGGTAAGACTTCACTTGCGATGAACATTGCCGAGTACGTTGCCTCTGGAAAGCTGGGATCTGAAAACATTGAACGGGCAGTTGGCATCTTCAGCCTGGAGATGGGCAAAGAAGAACTTGCGCTAAGAATGAAGTGTGCTCGAGCCAGCATGGATAATTGGAAACTGATGCGTGGGTTTATTCCCAAGGAAGACATGATCAATCTACAGGTTGCAGCTACCGAGCTTTCAAAGTTGCCGATCTATGTCGATGATCGCGCAGCACTGGACATAGACCAGATTACGATCAAGGCGCGACGTTGGAAAAAGAAATACGACATAAAGCTTTTGGTTGTCGACTACCTACAACTGATTCACTGCATGAAGAAATCAAAGCAGGGAAGGCAACTCGAAGTCTCTGCCATATCCGCGCAACTCAAACAGATAGCGAAGGAGCTTGGCATCCCTGTTATCGCGCTGTCACAGCTTTCCCGAAAACCGGAAGACCGGAAAGACGGCAGGCCGATAGTCTCTGATCTTCGTGAATCTGGAAGCATCGAACAGGACGCAGACAACATTTGGCTCATGCACCGTCCTTGCAACTACCCAGCCCATCCCAAATATGAAGACGAGACACTTGCCATTGTCGACATTGCCAAGCAACGCAACGGACCAACAGGCGAAGCAAAATTGAACTTCCGCAAAGAATTCACGCGATTCGATGACAGGATCAAAGATAAGGAGGGTGAAGCAGGAGCGCAGTCAACCGAGAGAGAAGAAATGGATATGTTTTAACACCAAAACCAAAACAGGAGATATTTATTATGGCCAAAGAGCCAACATACAAAGAAAAAGTACTGGCAAAGATCGACGACCAACTTGATCTGGTTGTTGCTGAAGAAACCCTGCACGAATCAGTGATCGAGAAAATGAAAGGTGATCGTTCAGCGATCGCCCACAAGAAATCGATGCTTGAGGATCTTCGAAACGAGATCGAAGACATGCCCATGAAAGTTCGTGGGGAAAATGGATCCGATCAGGAATCCGAGTAAACCGACAAAGACAGAAAGAGACCCAGGCCGATGCCAAACGTAAAATCACCGGAAGATCGAAGAAGTAAGAATGTAACGATCCGACTCAAAACCGAGGAACTTGAAATCCTTGATAACGAAGCGGAAATCCGTCAGTGTACCCGCACAGACGTAATTCGAGATTTCATCAACGATTCCAACTTCGCCCAGGACGCGAGAAACGAACCGTAAACTATGGGCGAGTTCAAAGACATCGAATGGCCTAAACATTGCTCACTCGTGGAGCAGTCCCCTCTCTGGGTCGGGGGACTGCCTCTCTACGATTGGCAGGTAGATGGGCTTAACGCTGCCCAGCAGCCTCATTCAAGAACTTTGCTATCCACCAACAACGAATCCGGAAAGACATCCGTATTGGCGATCGTCTTTTTGTTTGGCATTGCAGCCGCGTTTCGTGGGGCTATGTGTCACGCCACTTCAGGAAATGAAGAGCAGATGCGGTCACAGCTATTCGCCTTGCTAAAAGAACGCGCACTATTGCACGACTGGAAAATAAACGACGGTCAAATGCTGATCACTCTTCCGAATGAATCCACAATCAGATGCACAGTCAAGCAGGACGCGAGATCAGTAGAAGGCGCACATGGATACATGGACCCACGCGGATTCTACCGTCCACTCGCTTACTTCATTGACGAATCCAAGCACGTCCAGAACGCCACGGAAGAGGCAGTCCGCAGAATAGATCCAGACTTCTATCTTGCGTGCAGCACACCACCCACAGAGCAGGATGTTAAATTTAATTGGTTCTGGAACGGAATTGACTACGACCACCTTGACCGCGTTGTTGAAAACAGACGCAAAGAGTTAAAAATCCCAAAACCCAAAAAGGTCCACACCAAAAAATTTAATGAGATGCTTGATCCGGACCCTATTCATTCATTCCCAGGCGAATACTTTACATATCGCCGCATTGTTACCTGGGAGGAAACTCCGCACCTACTCACACCTGCAAAAAAACAAGAACGCGAAAACATCATAAAGAAATATGGCAAGGACAGTGCATTCGTGCGTTCCATGCTTTTCGGTCTTGCTACAGATGGCGATGTAGAATGCCCAATCTTCAACGAAGAAGAAGTCACGCTCATGCGTAGATCGATGGCTGGAGAATTCGAGCCGCTTGCTGGTGACACGAGAGTAGCGGCAGACGTTTCTGGAACAGGCGAAAGTGATCCAATGGTTGTCGGGCTCAGGCACGGAACGGAAGTCCTACATCTCAAAGAACACAAAGGGATGAACGACATTGCCCAAGCTGAATATCTTGTGAACTTTTGTACTGGGCTGAAAATTGGCGCGTTCCAGTGCTGCATCGACGGGATGGGTATTGGCGCGAGTGTTGCAAACCGGATGGAACAAACTTTGAACTTTCCAGGACTTAATCGTTTCCTTGCCAACAACTCCCCTACGTTCAACTTTCAGTTTGCCGATCGCTACACAGAACTGCATTGGGTGATCAAGGATTTACTCTCTTACCAAGTGCTCAAGATCCCCTGGTGTCCGGATTTGTTGACAGACATGCGGCAACGTCAGTTTTACATGATGCCAACCGGAAAGATCAAAACAGAACCCAAGCCCAAACACCGCAAGCGAACAGGACGGTCCCCAGATTTTCTTGACCTGATGGTTTATCTATTCAGCGATATTCAGATAGCCAGGATCCGGCGCGGGGAGGGGCTACACACACGATCGACCCCCAGACAGGTCACAGAAAGCCCATACCTTGACGCTCACGGAGCCAATTATAAAACCAAAATCATGCAGGGCCTACAGGTACAGCCGAAGCTTGCCAGTCTAATCGCGGCCAAACAGATATGAACCGCTTGAAAGAAAGACTTTGACAAAAAGCCTCCCAGGGGTGTATTTACCCCGACATGGCAACAGAAACCAAAATCAAGAAACCGACTTCAGAAGCATCCAGCCCGCACGACCATACCATCCAGCCCAAAGGCCTCGACAAAGAGGTAATCAAATTCCGCCACGTCCTTGAAGTAGATTTGGACGCTGCAAAGCCCCAATGGTCCCTTGTTTCAAGATTGATGTCTCTGTATCGCGGCCTACTACCAGAAGAGCTCAACGGCACCTTCAGCAAGATCATGCTGAATACAGCCTTCGCCATTGTTCAAGAACGCATCGGCTTACTTCACCGCAATTTGTTTGCCCGAGAGAAAGGCTCACCAAGCCTGGACGCCAACTCGCCGTACTTCGAATTGCTTCGTCCCCAGGCTGAAGATTGGTTGCGTGATATGGTTCACCATCCTTCCAAACTGAACATGCCCGCAGAATTTCTTGCTCGAACCCTTCCGGAAGTATGCGTTGCCGGAACTGCGTTCAGGATGCCTTACATTGCCCGATCCCGAGACCCACAAAACCCAAAAAAATGGATCTCAAACATCAATTCCAAGCACATTGATTTTTTCCAGATCATTCCGTCTGCCAACGGAGGACTCGTCAACCCAATCGATCGCGGATCAGAAGACGTACTCAGTCACTTCCACTGGGTTGATTGGTGGACAAATGAACAGATACAGTCGTTAGAAAAATACAAAGGCTACAACAAAGATGGCGCAGAACAGGCCATGAAAAGTGAAGCCACCTCAAACGAAGACCTTGAAGATTCGTATAAAGAAATTGGTAACATTGTTGGCGGAGTCGATTTCGGTGGAGGCAAAAGAGACTGGCGCACTCAGATGGATAACATCGAGGGAGTTGAGGGACGCAAGCGAGTTGTCTTTTGGTTTCAACGTAATCACCTGACCATCATTGTTCAAGACCGCTTCAAGATATACTCGGGAGATGGCCCACTTAACGACGGCAAACTTCCCCTGGCCGTGTATCAGTGTTGCCCGTTTGGAAATAGCATCTACGGGATCAGCGGCATTGAGATGGTCGAAGACCTTATCCGCGCCATGATGATGAACTTCAATTTCCGCCAAGACTACCTTGCGAAGCTCATGTTCCCGACCAAATGGATTCGCTCTGACATTGTTAGCGCAGGGGCAAAATCATCCTTCCAGGATTCGCCCTATGCCGTGCATGAATTTCCCGTAGGCACCAACATCAAAGAAGCATTATACATTGATCGTATGCCCGAGATCACGCCTCAAAGTTTCCAAGATGAAAGCGTCTACCAACAGTTTCTTCAGGATAACTACGGGCTCACAGACTACAGCAGGGGCTCACCAGGACGCATCACAGACAACCGCACGGCAACGGGATTGGTCTCTATGATCCAGCAGGCCCAGGGACGCCTTACAACAGAAAGCTACATCCTTGAAAAATTCGGACTTGCCAATGAGCTCCAACTGATTCTTTCGTTTGGGGGCAAATTCATGCTCGAAGACCAGGATGTACGAGTTGCCAACAAAGACGGAGGATGGAATTGGACTAGCGTTGAATCAGACGCCATTTCAGATTCATACACCGTCCAGACTCACGGAACCAGATACATGCAGGAGAAAGAGCAAAGCTTCAATAAGATGATGCAACTGTATCCGCTCTGGAACCAGGATCCGATGATTGACCAATTTGAATTACGCAAGCAAACCGCTGAAGCGTCTGAAGTCTTCTCGGATCTTGACCGTCTAATTGTGGAGCCCCCGCCCCAACCTATCCTGCCTGATGAAACAGGCTCCCAGGGGGCGGGCGGCTCTGCTCAAGGTGTACCCAACAACACCGAAGGCCGAATGCAAGAACGCACCACCGTTCTACCAGGCGGACAATCATCTCCAGCAACAAACGCATTTTGAAAATAGGTAATTCGTAATGCCATCTTTCAGATCCCCAAAAGCACTTGCAGACAGGAAGGATCTTGATTCAAAAAAGGTAGAACTGGTACGCTTAAAGGATAATAAAACGCTTATCGCATCCAGCCTCAAAGACTTTTTCTCAGAAGACGGATCGATTAAAAGATCCGGCCTAGAAAATGAATTGCTACGGTTAGATATTTTGAGACGGTCAAAAAACCCTGTTGACAACGCCGAACAATGCTTGATACAAGGCCAGCAGAACGAAGTTACCCACCTTCTCCAGCTTGAATCTGGCTTTCTGAAAGAAAAAAAGAATATTTTGGAACGTATAAACGAACTGGAAAACGAAACGCAGGCCCTCATAGACGGTTTGCAAAGAAGGAGTAAAAACGATGACCGTTGAAGCCACACCCGCACTTACCGCTACACCAGACACCCCTACGGTAGCAGAAGGTTCACAAACGCTTGACACGGCATCAAATCTACTTTTCGGGAATCCCGACCCCAATTTACAAACGACCCCACCAACGCAACCCAATTACGGACAAGCCCAGGAAGCCCCCGTAATTGCTGAAGGCGACGGCACAGGCAAACCAGCAGAAGGCACCGCAGCAGCCCCCATAGAGGGACAAGCAAACGCGGAGGCAACGGACGAAGACGTTCTTGCCGCTATGTCTCCCACGGAAACGCCCGAACAAACACTGGCAAGGACAAAGCGAGAAGCTGGGGCATCTCGTGAAGAAGCCTTGCGGTTGAAAAAGGTAGATGAAGGCACACGAGAAGTTCTCAAGAATCAAGGTCTTGATATTGTTACGGATGATTCGGGAAAAGTCATAGGCGTTGCGCCTAACGACAAGTACAACGGCGGCAAGTCTGAAGAGATGATGGCGTTGAAGTTCACCGAAATGACCGAAGCACAGCAGACCTTGTTTGAGAGTGACCCGCAGGCCCTCATTAACCATGTTCTGAATCATGCCCAGACGGGTATGGTTCGTGTCGCGCCTACGGTCGAGAAACCGTTTGCGTCTATTTCACTGGAAAATGAACAGGTCAACTTTGATCATGTTGCAGGTTTAGTCCTGGAAGACGGAGAAACGAAGAAGCATCCGAATTTAGCTCTTAACAAAGCGATAATTCATCAAAACATAAATGCTCCTTCCAATACCGCTCTGAAAGCGTTCTACAACCAACAGCCCGATCTTGCATTGTCCCTTCTTGATTCTTATGTGGATAAAACGCGATCGCTTCTTGCTCAAAAGGCGCAATTACTCATTGACGCTAAAACAAATAAAAAGCAGGAAGCAGACGCAACTCTAAGCCCAGCACCAGGAGGCGGAGGCGCACCCGTTATTACAGCGGCAAACGCATCCCCCGAAGAAGTTGGAGCAGCCTGGGGCAAATCATTCGCCCTGGCAGAGTAACGATGCTTCCTTCTTAACAGAAGGGAACTATCACAATGGCTGATTTACAAACCGCAGCAGTACGCACCGATACCATTCAGGGGTTCAAAATCCCTGTGGATATGGATGAGAACATCCGTTTCCAGGAAACAAGTGGTCATCGCTTCGAGCTCATGACTCGTATGGCCCGCCCCGTAGACATTCGTGGAAACATGCAGACAAACTGGATGGAACACGAAGTTTATCCGAACACCATGCGGACAACTGGTGCATCGGCTGGAACGACTGTTCCTGTTGATCGTCCTGAACTAGCGCACCAACGTCAGCTTATCCAGAACATGACCACTGGTGAGATTTATCTGATGAACGAATCTATCGGTGGCGGAGCGTTGGCTGGAAACATTACGGTTTTGAACCACAGCGGTGCAGGAGCTATCACAACTCCTACAGCCGCAGGACAACTCCTGATTATTCATCCTGAAGCACACGCCGAAGGTGAAGCCGTACCTCCTGCCTTCACGTCGAAGCCTGAAGAGAAGTTCACCTACATCCAGCAGTCCGATGAGACTGTTAAGGTGACTGACCTTGCCCAACACAACGATGAGTACGGTATGCGTCAGTACAAGATCGATATGAAGCAGAAATGGTTGACCCGCAAACGCGGAATCAATCTTTCCTTGCTCATTTCGAAGCCGATGCGTGAAACCGTTTCTGCTGGTGGACCTCGACGACATACGGCTGGCGGACTTCGTGATTCAATCACTACCAACAAGATTGACTTGAGCGGTCCTGGTGGTTCTGGAATCATCGACTTGCCTTTGCTTGGCGAGCTCCTTCGTTACACGACGATCAATACGTCGAGTTCTACGACAAAGGTTGCCTACGCCGGACAGAACGCCATTGCGTCCTTGTCTGCTATTCCGGTGTCATCGATAATGACGAGCGTGACTGAAAGCGTGTGGGGCAAAAAGCTCACTTCTGTCATTACGCCATTTGGCGATCTGGCATTCGACCACGACCGAGCATTGACGGACAACTACGGACTGGGCGATGTCTTCATCATCACTGATCCGAAGACCCTAAACCGTCTGGAGTTCCGAGGATCCCCACAACGGATGCTGATGAACATCAATGGAACGACGGACTTCCATAACCTTGTGAATCTGTTCACAGGAACCTGGGGCCTAAAGGTCACTCAGGAATACCTCAACGCCTGGGTGTATGGCATCCAGTAGGATGTAATCAAATTGTGTGTCTTCCTCCCCTCAAAAGAGGGGCGGAAGTCCGAATCGAAAAGAAATTAGGAGCATTAAAAATGGCCCCCGAAGTAAAAGCCCTGAAAGCAGATGAGTTTTACGTTGTAGTGGATCAATTCACTGATCATCCGGAAAGCGGAGAGCTCATGTTGAAGCGACCATGTTTTAGGACAAAATTCCTAGCCGTAAATGCGCCTGCTTTCACTGACGCAAACCAGATTGCCCACTCTCCCATCAAGGTCATGGTTGACCCAGACGAGACGAACGGAGTTTACTCTGTAGTAATGAGTGACGGATATTCTGGCGAGAAGTCGGCAATCATGAAGTTTAAGGTCAAACAGTATCCCGATATAATCATCGGGCCTTTTGAAACGCAACGAGAAGCACTATTAGCAAAGCATATTGCAAGACCTCAAACCGACAATGAACGCATCGGGAAGTTGGAAAGCGATGGCGCTGCCAAGGACGATGAACTTGCGCTTTTGCGTGAACGAATAGCTGTTCTTGATTCTGGCCCAACGGCGGCAACACAAGGCCCAACACCGCCACCCACCAAAAACAAAGACAAAAACGAGAAATAGGTCGAAACATCCCTGAATAGTCCAAATAAATAAACTGACAAAAACCATAAGTGAGAATGAAATTATGAAAAAAGAAATGAAAATCCTAACGTGGTCGGCATTACTGATCGCCCTATCTGTTCCGGCCTATGCTGGAAGTGTTTGGAACGCGGCAGATAGCGCGTCTCCATTTGTTGTTCGCTACACGGACGCGGCCAAAGTTGGAACGATCGAAATCACTGCTACAGGAATTGTAGCAACTGACGACAGCAACGCGAACACCCTGGCATATTCTGCCAGTGAAAACTCGTTGACTGAAGTGTTGGCCTGGATCAATTCCGCAACGAACGCCACTGGCACGAAGAACTTTGAAGCAAAGATATGGGGCGGTATCGGCTCTGATCTTGTGACCAATGGTTATTTCGGTGTCTTGAGCGAGAATACGCTGACAAAAGAATGGGACTACGACGTAAAATGGGACACGTCGAATTGCCTTCACTATGATTCAGCGGCAGGCGTGATGGTGGGTAGCACTCCCGTTCAGGCAGGAAAGATTGGACGTGTTTTCGGTGATCCTATTGGCACCGGAAACGTGACGCTTTCTATCTACGTTGATGGCTCCGTGAAGTGGAGTCGATTGATTACGTCTCCAGTTTATGTGTTGTCAGCAGATGCAACTGTTAATGTTGCGGAGACCAGTTCCGCGTTTGACTACGAGGTAAACATTGATGTTGGTACTCAACCAGCCTTTGTTCGTGCGTCTCGTGCGACGACTGCGACGACCGGAGGCATTGGCCTCTCTGTTGACGCCCGATAACACGTTCAAGCGGCAACGCGATAGTCAAGGCCGCGCAGTGGATTCCCGCTGCGCGGCTTTTTTGCAGGAGACACGACATGCTTAAACGAATACTCCCCCTCATTTTCCTTGCAACGGCTATCCAGTGTCATGCTCAGTGGTATCGCCTGGACGTAGATACCCAAGCACCAGGCGCGGAACACATCATTCCCGCAACTTTCGAAGGCAACACTCCATTTTTCAAAGTAGGCTTTTTTAACGATCAAGTTGCAGCCAGCCTAAGCAATGAATGGGCCATGAATTTCTGGTATTCGAAGAACTCATCTACCGCATCAGGCACTCAGATCGGTGGAACCTGGTCGAGCAACAACCTTTGTGAATTCAAAGGAGAAACCAACGTCTTTTTCAGGGCGAGCAAATACTATTTCTCCGTTGTCGGGATACACAATTCCGGATACGTCAAGACTTTCGGCAAAGGGACCATGTACCAGGAATATGATCCTGGTGCTGATACGAACCTTCAATCTATAATCGGCGGGATCAATGCTTCCTGGTGGACAAACAACGTCGGGGCTCAGGTAACATCGAATACCGCATCACTCGCTATTAACACCGCAGCGATCGCGGACAACGATTCTGACATCACTTCCCTACAATCCCAGATCACGAGCAACGATACGGATATCACGTCTCTGCAATCTCAGATCACCAGCAATGATACCGACATCGCAGCCCTGGATGTTCGCGTTACGAGCAACGAAGTCAACATTGCTGCCAATCTTCTTAATGCAGGGACCGGAATAGACATCACCACAAACTCTGTGAGCCTCAATGCAGCCTCCCAGGCGTCCCTTGTGCTTGCTGATAGCTCAGTTCAGGACAATGACACCGGATTAACACTCGGGGGCAACATGACCAGTACAGGGACGCTTGACGCCTACGAGGGCATCACTCTCAGGGAAGGCGTTGCGGAAGACCTGGGGAGCGGATGGGACGGCGACAACAACACGCCACGAAAGACGGATATCTTGGCAGCGATTGACACGACTGGCACTACCCCCAATTTCAGTGCCTACGATCTTGCCAGCACGCTCTATGTAGAAGACGCCATCACGGCGCGAGGAACAGGCCCAGGCACCAACACTTACGGAGCATCGTGGGAAACGAACACCACGGCAGCAGGACAGAGCAACATATATGCAGCAGTTGTTCAGGACGGCGCGACATCAAGCAGTAATGCCTACAAGATAGCCAGCACGAAATACGTTGAAGAGGCCATTGCTGCCAGAGGCGACATTACAGCAGTACAAGTGAGCGGCTCAATCTTAACGGTGTCGAGTGGCACGGGTCCGATTCCTGTTGTGGGATTGACTACTGCGGCGGTCAACTCTGCGGAGTCTGATCCAATATGGAACGCAGCATCGAACGACGTTGCCTACCTTTTAGGAAACAACACATTCACAAGAACAAACACATTCACAGCAGGAATTTTTGGATTATCCGCAACAACAGTCGTTCAAGTAGCTGGAATAAATTTTCTTCATTCAACCGGAATAAACAACCTGTTCATGGGTGCAAATGCAGGCGCACTTACGACCTCTGGAGTGGGGAAAAACACAGGCATCGGCAATACCTCTCTACGATTTATTTCGTCGGGAGACAACAACACCGCAGTCGGGAATGATTCAATGGAGTCATTAACTACAGGATCAAAGAATGTTGCACTTGGATCGACTTCTGCACAGTCTTTAGTTGATGGAAATCGAAACTTCGCGCTGGGTTACGCTACGCTTCTTTCAATGACATCAGGAGACGACAACCTCGCCATCGGGGCCAATGCAGGAAGATCAGTTGTAGAGGGATACGATAATGTGTTTATTGGTTCAAGTGCTGGATACAACGCTTTGCAAAACACGCAACCAGACAATTCTATAGCGATAGGATCAGATGCGTTCACGACAAAGAGTAATCAAGTTGTCTTAGGATCAAGCGCAATAGTTGAAACTCTGTTGAGCGGCAACGTCGGCATCGGGACGACGAGCCCAGATACGCACTTGCATGTGAGTGGCACTTTAGATGCTTATGGGGATCAGAATGATATATTGGCGGCTTTTGCCTCAACAGATGGGCATACGGCCATTGCCATTGACTCGCCAACCGCCAAATCCGAGGCCATTAAATTCATGGAAAATCAAGTGGCGAAATGGGCTATTATTCGCTCGACATCGGATAATAGTTTTCAATTTCATAATTATAATGGCGGCTTGGGTACGGTGATGAGCCTTGATGATTCAGGCAACGTCGGCATCGGTACGACTAGTCCAAGCAATAAGTTACATATTGTGGATGGTGTGGGCGCTCTTCCGAGTTGGGGTTCAGGCACTATTCTTGGAATACAAAATAATGATGATACAACTGATATTGCACGATTGGTTATTATCGGCGGAGCAACTGGGAAGAGTGGCATTGAATTTGGAGATGCAGATGACAGAAATATTGGTTATATTGATTATTTGCATACAACTGATGATTTACTATTTGTTGTTAATACAGCAGAGGCAATGAGAATAGATAATGCTGGCAACGTCGGCATCGGTACGACTAGTCCAAGCAGTACCCTTGATGTAGTCGGCTCCATCGAGGCGACGAGCTACAACTTTGGCTCAAGATCAACTAATATCGATATTGCTTTAGCTGGAAGCACCGCATGGACCTACCTGTACAACAACTATTATTACGATTCAGGAGCGAAATACTCTATGGATGGCGGCGCGGGAGTGATTCAGTTTGGAGTGAGCTCACAACCTGGAAACATCTTGTTCAAGACTGCGCCCACTGGAATCGCGAGCAATGCTGTTGCACTGACCACCCGCATGATCATTGAGGAAGGCGGCAACGTCGGCATCGGCACGGATGCTCCAGGTCGAAAGTTAGACGTAAGGGGAAGTATGGTAGTGGGAGATGGTTATAGTACAACCAGTTTTGATAATAATAATTTAATACAGATAACAAGTACTGTAGATACGGAACAGATTGGATATGAGTTATATTCTGTAGAAGGAATAAATAACCGTCGTTCAACATTCTTCCTAGACGACGACACTGGTTTAACTGGCTGGAAAACGACTGCTTCAACGGCTGTACCTGACTTTGTATGGGTGACAGGTTCTACCGAAAAAATGAGAATAGAATCAGGCGGCAACGTAGGCGTCGGAACGGATGCACCTGCAACCCTTCTGCATATTAGCGGCGGCAAATTGGCAAATTATCTTCGCATTGAGAGTGAAGATACCAGTCCTGCTTACGGTGAAATCTTGGGCGCGGTTGAGTTTGCCGTCAATGACGTTTCTGACCAAGGCGTTGCCGCAAAGATTATTGCGGTAGGCGAGGGTACTACCGGACAGGCTGGGCTTGGTTTCTACACTGGCGACCCCACGCTACTTGAGGAAAGAGTGCGTATTGACGAGCTTGGCAACCTGGGTATCGGCACGAATGCGCCAGACGGCACCTTGCACATCCACACCGCAACGGCAGGGTCGATAACTCCAACTACTTCAGCCGATGATTTAATAGTTGAAAACAACACTCACGCAGGCATCTCTATATTAGCGCCGGATGCAAACACATCCAGAATCACGTTTGGCAGTCCTTCAGATACACAAGGCGCGACTGCGTTTTGGGACCACGATGCAGCATTGATGACCATTGGCTCGGATCATGTGAATGGCGAGCTTCGCTTGCGTTCGGCATCATCTGTTGAAGCCATGCGAATCGACGCCTCCGGCAACGTCGGCATCGGTACGGATGCTCCAACTCACAAGTTTCATGTTGCTGGAAATGGTGTTAGTACGATTGCACGATTTGAGGCGCAAGGATCGTCTGGTCGTCCTTTGATAGACTTATTATATAACCAAGACGAAGGCGTAACCCTGCCAGTTATTGATACTGTACTTGGTGTTATAGATGCCAGTTCCTATACAGCGTCGGCAACTATTACGCGTGCTGCTCGCATAAGAATGTTGGCAGAAGGTAATTGGTCTGGAGCATCAGCACCATCCGCCATTGTTTTCCAAACAACACCAACTGGTTCTATAGGTGCAGTTGAAAGATTGAGGATTAATAATGCAGGCAACGTCGGCATAGGAACGGCCACGCCTGATGCAGAGCTTGAAATAGTTGGTGATCTTCACGTTTCCAATGACATAATTATCAACATTTCGACCAACAACAACACAACAGGTTGGCTAGAATTTGCAGACGAAGGAATTCAAAATAGTGAGGGGAATTTCCGTATAGGCGTAGTAAATGGCAAACTGCATATTCAGAAAAGAGGCGTAGCGTCATGGTCAACCGCAGGCTCTTTCCAATAGATAACCAAACTGGGATCAACTCTAAGAGAAAAAACAAAAACATGAAAAACATGAAACACCTATTGATCGCCGCGATGCTAACGCTCGCCGCTTGTTCCGTTTCCGCAGAACTGACTCTGGATTATAACCTTTTGTTTGAAAACCATGCTGCTCCAGCCGCAGCCGACTTTCCTTACATCGGAGTTGCCGACGACGGAGCCACTTATGGTCGAAATCTTTTTATTGCCGCAAGTCCAACATTGGTTGCCGCAGCTACAAACTCGTCCTATGTGGCCGTATCAGCAGAGGAAGACCTTTCATTTAGCGGCAATCTGTGGCTTGGGGTTCAGCCTGGCGACGAAATCCAGTTCCATACAGACAACTCTTTGACGCCCACGACGACTTTTGATGGATCGACATGGGACTTCAAGGGCAGCGCGCTTACCAACTACACCATTGCTTCCGACGTATTTGCAAATGGGGCGACAGTATCCTTTGCTGCCGAAACAGCTAAAGCCATAGACGTAGGCTTAAGCGCACCCCTTATCGACATCTTGCGAGGTAGACTTTCAGCGGGGTCTGGTTCGTCCGACCCGACATCGTTGGACGCCACGCTGACGATCTACACCGATACTGGGACGCTTGGTAGCGATGCCTTGTATCG
>TARA_R110002110_G_scaffold46863_3_pt1 | contig 15940 bp, 18 predicted proteins | sample TARA_R110002110 | Tara Oceans TARA_R110002110 (sample SAMEA4397330) | marine metagenome | biome: Polar Biome; feature: [SRF] surface water layer (ENVO:00010504); material: water (ENVO:00002006), including particulate matter (ENVO:01000060) such as... | depth 5 m
TGTAGGAAAAGAACCTAATCCTGATTGGAGTATTATAACAGGAGCAAATTGTAATCAATATTATAAATTATCAATAGATAATGCTGATTTTAAAACATTACAGTTTGGAGTTGCTTCTGGTAAAACAATTTTACCTTTAGATATTGGAACTTATGTTGCAATAGTAGAATATAATGATGCTGCACCAACTTTAATTAATGTAGACGGTGTAGAATGGCCTCTTGGAGTCATACCAACATGGTCAAATGTAACTGGAAAAGTGGATATTATAACAGTTGTAAGCGATGGTGTAGTTAATAGAGGTGTTGCAACATTAGGATATAATGCATAAAATTATTTAATTATGGCACAACAAATTCCATTTAGTTTTTTTGGTCAAGGAGAGACTTTTGCTTCTCTTGGTCCACTTTCTATGGTTGAAACAAATATAGAATTAACAAATTTTGATACTAGTTGTGAAGTTACAGATGAAGGGGGAGGAACAGTAACAGATACTGGTATATGTTGGAGTACAAATCCAAATCCAACAATTGCAGATAATTTTAAAAGTTCAGGTAGTGGTGGAGTAGGTCCTTTTACTGTTGATATACTTGATATAGATGGTTTATTAAATGACACTACATATTATTTTAGAGCGTATGCAACAAACTTGTATGGACAATCATATTCAAATCAAGTTGTTCAAAATACTAGTTATGTTCCGTTTATAACAGAATGGACAACAGCTGCTCCTGGAGATGATATAAATATAATGAGAAATCCTTCAGGAGCTAATCATTTATCTATAGATGCATATGTAGATTGGGGTGATGGTTCTGCAATAGAAAATATAACTGGAAATACAAGTAGTACAATTCTTCATACATATACAGTAGCTGGTACATATGAAGTTAAAATTTCTGGTTTATTTCCAAAGATTTCTATGGGTTCACAAGATGAACTTATTGAAATTAAACAATGGGGCACACAACCTTGGAAAGATTTAGCTGCTGGGTTTGAAGGTTCACATTTTATGAATTGTATTGCTACTGATGTACCTGTTATCATCCCACTAGAATTAAATACAAGAGCAGGTTTAACATCAATGTTCCGCAGAACTATTGCTTTTGGTGGACCTTTTACAGGAAATGCATCTTTTGCATCATGGGATGTATCAGGAATTGAAAATTTTGACTCAATGTTTAGGGGTACTAGTTTTGATCAAGATATTAGTTCTTGGGATATGAGTAGTGCTATAGATTTAACAAATATGTTTATATTTTGCCCATTATTTAATCAAGACATTAGTTCTTGGGATGTCAGTAATGTTACAAATTTTTCTGGAGTTTTAAGACAAGCAACAGCTTTTAATCAAAATCTTGATTCATGGGATGTCAGTTCAGCTATTTTTATGAGCAGTATGTTCTATGGTACTAATATAACTTTATCAACTTTATCTTCTTGGAATATAAGTAATGTTACAAGCGTTTCTCAAATGTATCAATCAGCTTCACATATTCATTCAGGAATTTCTTCTTGGGATATGTCTAATGTAACATCAATAAGCAATATGTTTAATTCATCTACTGGTGTAATACCTGATATAACTGGTTGGATAACATCATCAATTGAAAGTATGGGTGGAGCATTTGCAAATACTAACTTTAATCAGAATATATCAGTATGGGATACAAGTAGTATTACTAATATGGGACAAACGTTTCAAAATAATACAGCAATAAATCAAAATTTTGGCTCTTGGGATATAACTAATGTTGCTGCAGGTGGCTTTTTTAGATTTATGGATAATGTTACAACTTTATCAACAGCAAATTATGATGCATTATTAGTAGGATGGGAAGCACAAGGACCAGTTTCAAATATATCAACTATATATTTTGGAACTACTCAGTATACAAAAGCTCCAAGTCCAGCTGCAACTGCTCATAATAGTTTGTTAACTACATATAACTGGACAATAATTGACGGAGGACCTACACCATGATAAAAACAATAGAAAAAACAGATTTAAATAGATATTGGATTGTTGTTGATACAAATAGTGATGTATCAGGATTTGGTAAATTGATGAATGAACAAATGCTTAATACAGGGCAACCAACATTATATAGTTTTTTAACAGAAGATGAGATGATATTAAAACTAAATGAAATAACAGGAAGTGAAGAATATTATTTAGAATCTGATTATTATGAAAACAAAGACTCAATAAGTTAACACTTAATTTGTAAAATTTAAACATTTTAAGTATATTATAGTATATATATAAAATTTTTATTATGGGCTTAGGCAACGGAAATCCAAATTATGGCAACAAAGGAAGTAATTATGCTTTTGAATTAGCCAATCTCAAACTTTTAAAACAAATAGTTGTAGCAACAGGAGGAACACCTGCTCCTATCTCTAAAAATTCAAATTTAATTAGAGTAATAGTTGCAGGGATCGCATCAACACCTATTGGTACATCATCAGTATCTTTTTTTAATGCATCATCTGCAACAGAGTCTTTAGTTGCTACTGGAAGATTATTACCTGGTGAAAGTGTATCTTTTTCTTCAGATGGAGTAGGTACATTAGCAGGAATTAGTTATGATCCAGATCCTGATACAGTAGGTAATGCTGATTTAGTAATCTCAATAGTTCAGTAATCATGGAAGAAAGCACAATAATAGCAGGTCTAATAGCTCTTATTGGAGCTTTTGGTATAAAAGAAGTTTGGACTATCTGGAAAAAAAAGATAGATATTAATGCTGCAAAAGAAATTAGAGAAGAAGAAAAAGAAGATAAAGAGTGGAGAGCAGAAGGAAAATTGCTTGCTAAAGTAATAGAAGAGCTAAAACAAAAGATTGATGAACTAGAAGCTAAAATAGATTTATTAGTTCAAGAAAATACTGATCTTAAAGTTAAGATAGGAAAGATGGAAGAACAATTAATTGCTAATGCTGCCTCTAGATCAAGAACTAAAAGAACAACTAAAACAACTAAATAATGTCAGACGGAATACATAGATTTTTACCAAATGATGAATATCAAGCTGCAGTAGGTGCAAATGGTCCTGATTCAACTAATGTATATGCTACAATAGCTGATTTAGGTGGAGCTGCATCAACTCTTTATAATGCTAGTTCAGATGTTCCTGATGGAAGAATTGCTACATTATTGGGTGAATTAACATGGACAGGTGGTAAAAAAATAAGAACTGTAAATGGTAGAATAATTAAAGAGGTTACTGAAGAAGCTGATTTACCAGCTGCATTAGTAGCTAATACTACATATGTAATTAGAGGTAAAATATCCGTTTCTACAAATCATACTTGTAATGTAGAAGGTGCAGAAATTATTGGTCTTAATAGAGATTCAGATGAAATAGAATTTACAGGAGTGGGTACTTTTCTTACATTAACAGATTGTAATTTTAATTTAAATACAGTTAAGTTTTCAAGTACTCAGTCAAATGCAATTTTAGCAGCAACTAATATAGGATTAGTAACAGATTATAATGCTGGAAGATCTAAAGTTTTAACAATATTAAATTGTCAATTTAGAGGAACATTTGATATAATGGATATTACAGGTTATGATTTAGTAGATATTAATAATTGTTTATTCTTTTATATTAAAGCTACTAATTTTGGATTAAGATTTGAAGATACTTCTAAAATAGAAATTACATCATGTGAGCTAATTAGATGGTTTGATGAAACAACTATCCCCATATCCCCTTCTGGTTGGTCTACTGCATCTATGATAGAATTACAAGCAAGAAATATTGCTTCATTTGGTGCAATAAATATAAACAGTTGTATAATTCACCCACAACAAACACAAATTGGAATAGATATAGATCCTGCTTCAGCTACTCTTTTTGGTACAATTTCATCTAATGCATTTGTACCAGGACCATTTACAGGAGCTGGTAAAGTTTTTTCTCCAATTAATGCTGCACTATTACCTGATTATTCAACAGGTGCAACATATGCCTATGATGTATTTGCTAATCAAGGTATATTAAATTCTACTTCAGGTATAATGTATACAGTAACAGGTAATACTCAAGATACAGCATTATCAGCTACTACACCTACTATAATTGATTTAGATGTAGCAGCTGTTGATCAAGCAAGTGTTAGATTTAATTTAGATACTGCTACTGGAAAAGTTACATATCAAGGAACAAAACAAATATATGTTTCATGTCATATTTCAATAACATTTCTAAAACTAGATGCCAAAACAGATGATTATACTTTTTATATAGCAAAAGGTGATGCAATAAATCCTATTGCTACAATTGCAGCTAGTGCACTAACAATTCCTGATTTAGATGATATTGGGGGATCTATAACTTTAATTTACGGCACTTTAGTAAGTAATGGTGATTTCTTTGAAACCTGGGTTGAAAGTACTACTGGTGATGACATACTTGTTAATGATATTAAGTTCTTAATAAGAGAATAAAATGGAACAACTATTTCATGGAAGTAGATATGGCGAAATAACAAATAAAGGTACTAAAAAATTAATTCAAACATTCAAAACTTATTTTTCAAAACCTCATATATTTTATGATTTAGGTTCTGGAAAAGGTGACTTATCAATTAATATAGCAAAACTAACAAATGCAAGTAAAGTTTATGGTATTGAATTACATGAAGAAAGATATAATATATCTATTAAAAAATTAAAAAAGGCAGATGTTGATAATGTTTTTTTCATTAATAAAAACATTCTTGATTTAGATTTATCTAATGCTGATATTGTTTATTTTTCAAATGAAGCAATACCAAAAAACGTTAGTCATAAAATATGGGATAAAATACCAAAAGGTTGTTTATTTATATGTGGTAGAAGAATAAAAAATTCAGAAACTAGAAAAAAATACAAATGGACAGAACCTATTGAAAAAAAATGTATAAGTAATGAAAAATGGATTTATTTTTCTAAATCACAAAAGTACATAATAAAAGAAGAATAAAAACATTCTTACACATTTTAAATTTAGAAATTTGTAAAGTTTAAACTTTATAAGTATATTTACTTATTACAAATTTTAAAACCAAAAAAAATGTCAGAAGAAACAACTGAATCTCAAAATCCTCAAATGTCTATTGAGGAAATGAAAGAACGTAGAGAGGAAATTACAAAATATTATAACGAAGAAATACCTCATCTTAAAGTTAAAGCAGAATATGAAGAGCTTATAACTAGAATAGAAAGAGCTAAAAATGAAAGATTATTGGGTCAAATGCAAATGGCTCAAATGATGGCTCCTCCTGTTGAAGATGGTTCACCAGAAGAACATTTCAAAGAACTTTCAAATCAAGTAAAAAAAGAAAATAAAGAAAGAAAACTTAAAAAACAAGCATAATGGAATTTACAATGGATCAAGTAAAAGATGCTGTTGAATCTAAAGGTTATGCGTTTTTTACATCAGGAAGTTATAATGTTAATATAGTTGGTATTAGAAACTCTGATACTTGCAATAGAGTAACGAATCATTATGATGATCTTATAACTATTTCTTTTAAAAAGAAAAATGATGGACCATGGTACTATCATCAATGGAAAGCTACCACTGATCCAGGAAAATTCTGGATGGATCATCCTTTAAATAAAAATGGCTGTGCTATTCTTGTACCTAATCAATATCGTGGAATATATTCTATTGATAAACATAGAAATAAATATTACGCATTATGCCAGAGAAATGGGAGTGTTGAAGTATATAGAGATGGAAATGAAGATGATATATATAATTTAGATCCTGAAACAGAACAAACTGGATATTTTGGAATTAATATACATAGAAGTTCTGCATATGAAACTTCTACAAAAATTAATAAATATTCTGCAGGTTGTCAAGTATTTGCTGATCCTTTAGATTTTAAACAATTTATGAATATTGTTAGAAAATCAAATAAAGTATGGGGAAATAAATTTACATATACACTGATAGACTCAAAAGATATAGTATGATACTTAATCAAGTTGAAAAAAAAGGAGAATTAAAATTATGGAATATTGTTAGATTCCAAATATTATTATATTGTTATTTTAATGAACTAATAATTCCTGAATCTGATTTAGAATGTTTAACACTTTTAGCTCTAAATGGTGAATCTGAATTAACGTCTTTTTGTAATTCTGCTTGTAATGATGATCAAAAAGATAGAGATTCTGATTTAAAATATGAAAAAGAAATATTTAAAAGTCCACAGTGTGTTAGAAATTCTATTAATAGAATTGAAAATAAAAATTTAATTATTAAAACTGGAAAAGGTAGAAAAAAAATTTATGTTACATCAAAAATGAAATTACAAACTTCAGGTAACATTTTTGTAAATGTTAAATTGTTGAGAAAAGACTATGACACCAAAAAAAGTTAAAACAATTATTAAAAAAACTTCTGATGATTTAAATATTTCAGAATCTATAGTTGATGATGTAATTAGTTTTTATTGGAAACAAGTAAGAGAATCAATAGTTGAAGTAAAAAGTAATTCTTTAAAAATAAATGGTTTAGGAACATTTAATGTAAAATCATGGAAATTAAAAGGAATAATTGATAAGTATGAAAAAAATATTAAATCATTAAATGGATATGATAATAAATATATGACTTTTCAAAGACATGCCATTTTATCTAATACAGAAAAAAGATTAATAAAATTACAAGATTTAAAAGAAGAAATTAATAAAGAAGAATGTAGAAAAAAACAAATTAAAAAAAAACGTAAAGAATATGTCAATAATAAAAATTTGGAAAGCAAAGAATCAGATCTTGGAAGGAATAAAGAATAAACTCTTTAAAAAAAATGATATTGAATTGATTGCCAAAGAAAGATTAGATGTATGTATTAAATGTCCTTATGTTGATGCAAAAGGAGATAAGTGTTACTTGAAAGATACACAACCATGCTGTTCATTGTGTGGTTGTGATCTTTCATTAAAAACTAGAGCATTATCTGCTGAGTGTGACGTTAAAAAATGGCTTGCAGTATTAAGTGAGGAAGAAGAAGATAAATTAAATGAATCATTATGAGTTTAATATTTGAAGAAAAAGGTCATTTATACAAAAGTATAGATCCAAATGAAAAAATAAAGTGGGTTAGTGTAACTTCTGTTATATCTAAATTTAAAGAACCCTTTGATGCAGAATTGCAGGCAAGCAAGTCAACAAAAAATAAAAAATCAAAATGGTATAAAATTTCTCCTAAAGATATATTAGATATATGGAATAAAGAATCTAATAGAGCTATGTCTCTTGGAACATTTTATCATAATCAAAGAGAAAAGGATATAATAGATTTAGATACATTAACAATAGATGGTAAAGCATTACCTATTATACCTCCTAAAATAATAGATGGTTTAAAGTATGCACCAGAACAAAAGTTGATTCCAGGTATTTATCCTGAACATTTTTCTTATTTAAAATCTGCAGAAATTTGTGGTCAGGCTGATTATGTTGAAATAATTGGAAATAAAGTTAACATCATTGATTATAAAACAAATAAAGAGATTAAAAAACGTTCTTGGAAAAATTGGGAAGGTATATATAAAGTGTTATCTGCCCCATTAAAGCATATTGAAGATTGTAATCTAAATCATTATACTCTACAATTAAGCTTATATATGTATATGATAATAAAACATAATCCTAAATTAAAACCAGGTAAATTAGTAGTTCAACATGTAGTTTTTGAAAAAGAAGGTGATGATAAAAATGGTTACCCAATTACTAAATATCAAGAAAATGGAGACCCAATTGTTAAAGAAGTAATATCTTATGATCTTCCCTATTTAAAAGCAGAAGTATTGTCAATAATAAAACATTTAAAAGATAATAAAAATGATAACTAAATTATTTGATATACAAAATAATAAAATTATACCAACAGAACATTGCTATTCTATAAAATGGTTAAAAGATATAATGGACAACTATTCAAAAGATGAAGAATATTTAAAAGTGTATGCCTATTTATTTTATATGACTTGCCCTAATCCAGATACTAATCCATATTTTAATGTTATAGAAGCAGATAAAGAAGAGTTAATATTAGAAGATGTTGATATAGAGGTTTCAACTGAAGATCCATTAATCAGATTAGCACTAGATAAATGTGAAAAACTATATGAAACACCTACTTCTAGAGCATATATGGGAATTAAAAAAGCTTTAGATAATATAGCAATTTATATGGCAAATACTACAATAACTGACGGAAGAGATGGTAACATTTCACAAATCAGAGCTGTAGCTAAAGATTTTGATAGCATCAGACAATCTTATAAAGGGGCCTTTAGAGATTTACAAGATGAACAATCATCTCGTGTAAGAGGTGGAAAAGGATTAGCTTATGATCAAGGATAGAAAAATAAAAATAGGATATAAAGATATAGACATTAAATTTTCTAATCCTGATTTCATAACAGATAATTTAACAGATTGTTTTGGTCAATATGATAATCGTAAGGGGTTAATAGAAATACAAAAGAACTTATCTAATCAAAAACAAATTAATACACTTCTACATGAAGTAGTGCATGCCATAGTAGATGTTAGTGGATTAAACCAATCAGGAGCTCCATTAGAAAAAGATGATGACGAAGAAATTGTTGTACATCAAATTACAAATTATTTTTTAACAATATGCAGGGATAATCCCTGGTTTTTAGACGAATTACAAAATTTTAAATAACAATGAAACAAAATAAAAGTACTGTGGGTTCTGAATTTTATAATTATGTATTTCATTTTAATTATCATACACAATTATGGTCAGCAATTCCTAGAGATAAATATACAGAATATTGGAGTGTTCCAAAAAATAAATATTTACAATCAGGGGATCTTAATACTTTAAAATATAAAGTACGTTTATTAGAAAAGGAAAGAATAGCATGTTTAGAAAAGAAAATTATCCGATAAAAATACCTACATGTAAAAATAATCAATGGATAGAATCTGAATTTAAAACTCAACAAAGTTTTATTGAGTTTTTATTAACATTATTTAAAGAACCTGGTGAATGTGAGTTTAATGATTATGTTAATATGTTTAATGAACAAGCTACAAGTTATAATAAGAACGGTTATTATTGTAAAGCTCCATTTAGAAGTAAAGATTTTAGAAAATATTGGGATGATCAAAAACATAAATGTAGAACAGGAGTTCTATATATAAATGATGATAAATCTTGGTTTATACCTAGAGATTATTACATGTGGTTAAACTTTTTACCAATTTTTGATAAAGAAAAAAATATATATGATTTTCCATTAATATGGGATGTTCAGTATTATATGTCCTTATATGAACTTCTTGCTGAATTAAATAATAAACATTCTGCCGTATTAAAAAAACGTCAAATTGCTTCTTCTTATTATCATTGTGCAAAACTTATAAATCAATATTGGTTTGAAGAAGGAGCTAAGTTAAAAATTGGAGCATCATTAAAAGATTATATAAATGAAAAAGGATCATGGAAAATGATTCAAGAATATTCAGATTTTCTTAATGAACATAGTGCGTGGGTAAGAGCCCATAATCCTCAAAAGGTTTTAGATTGGGAACAAAAAATACAAGTAACAATAAATGGTAGAGATATTAGTAAAGGATTAAAAAGTACTATATCAGGTATGTCTTTTGAAAAAAATGCAACAACTGGAGTTGGTGGGCCATGTAGATACTTTTTTCATGAAGAAGGTGGTATTGCATCAAAAGCAGATAAAACTTATGAATATATGAGACCTGCCTTACATTCTGGAATGATAACAACTGGTATGTTTATTATTGCAGGTTCAGTTGGTGATTTAGATCAATGTGAACCACTTAAAGATTTTATTATGAATCCAGAAGAAAATGATTTTTATGCCGTAGAGTCCAATCTTATAGATGAAAAAGGTACAATTGGTAAACATGGATTATTCTTACCTGAACAATGGTCTATGCCACCTCATATTGATGAGTATGGCAATTCATTAGTAGAAGATGCAGTAAAAGCAATTGATGAACAACGTCTAAAATGGAAAAATGATTTATCTCCAGATAAATATCAATTACGTATTTCACAAAAACCAAAAAATATTGCAGAAGCTTTTGCATTTAGAAAAGCATCAGTATTTCCTATTCATTTATTAAATGCACAAATGAGAAGGATTGAAGAAAAAGAATATCCATATGAATATGTAGATTTATATAAAGATGATGATGGTCAAATAAAAACTGAAAAAGCAAAGTACTCTCCTATAATGGATTTTCCTGTAAATAAAAAAACAGATAATAAAGAAGGCTGTGTAATACTTTATGAAAGACCATTAAAAAATCCTGAATGGGGTACTTATTATGCATCTATTGATCCTATTGGTGAAGGTAAAACTACTACATCAGACTCTTTATGTTCTATTGTTGTATATAAAAATCCATTAGAAATAACAAGAGAAAATGAAAATGGAGAAAATGTAACAGTTATTGAAAGAGATAAATTAGTTGCAACCTGGTGTGGAAGATTTGATGATATAAATAAAACTCATGAAAGATTGTTATTACTTATTGAATATTATAACGCTTGGACATTAGTAGAAAATAATATATCATTATTTATACAATATATGATTGGTGTCAGAAAACAAAAATTCTTAATTCCTAAAAGTCAAGTATCTTTTTTAAAGGACTTAGGTGCAAATAAAGCTGTATATTCAGATTATGGTTGGAAAAACACGGGTACATTATTTAAATCTCATCTTATAAGCTATGCTATTGAATATTTAAAAGAAGAAATAGATAATGAATATGATGAAGAAGGTAATATATTAAATACTACATTTGGTGTAGAAAGAGTACCTGATCTTATGTTAATAAAAGAAATGTCTGCCTATCATGAAGGACTTAATGTTGACCGTTTAGTTAGTTTTGCAGCATTAATAGCCTTTGCTAAAGTTCAACAATCAAATAGAGGTTATAAAAAAAGAAAGGAAGATGATGGTAAAAACTTGGAAAATTCACAAAATTTGTTTAAATTAAATAGTAGCCCTTTTTCTAATATTGGCACTAAAAATGGTAAACAAAATAAATTTAAAAAGAGAAATAATCCATATAAAAATCTCCGTTAATAATTAATAATATGAAAGTTTTAAATGCTTTAGATTTAAAGAAAGGTGAAAAAGCTGATTATAATAAGATGGGTACTATTACTCAACCTATTCAATTTTTACCTTTAGACAAGAAAGATGACGAATGGGTGGCATGGAACATGGATTGGTTTGAGTGGCAAGGTGTGCAACAACTTAGAAGAAATTCAAGAAGATTATTAAAAAACTATAAACTTGCAAATGGTATTATAGATAAAACAGATTATATTGTTGAACAGGATAATGAATATAATGATATTATTCAAACATTAACAGAAGAAGATAGTGGTGCATTAGAATTAAAGTTTTATCCAATTATACCTAATGTAATTAATACTCTTGTAGCAGAATTTGCTAAAAGAAATACTAAAGTAACATTTAGAGCTGTTGATGATACTTCATATAATGAAATGATGGAATATAGAAGATCCATGATTGAAGAACATTTAGTATCAAAAGCACAACAAGAGATGCTTGCATCAATGATGGAACAAGGAGATCCTTCAGATCCAGATTTTCAAAAACAAATGCAAGAACAAATGTCTCCTGAAAATATTAAAACACTTCCTCAAATTCAAGAATTTTTTGAAAAAGAATATGTCAATGTTATAGAAGAATGGGCTCAACATCAACAAGAAGCTGATACTGGTAGATTTAATATGGAGGAATTAGAAGAACGTGGCTTTAGAGACATGTTGATTTCAGATAGAGAGTTTTGGCATTTTCAAATGATGGATGATGATTATGATGTTGAATTATGGAATCCTGTTTTAACTTTTTACCATAAGTCACCTAATGTAAGATATATTTCTGAAGGAAACTGGGTTGGTAAAGTAGATATGATGTCTGTTTCTGATGTAATTGATAAATTTGGTTGGGTGATGACAGCTGTTCAATTAGAAGCATTAGAAGCTATTTATCCTGTTAAATCTGCTGGTTATACTATTGCAGGTCAACAAAATGATGGTTCGTTTTATGATCCTACAAGATCTCATGCATGGAATACAGAGATGCCTTCATTAGCAATGAGACAATTTACATCAATGAGAGAAAACAATGGTTTAATGCAAGGGATGGATGTTGTAAATTGGATACTTGGAGAGAGTGAAGATTATTTAGATTGGGGTTCTAGAGATTTATTAAGAGTTACAACAGTTTATTGGAAAACGCAAAGAAAGGTTGGACATTTAACAAAAATATCTGATAGTGGTGAAATAACTGAAGAAATAATTACAGAAGAATATGAAGTTACAGATAAACCCATATATAATAATAAATTATTTAAAAATAAAAATAAAGAAAATTTAATATTTGGTGAGCATATAGATTGGTTTTGGATTAATCAAGTTTGGGGTGGTGTTAAAATTGGACCAAATTATACAAGCATAAATGGCATGAGTGATCCTGGTGGAATAAATCCTATGTATATTGGTATAAATCAAAATAACGTTGGACCTATTAAATTTCAATTTAAAGGTGATCAAACAATGTATGGTTGTAAACTTCCTGTAGAAGGAAGAATATTTACAGATAGAAATTCTAAATCTGTATCATGCGTAGATTTAATGAAACCATGGCAAATAGGTTATAACTTAGTTAATAATCAAATTGCAGATATTCTTATTGATGAGTTAGGTACAGTTGTTATGTTTGATCAAAATGCTTTACCAAAACATTCATTAGGTGAAGACTGGGGTAAAGGAAATTTAGCTAAAGCCTATGTAGCAATGAAAGATTTTAGTATGCTACCTTTAGATACTACAATTACAAATACTGAATCTCCAATAGGATCTAATCACTTTCAACAATTAGATTTATCTCAAACTAATAGATTAATGTCTAGAATTAATCTTGCAAATTATTTTAAACAACAAGCATATGAAAATATTGGTGTTGGTCCTCAACGTATGGGGGCACCTATAGAACAACAAACTGCAGAAGGTGTAAGAGTTGAACAATCTAATTCATATGCACAAACTGAAAAATATTTTATAAATCATTGTGATCATTTAATGCCAAGAGTACAACAAATGAGAACTGATTTAGCTCAATATTATGCATCTACTAAACCTTCATTAAGATTACAATATATGACTTCTAATGAAGAACAAATGAATTTTGAAATACATGGCACTGATTTATTGACAAGAGACTTGAATGTTTATGCAACAACTAATGCAAACAATAGAGCAGTATTAGAACATTTAAGACAATTAGCTATGTCTAATAATACAACAGGAGCTTCTATATTTGATTTAGGTAATATAATTGCTGCAGATTCAGTTCCTGAAATTAAAACCATAATGAAAGATGCTGAACAAAAAATTCAAGCTCAGCAACAACAAGAGCAGCAACATCAACAGCAAATGCAAGAACAACAGATTCAAGCTGAACAACAAGATAAACAAGCTGAACAAGCATTTACTTCTCAAGAATCAGAAAAGCAAATAAGAAAAGATATTCTTGTTGCAGAAATAAGAGCTGCAGGATATGGATCAATGATGGATGTTAATGAAAATAAACAATCTGATTATCAAGATGCAATGAAAGATATACGTGAATCAGAAAGATATCAAGATCAAGCAAACTTAAACAGAGAAAAAGAAATTAACAAAAACATACAAACAAGAGAAAAAATTAATATTGAAAGAGAGAAAATACAAAGTGCACAACAAATTGCAAACACACAATTAGATATAGCACGTGAAAATAAGAATCAATATGATGTTAAATCAGATAAAAAAGAAAAAGATTCTAAGACGAAAAAATGATTATAGCTATATATTAAGATTTTTCTTTAATAATTTTTCTTATTTTTTAAACTTTAATTATTTATAATCAATTATTTTAATTATATTATTATATAAACATTTATTAAACCAATAACAAAATGAGTGATACAAATACAAATACTACTATTGATCAAAAGAACATCAGCCCAGATGAACTAGATAATTTGCTTGGAATGCCAGGTGCAGATAGTGTAACTATACCTGCTGAAGAAGAAAAACCTTCATTTTTTACTAAAGATGAAGTTGATGTTTCTTTTTTAAATGAGCCTATAGAAAATACATCTAATGATGTTATAGAAAACAACTTAGAAAAAACAACTGAAGAAGTTTTAAAACCAGAAGTTAACAATGTAGAAGAATCTAAAAATGAAAATTTTGATGATTTAGTTGCACAAGTTGATGATGTTTTAAATGAAGAAGATGATTCTAATGTAGGAAGACCTAAGTTAGATAAAGAAGGTATGGCTCAATTAACAAAAGAACTTATTAAAGAAGGTTTAGTTGTACCATTTGAAAATGAAGAAGAGTTTAAAGATTATTCTTTAAATGATTATAAAGATTTAATAAAAGCAAATTTTGACAGCAAAGCTGAAGAATTACATAATACATTACCAAAGCAGTTTAAAGATAATTTACCACCTGAATTACAATATGCAGCAGATTATGTATTTAATGGTGGAGAAGATTTAAAAGGTTTATTTAAATATTTATCAAAAGCTGAAGAAGTAAAGCAATATACATTAGATACAGAAAATGGTCAAAATGCAATTGCAAGAGAATATTTAAGAGCAACTAATTTTGGAAATGATGAAGACATCCAGGAGCAAATTGAAGAATGGGTTGATTTAGGAAAACTAGAAAGTAAAGCTGGTAAGTTTAAACCTAAGTTAGATAAGATGCAAGAACAAATTGTTCAAAGACAAGTAGATGTTCAAAAAGAAAAAAAACAACAACAAGAAGAACAATCACATCATTATATGAATAGTGTATATGATACATTAAAAGATGGTAAATTAGGAGATGTAAAACTTAATAGCAAAATACAGAATTTATTATATGCTGGTTTAGTTCAACCTAATTACCCTTCTATTTCAGGTAAGTCAACTAACTTGTTTGGTCATTTGATAGAAAAGTATCAATTTGTTGAACCAAATCATGGTCTTATTGCAGAAGCATTATGGTTACTTGCAGATCCAAGTGGATATAAATCAAATATTAAAAAATCTGCAAATACAGAACAAATTGCTCAAACTGTTAGAAAACTTAAAACTGAACAATCTACTAGAAACCCATCTACTGTAGTAAATGAAACTAGTAATGATACACGTAAAAGAGATTTTAAAGCAATAAAGAAACCAACCAAAGACTTTTTTAAAAGAAATTAAAACAAAAACAAATAAATAAATAACAATTAAAATTTAAATTATGGCAACTCCAGTATTAAACAATGGGATTTTTCTAAGAGATACGCAATATAATGCGTCATCTCATTTAGACTCTTACCATCTAGTGAACATGTTGAAGGACGCAGAACCCATGGATCTTGGGCCAGTAGACATTTGGGCTATGGCACAGAAAGTGGAAATGCCTCTTTATCAAATGTCTTCATTTGGTGGAAAGAATGTGATTATGGTAGACAATGCTCGTGGAGAGTATAAATGGCAAACGCCAGTGTCTCAAGACTTACCTTATGTAGTATGTAATATAGAAGATGGTACTAATCTAGGAATAGATGGAACTACTTTTAAAATTAAACTAAATAAACGTGAATTTGGTCATGGTGATATTATTACTTATGATAAGTATAATGGAACTGAACTTTATATAACAGCTGATGATATCATGCCTGTAGGTGATGGTTTTATTTATACTGTTCAATTAGTAAATAATGATTCACAAAAGTTTTTTGATACAGCCTTTTTATCTGAAGGTACTAAGTACTTTAGAAAAGGTTCAGCAAGAGGAGAATATGGTGAAAGATTTTCAGATATCATTACAGGTTCAGGATTCAG
>TARA_R110002110_G_scaffold5532_4_pt1 | contig 15921 bp, 33 predicted proteins | sample TARA_R110002110 | Tara Oceans TARA_R110002110 (sample SAMEA4397330) | marine metagenome | biome: Polar Biome; feature: [SRF] surface water layer (ENVO:00010504); material: water (ENVO:00002006), including particulate matter (ENVO:01000060) such as... | depth 5 m
GGGCGTCTCATTCTTAATGTCTTCATACGTACTAAGAACAAAGGCTTTAACCTCTTCCTCGCTTGCATCCAGATTGCTATAAAGCCAATCCTGTGTTGCTCCTAAGATGGTGCCCATTTCTTGTCCTTGTCGTAAACCAGTCCAGGACATAACCTTATGGCCATCTATCATTTCCTTTAGGCGTTTCTTTACGCCATCCTCGCCACCACCCTGACTTATTTCAGCAGCCGTAGCTTCAGCATCGGCCATTTTCTTTTCAAAGTCATCAACGCCGCCATACCCAATATCTCCCCTGCTTAGCTCATCAGCATATGCCACATCCTTAAGAACATCCCAGTTAGGATCGTTTACCAGTTTGGTAACTTTCTTCTTTGACATGTCATATATTCTGTGGGCCTTCATGTGATTAGCAGCAGCGAACTCTAATGTATCAGTAAGGTCGTTAGAAAATTTTAATCGCTTACCAATAGACTTGACCAGTTTAGCACTATCAGTTTCATGTCCATGGTACGTGGGGTGCCCATCTTTACTAAGAACAACATCCCCAACACCCTTTCCTAAATCATGGAATAGAATAGCAATGTTTGTGGCTGGGTTACTAGAACGACTAGCACGTAGACACGCAAGTGTATGTTCATACGCATCACCCTCTGGATGATGTTGTGGGTTATGCTTTCTTCCCTGCAATTCTTTGACTTCAGGAAGCACTCGTTCCAACTGACCGCTATCATCTAAATGGGAAATATAGTTGGCTAAGTGTGCTCCATTGTTAGAAATCTTAGTTAGTTCGTCTTGAACACGCTCCTTGGATACTTCATCAACTAAATGTGAAAGCTCTTTCATAGCGGCTTTAGTTTCCGCCTCGATTTCAAACCCATACTTACTAGCAAACCTAGCAGTACGAAGAATACGTAGAGCATCTTCAGTAAACCTATTTCGTGGGGTACCAACAGCACGAATAATACCATCCTTGATATCTTGTATACCACCTTGATGATCTACAATCTCGCCTTTGCTATTAATTCCCATTGAGTTGATAGTTATATCTCTACGAGCCGAATCATCTTTAAAAGAGTTAACCATCTTGACGCTATCTGGTCTACGATTGTCGGCACTAGTTTCAGAGTCGGCTCTATAATTAGCCACCTCAAACTCATGTCCACCGTAATGAATCATAGTTATGCCAAAGTCTCCAGACTGGCCAATGTTGTTCCATTTGAAATGTTGTTTGACTTTATCAAGTGGAACGTTAGTTGCAATATCTACATCTTTGATAGGCTTTCCTAATAGAATGTCGCGAACTGATCCACCAACTATCAGTGCCTCACCTCCAAGCTTTTCTATCTCGCGTACAAGGTTAACACCCGTTGATAACATATCGTTATTTTTTAGCAAATCCTGCCAGTTATCTAGAGGCTCTTGGGTTGCTTCTGTAAAGTATGATTTAAATGTTTTCATTGAGGTATCCTATACATTGAATCTGATATTGTAAAGTCTTTATTTCGGCCTTTGTTATCAACAAAGCCAAACCGTTTGTAAAATTTTCGTAGTCTCCCAGATGATGTGGTTCCTCTGTACTTATCTTTCTGGCCAAGACTAAGGACAACTCTTCGCTTGGATGAATCAGCATACTCAATAACATCATTCATTGCTTGTGTGCCAATACCCATCTTCCTGTCAGCCATTGGAACAACAATAGTATTGATCCGTATATCATCACCAGATGGATATAGAAATAAGTCTACGCCTTTAGATCTCCACTTATCGGATATGGCTTGTAAGTCAGACTTGGTATCTTCTGTAAGGTATGTTTTAAATGTTATCATCGAGGTATCCTATACATTGATTCTGATAACAGAATTTCATCCACTAACTTATAAAAAACATTCTCTTGACGTGGTGTTACCTTTCGTGGGTCATTAAGAAATTCAGGAGTTTCGGTTGAGGAATTTTCAATACTAGCAATAAGTTCTTTGGGAATCTTATTGAAATCAAATCCCATCTTTTTGGCAAAATAATAAGAATAATTAGCATCAGAAGAAATAGTAGTAATAATTTCTTTAGGAATCTTATTGAAATCAAACCCTACCCCACTAGCAAATTGATTAGAAGCTACAGTGCTGTTAGAAATACCAGTAATAATTTCTTTAGGTATTTTACTGAAATCATATCCTACCCCTTTAGCAAACCTAAAAGACTTCTTCACATCGGAAGAAATAGCAGTAATAATTTCTTCGGGTATTTTACTTAAATCAAACCCTACCACTTTAGCAAAATCATAAGAATATCCAACATCGGAAGAAATAGTAGTAATAATTTCTTTAGGTATTTTACTTAAATCAAATCTTACCCCAACAACAAAATTATAAGACTTTTCAGCATTGGAAGAAATAGCAGTAATAATTTCTTGACGATGGGGATTAGGTATTTTACTTAAATCATATCCTAGCCTCTCGGCAAAATAATAAGAATATCCAGTGCTGTTAGAAATACCAGTAATAATTTCTTTAGGTATTTTACTTAAATCAAACCCTAGCCCTTTAGCAAACTGATAAGAATAATTAGCTTTGGAAGAAATAGCAGTAATAATGTCTTGACGATGGGGATTAGGTATTTTACTTAAATCATATCCTAGCCTCTCGGCAAAATAATAAGAATATCCAGTGCTGTTAGAAATACCAGTAATAATTTCTTTAGGTATTTTACTTAAATCAAATCCTACCCCTTCAGCAAACTCATAAGAATAATTAGCATTGGAAGAAATTATATTTACCAAATCGTGCTTGCCATTTTTGTCAAGTATACTATATTCAGAGTATGTAAACTCTATACGTTGGTCTGGCTGGTCTTTGTAAGTTTTAAGTTTTCTTTCGGTTATCTGTTTATACCTCTTTAATAATGGATTATTATTTTGTATTAACTCAAACTGTTCGTCAGTTAACCCTAGCCCAAATGAGATGTAATGTGATTTTAAATCATCTGGTAACATATCGAACTTTTCAGGTGATAAATCTTTATGTCCTACTATATCCAAATACATCCGTTTATCATCATATGATAATTTTAGAAATTCAATATCTGTTACTCCTTTAGAAAATCTTTTATAATTCTGCCGTTCCGTATCTTGTAATGGAATATGTTTAAAGACATCTTCTAACCCTTTTAGTTTAGGTTGGATTTTTAATATCTCGTCCCATGTCATTTGTTTGTCACCATCATTGAGAGAACTGGTGACAAAATATTGACCACCTTTGGTTGCTTGTACAACAAAGAAATGATACTTATTTGTTGTATTTTTAGTCTTTATTTTAACAAAATAAAAGGTGGGTTCGTGATCTTTGTATCGATATGTATTGTATAAGTTACTAGTGCTCTGTGCTGAAACACACCATTTAAACGGCCAAGATCCCTTTATCTGTACGCACTGTTGGGCACTGTCGCCTCTGTAGATTGTCAGACTCTCATTCTCAAAAATAGGTTCTACGCTAGTTTCACCCTGAACGTCTTTGGTGTTATTAGTGATTTGCCTTTGACCCTTGATGTAATCAACGACTGCTTCAAGTTGGTGAAAATCCTTATAGGATGATATATCAAGACGCGATTCTTTGGGTACTGTTACATTAGGTATATCAACAAAAAGTTCTTTTGGTTTTTTCTTGCGTATAATGTCGAAATCTTTAATGTAACTATCAATAGCATCAGATTCTATGCCCTGTTTAAGAAATGTGTTCTTTTGAGGATCACCGAATTTCTCAAATAGAATTTCATCATATAAAGTATTAAAAACATTCTCTTGACGTGGTGTTACCTTTCGTGATTCGGTAATAGATTTATCTTTCGCCGCCATAAGCTTTTGAATTCTAAATTTGTATAGCGATATTTCACCCTTAGTTGTCTTGACTGTGGGTTGGTTTTTCTTATCAGTACCAAACCCCTTAACAACAGCAGGAGAGTTTTTGAACCGACCAGTTAGTATGGTATCACCGACCTTTATATCTTCATTCTCTTTTAAATATCGTTTAAATGTCTTCATCGTCGTCATAGTATGAGTCCTTCTTGAACATATCACTAGTAAGAACAATAGGCTTAGTGGCAATAATGTGCTTTTCTGTTTTGTAACTCCATAACCAACCTTCTGGTAGTTCTACTCCGCCATATATCTTAGAGTTTTCTAATGGGTTATCATCACCCGTTTCTGGTGCGACATCATAATAATCCCCATCTTCTTTGTGCCTACGCTCATAATGTTTTGTTGCCTTTAGTGGATATTTTATAATCCATTCTCCTCGCCCTCTGGCGACATCTAAATATTGTGAAAACCATATAGCGCCTTGCTCAGACTTGTGTGGGCTTAAAATATATCCATCCCCACGTTTCTCTAGCGAGTCCATATCAGCATCAAGGCCTCGATATAGCGTTAGTGTAACTTCTCTAGTAGCTGGTGGATCTACCTTTATAACCTTCGATGGCTTGTCGGCATATCCGAACATGTCACCAACCCTATCTTCTTTTAAATAGTGTGTAAATGATTTCAACTGTAAAAATTCTTCTTAATTTCGCTACCAAAACCAAGATCTATTATTACTGGCTTCCCTTTATACATTCCCCAATTTGCTAATCTTCCCAAGTCACCTGCCATGATATCAAAGTTACCAAGTAGGCTGGATACATCATAAAAGAATTCGCTTTCCTTAATCTTCTCCTGTTCTTCCTCAGCAACCTGAAAGGTATAATCCATTACACGCCTACCTACTCGTCGTTGCTCATCAGCCATCAACATATTAGAAAAATCGTTAAACGAATAACCTATAATAGATTTAAACTGAGGCTTCCTTAGCTTATCAGCCTTCTCCATATGTACCCATGCTGGATACTCATTATCCTCGTCATAGTCAATCAACGGAATTGTTATATCAGGATACATATTATACAAACCATAGTCTGCTTCCTTTGCATTCTGAGCTAATCCTTTTTTATTCTTGGCAATCTTTAACACCGTCTCGCGACCTTCATAATCTATATTGAACGCTACTCGGCTACTACCTGTACCCATTTTAGCAGCGCGTTCTTGAGCGTATCGCAATTTCTTTGCAAATGAGTTGTTTGGCGTAAAGGTGTCTGAATCCCAATCAGGCGGCAATGGGACTTCTGCTAAATATTGTTTAAAGGTTTCTACACTATCACCTAATACTGGACGACCACCTGGACTAAGTTGCATTCCTGGAGCTGGGATTAGTTTGCCCTTTCTAGTAATTTCTGATTTATGTCGCTTGCTGTTTTGTTTAAGCATTGGTGATACCACATGCTGTGCCGCTTTGTCCTGTTCTATCTCATCAGTCGAACGTTGGTTCTGCAACTCATCACGACCTAGTTCAGACCATTTAAGAACATTTTTACCATCAATAAATTCGTACAACATCTCTGATGGATTCATCTTCCTCTCTTCCAAGAATTTAATAATTAACGGGAAATGCGGCTCAACTTTTGAAAACGCGTTCCAAAACGATATCACATTTTTATTGGTCCATAATCTTCCAGCACAATCATATTGCATCCTACCAAGATGGGTTTCACCACTAAGCTTTTCTGATTCTCGCGGGGTTCCTAGAATAGTGGTACCTATTTCATAATTGTTTTTCCTATCCCAATCTTGGTCTAACATAGTAGGGCCAAATAATGATTCAAATCCCTGTTTTTGGTATTTCATAATTACTTTCCTTCCTATATCAGAATGAAAATCAGTATGGCTATAAAATAGCATATTCTCCAATACTCCAAATGCTATAGCATAATAATCACTATAACTAGCAGAAATTCGTTCGGTACTATTCGTTAGCGTAGAATCAACAGTGTCAGGACTTTCTTTTATATGTTGTTTAAATGTTTTCAATTGTAAACCACTCCTCAAATTCTTGTTTTGTCATTAGTTTATTTTCACCTATATCGCCCGAAAATGAACTTAACCTAACCCAATTATTTGGGTTATCAGCAAAAGAGGACCTTATCCAACCCCCATTCCTACGTTTAGCATACGTTGGTGCGAACATACCATTATTCGTAACTATCCATATACCACCTGGAAGGTTGCTATAATTAGTTATCACTGCATAAACATCCCCAACCCCAACATTTTCTTTTATATGTTGTTTAAATGTCTTCATGATTTTTAAGTAGGTTATATAGGTCCTCGGCCCACGCATTAACATCGTTATCACTATGTCTTAGTGTCTTTTCATCTGAAATTCGTGGGCACATTACATCACCAAGCAATGAAAGAGCACTAGGAAGATTCTCAAAGATCATCATTAGTAGCTCACTATTACTGGTTATGTTAAAATCTCCAAACCCCTCAACTCTATCCCTAAGGTGGTTTTCGTATAATGCCTTTAGTATTTTGACTTGAAGATAGTTGAATGCCTTAAAGTATTCACCCTTCTTACAGTGCTCTGTTATATGTTCTTTAAATGTTATCATTAAAATTCGTTTACAGCCTTTATAGCCTTTTGTATATCATTTTCCCATGCGCCTTCAGCCTTGAACATGTCTTTGACACTATCCATATTCCATTTAGTCCCTCGAACAAACTGAACCCTTGTGTATTTTTTTAGTGGCAGCGATCTAACAAAATAGTCATGCATACTGGAAGCAGCACCATTAAGTAATGCCGTTATAAGCCAAATACTCCAGCTTAGCAAAGAATAGGGCCTAAGTCCACTTAATTTGTTACTAGAGTTTTCAGATCCAGTTCCTATCGAGCATAATTCAATATCAGTAACATCATATCCAAGACTAGAAGATGCGGCGGCGATAGCTACCATAGACGGATTGTTTGCGAATACACCACCATCAGCACGACCCTTCCATGGGGAAAAATATGTCTCAGCAGCCGTGGCAGCTCTAAGAACTTCCCATAACGGAACATCAGCATCATTAGGATCGGTAGAATCAAAAACCTTAAGGCGTTTTGTGTTTATATCAACACAAGTTACGAACAACGGCTTCTTTACATCTCCCAAGAGAATACCATCAAATAGACGTATCAGTGCATCATTAAGTGCTTTATCTCCATATCTGGGCGCAAATGGCTTTAGCCGTTTCCAACAATATCCTTTGAAGATCTTTGGCATCTCCTCTTTAAAGAACGGTGTTGTCTCAATATTTATATCCACAGCACAAGCGGCGGCATTAACCGCCCCTATAGAAGTTCCAACAAAAAAATCAAACTTTGAGGTGTCAGACACATCTAAAATTCTAGCCTGCCCTATTCCAAAAATACCGCCACCTGATAAACTTAAGCCCTTCATACCAAAATCTCCGTTATATGGAATTATTTATCATATAAGTTAGAAAATGCCACTACTATTATGTAAAATGATAAATTATATAAAATATAATGCTTGTTATTTGACTCTAATGGGATAAATAATAATATAAGGAGATATATTATGAAAAAAATAATTATGTTGGCTTGTTTGCCACTAATGATATTGTCTATGACTGGTTGCTTATCTTATGTTAGCGCAACATCTGGTAAGAATGAATTAATTGGGCAGAGAGTATATGCGTCTGGTGATCAGGAAGCAATAAAGGCCTATAACCTTGGTGGTGGTGGTGTTGGCTTAGGATTTGACGTTTTAGCTACTGATGTTATCAAAGCACATCCGTTCAGAACTCTAGGTGCCGCGCTACTAGATGGTGGAATGATATACGGTGCCTATAGGGGCGTGGAAGCGCTATCATATAGTAAGGAAGACAATAATGGTAGGGAACTTACCGTTACAACCGATGGTGAAGGTAACATAATTAATATAAATACTGGTGATACAGCATCACCCGCTGGTAACAACAGCAATGCTGGTGACAGTAATCAGGGCCTCCCCGAACCTGAGTAAGTATTACTATAATAACAAATGAATTAGCCCTAGCCAACACTGGGGCTTTTTTATTATCTACACACAAACCCATTGACATAGAAGCATTAGTATAGTATTATACTGGTATGAAAATAGTAACACTTAGTGACACACATGGATTTTTGCCAACCGAATTACCAGTAGGTGATGTGTTGGTTATATCGGGCGATGTTTGCCCCGCATCAGACCATAGTATAGGTCATCAGAAATGGTGGCTTGAAGAGCGGTTTAATGAATGGCTAGAAGAACTACCATATGATAAAGATCATATCGTTATGATAGCTGGAAATCACGATTTAATCTTTATGAACGAGCCTCAGCTAGTTCCTAAATTACACTGCCAATATCTCGAAGATAGTGGTGTAACAATTGATGGGGTTAACTTCTATGGTTATCCACATACCCCAATATTTTGTAACTGGGCATTTAACAGGACTCCAGAATATTTGGAACGCGCTGCTGATAAAATTCCAGAGAATACCGATGTTCTCTTGACACATGGGCCACCTTATGGAATACTAGACGTTGTTACTGAGAATTGCTATGGCAATATAGTTTCAGACAAGAAAGAATATCTTGGTTGCAAAGGATTAAAGAAGCGTTTGAACAAGATGCCTGATATAAAACTTCATGTGTTTGGGCATATACATTCAAGCCATGGAATTGTTAAACCAACGCCACTAAGTGGTAGTAATACTACATTTGTAAACGCCTCGTATATTAACGAGAATTATGATCCAGCATATGATACTATTATAGTAGAGGTGTAAGATGAAGCTACTAGATAGAATTAATAATAAGATAAAGTACTATATCTGGCCTGATCTGCTTGTATATAAAACGCTATCCGATTCAAGACCTAGTTTAACCAATCTGCCTAGCGATCCGATAGAGGCTAAACAACTTTTCAAAGATGTAGAAGCACACCACAAACGTTTAGCCAAAGCTCTTGAGACTATAAAATATAATTCATGTAGCAATAGAGTAAACCTGTGGTTTTGGGGAATGTTCTGGTTCAATACAGGAACATCATCGATTAGTTTATATAATTCCTTTAGCGTTGCAATGATATTTTCAACGTTTCTTAATGCTATGCTTCTTCTTAATTGCGCCCAACATATGATTAATAATAAAAAGAAGAGAGACGAAGTATTTGTTGATGCAATCTAATAAATGTATTGACCCACAAGCAAAAATATGAGAGTATACTTACATGACTACGAAATACTATGACACATTAATTTTGAACCGCCTATACATACCCTGCCATATAATCTCATGGAAGAGGGCGGTAAGCGTTTTGTATCAGGATTTGGCTAGAAGCCTAGACCAAGACTTAATGCCATATGAATATAAAGAGTGGGTTGAATATGGCCAGCGGCCAGACTTTGACGAGTCGTACTATCGTTTTGTACATAGTGCTAACGTCAAGTTTGCAGTCCCTGACATTCTTGTATTGTCAAAATATGATAAGCTACCAAAGCGTGACGTTAAGTTCACAAGAGATAATATCTTCCAACGTGATGCGTACAAGTGTGCGTATTGCGGTAGGAGATTCAAGAGGGACTTGTTAAGTATTGACCATATTGTTCCTAAGTCTAAAGGCGGCGACAATACATGGAGAAATACTATTAGCTCTTGTAAAGTATGTAACAATACTAAGGCTGATCGTACTCCCTCACAAGCGGGTATGCCGCTATTGTTTGATCCAACTGAGCCGAAATGGTCAGATGGATTAGCAAAGTTAGCAGCTAGACCAAATCTTAGACCCAACTGGGCTAGATTCTTAGAGTCTGTTGGTATTTAGTTTAACAATTAGGAGAGACATGTCTAAGACGAAATCAAAATATATAATAAAGTTTGCTGTATCGAATAATAATAAGCGATATGTTAGAAGACGTTATAAAAGCAATGCACCCATGTTAACGCCTATGCCACACATGGTTGACATTGATTGTACGTTTGATAATAAGGCTGATACGGTTGTGGTTATTAATGGGATGTGTAGAATAGCACAGAAGCATGTTCTTAGACTTGAAGCCGAGATGGTTAAATTTTCTAAGGGCAAGTTATCGAAAGCATCATACTATTATAAAGATGTTTATTCGGACCTACGTAAGTACAAAAAACGGGCTGATAATACTAATTATACATTAGAAAAATACACGCCATCCTTTGTATGCAACACTGAAAGGAAACGAGTAAACAATACTTGGAAGGATGATGGCTCAGCTAAGACCTTTTGTAGTTGTTGTGGTAGTAATATTTATTACGGCGATTATGCAATGTTGGGTAGTGCAAAGGTTTGCCCGTTTTGCATTAAAGGTCTTGGTGAACATGCCAACATCATCATTGAAAAACTAAAAAAACAAGACGCTAAAATTGAGGATGATTATAATTGTAGCGTTTTCGTAGCGAATATGTAAGGAGTATGATATGAGTAGTAGATTCAGAAATCTTAAATATGCCATTAAAGACGCCAACGACGAAAAACTTAATATATATGAAAGAGTTAGTATGTACTTTGATAGCGTTTTCAGATACGCTTGGGGAATTAGGCATATTAAGAGTCTTTATCACAATATTAGGTGTCTCATTGTACGCTATGATCTCATACGAACCAATTTAGGTCGAGCAAGCTACCATCATAAGCCAGAACTTATGTTACATGGCGTTATGAATTTGGTGGTTGAATTTGTAGACACAGATAGGGGATTTGATCTTGTAGATTTTGGTACTAGTGGAAGTGCTTGGTCCAAAGCTGGTGTAGATATTATGGTGGTGTATGAGTGGTGGAAGGACAGGCCAGAAAGAGAACGGGAAATTACTGTGGCTTTAGATAATTGGTACAATCATAGCGGTGCGACTGGTGACGGAACATTCTTAACAACACAAACGGTCAAAAAGCCAACTTCAAAATCCATACAAGCCCGACGCTTTTTTGATATACACACTTATCTTGAGGGTAAACTTAGGGATGAAGATAATGAAATGCTAACAAAGGCAATAACAATAAGAGAGTTTTTATGGACTTAACAAGGAACACCCTCATAAGTTATAGATCGATGTCTAGTATCTTCCTTGCACCGTTACCTGAACTAGATAGCAAGTTAGGGTGAGACTTTGCACATTCCTTAGAAGTAACCAATGGTTTGTTCCTGCCCCAATTCCACTTCTTGTTTGTCCAGTATGGCTCTTTGCCTATTTCTGTCTCTGGTGGGGTGTCTACGATATGCCTCTTACGCAGATCATATCTTGGGAACCATGATGGTGTAACATAGACTAATTTAACGTCAATGGGCCATATCTCAACGCCCCATACATCCTTAACTACTTGCACTTTCATGTTATTCTCCAGTTAGACAACTTGTTGTTAAAACATCGTCACCTATAAGTATTTATTAAATCTTGGCCCTTTCCGTTGACTTTTTAGACTAGTTATGATATATTTATTAAAACTAAGGAGAGATAACATGGAACATAATAGAGATGGGCGTACGCCAGAAACAGCATTTATCATAACAGATAGTTCTGGTGAAATGACAGAAAGTATTACTACAATGATCGGTAAGCTATTCGGTGGAGATGATGGATCGTATTTTATACTTTCTGAAACAACGCTAGAGCGTCGAGATAATGAGCATAAATATAAAGTACTGTATCTAACAGACCATTTAGACGTAAATCATACAGTGTTCTTTGAAATAGGGTAATGAGAGAAGAATTACATAAAAAACTATTAGTGGATTTTCCGTGGATATTTAGAAATATAGATACTAATAACAATTATCTAGCAATGTGCTGGTCCTTCTCTGTTGGGGATGGCTGGTATGATATAATACGAAACATATGCGAAGAGCTTACAGCGATACACAAGGAGACTGGTGTTCAGTTTATAGCTACACAAGTAAAGGAAAAATTTGGAACGCTTAGGTTCTATACAATGGATGATAACGTATTATTACCATATAAGGATTCAACAAAAATGAATGCTGTATCACGCGGCCACCACATCATAAGCGAGGGCGAAAATAGAAGCAATACCATATGCGAGTGGTGTGGTAACGATGGTAACGCACAATCAAGTTTATGGATAAAGACCCTATGCGACCCATGCCAAAAAATCAGGCTCAAGAAGGGTAATATAACATGAAATATGAATTAGCATATTACGATGAAAATTTAAACCCAACCAATGTAGCAACTGATACTTTCGCCATTTATATTAGGTCCGATAATGGTCTACAAATTCGCTGTTACTATGAATATGTGTCTAGTAAGGGTAGATTTCTTAAAAGTAATTGGTTTGATTATAATGCTGGGTTCTATGGGTTAGTTCCTATATCGGAAGAAGAGGTATTCACATTATGTTTGTAATTGACAAAGCTAAAAATATGAGGTAATATTATGGGTAAATGGTACATAGTAAACGAGTATGGTCTACCATCCAGTGAATCCATACTAGTTGAGGAACGAAACGATGTTGTTTATGAACGATTCATTACATCTACAAACGGCAAATCGTGGAAGTCGTCAGCTAAAAATATATTTCATGCTGGATATACATCAGCAAGATTTAAAAAATATATGGAACGAAGCGAAACTGATGTAACGGAAGTAACTGAGTCAGAAGCATTTACAATAATGCTGTAAGGTAAAAATATTATGGCAATGAAACCAATACTTGACATACGTTTATATAACGGAGATGGAAAATACGATTACGCGCTGTTTAGATCTGATAGAACAAAGCCTATTTGCTCTGGAATATCAAGGGAACACGCTGAGCACGTAAAGATTATCGTTGGTGGCATGGAAGACACGCCTGAATCAGTACCACCAATTAAAGATTGGCGCGTTTATAATGTTATTGTTGGAATAGATAATCAGGGTTATGGAATACCCACCGAAATAAAACCACTAGAAAGGGTAATATGATGAGCAGCGGAATACATCCAGTGTATGGTAATAAGTATGTTCGTAATAGAAGGTTCTTTGAAATGTCTGATGATGCATTCAAAGACTTTATGGTCCGTAAGCAATACAAGCAGGGTAAATTATCTAAAGAAGAAGCCTTTTTGGAGTTGATATAATGAACATAATTATAGAGCATGTGGATAATGGTTGGCTGGTAATTAACAAACAAATAAGGTCCTTTAAGGTCTTCATTGATCGTGAGTCTATGATGGAACACATAGACGAAATGGTGCCAGCCACCAATGAAGAGTCCGATTTCATCGACAATTTAGATGATGATGGTGAATCTAATAATATCGACTATTCAAACTTATTCGATAAGGTATTATGAGATACTTTATTTCAAAAACCGATAACGATATAGCATTATTCGAAACCGATGCGGATATGACAAAATATAGGTTTGTACGAAGTAAGTCACTATCCAAAAAAACCTGGGCCGATAATCATACGGATTTCAATGATAGTGATTGGGTACCAATAAAAGATAAGGAATATTTCACATCATTCAGAGAAGAGATCTCTGATGTAGATGCCTTTATATCAATATTATGAGCAAGGCAGGACATATCAACAAGTATATTATTATAAAGCGAGAATATAATGGAGCACATCGTATATTCATGGAAGTTTGGCGAATGGATAACAAAAACGCACACCTTCATAGAACGTATGATTCCGACCAAAAATCTCTTGTGTATCCATCCATTAGAAAAACAATTACTATATCAAAGTTTGAGAATGCCCTAGGTTTTGGGGCCAATGAGATATTTCGGTTCGACAATAAAGAAGAATACCATGAACATATGTTTGTGGAGCAAATCTAGTTACAGCATCTCAGCGAAGTAAAGCGTTTCAAGCAAATCAGGGTCTGTGATAGGCTCAAGAATATACTCGAATGCCGAGAAGTTCCCGACGTTCTTCCACCAAGTTCGGTTAGAAAGTTCGTACCTAAGAAACACCATTCCCATAATTCGTTTATAGATTTCTTGGCTACCTTTATGTATATAATATTCAGTCTTCATTATATTTCCATGCATAAATTATTGTAACAATCCACACACAACCATCGCATATAAGTTACACCATTTACGTCTTCTTGATATGGATCGAGTTCCCAGTCCACGTCATCCTTATACTCACCACAGACATCACACGCACTTCCATCGAGAGCATCTAGAAACCTATCTTCTAATGATTTTTCTTTTGTCATAATTACACTTCGTTTAAGATATCTCATAACATCTCCAAAAAGGCTTGCTCTTCACTTATTACGTCTCCGTGAAGGTCAGCCTTCCTCAAGTGTGATGCTAGATGCCATTTACAATATACTTTACTATATCTGTGCACATCCTTACCAGAGTTTGTAACTTTATATAGGAATCTGCCACTTATCATATAGTATATACAATCACTCATAGCATCTCCAAAAAAGCGTCTTCGTCTGAAATCATTCGTACCGCATCTGTGAATATTTTACTACCTAGTGATATCCATACTATCTCACCCTCTACTATATGACAGTAATAAATCTCTGAATCATCCTCACGACCCTTCCTAAAGATTCCCCCATACTTGTTCATATAGTAATCATATTCCATAGTTATTATAGTATACCCTATTTTTCTTTATATCAACAATAAAAAGGCATCTTCTTCAGATAACTCTTCAAAATCATCTATATGCAAAAGAATATGTTTATCACCCCAATAAATCCAGGTTCCCTTATATAACCTACGTGTATCACGACTACTAACTCGGTAGATTCCGCCGCTTCGTGTGTAATATTTATACTTCATAATATTAGATATTTTTTAAAACATGGTTAGGCAATGCCGTATTACACACCTTACATAATTGTGTACCCTCTGGTGGACTTGAAGATATCTTATCGTTACTATCATGATATCTACCACAAAGGGTCCAAATTCCATCTAGGTCTAAGTGGTATATCTTGTGATATAGAGTTACAGACTTACTACCCTTTCCTGTTTTTCTACATGTAATGCATTTCATAATATTCCTATGTCTTTATGATCTTCTCTTGGATATTACCAAAAGGCTTACTTAGTCGTAGACCACACTTGTCACACTTATGTACAATATATCGTTTGGGTGCCTCATACTCCATGCCTTTAGGATACATATCCTTTTTGCACTCAGGGCACTTAGGGTACTTAACCACTCGTTTAGTCTTCTTTGTAACCATTGGTTTGACTTTTCTAGCCTGTGTTTGTTTAGTTAGTTTTTTCATAATAATTCCAGCATCGCTTCGCCCTCGGTTACTTCTGTATAATCCGACCATGAAAGATCTTCCATAAATTTAGTAAGGTTACAAATATCTACCCACGTATGAACACGGTCCTGAGCGTGGCTAATCTTATATCGAGGCGTAACAGAATGATCAATGGTTAATATCCATGTAGAGTTGCTATAGTATGACTTCATAGTAGCTCTAGCATCGCCTCGGCCTCGGATACTTCTATATACTCAGATTCGTAAACATCTTTAATAAACTTAGAGATATTAAAAACGGGTGTCCATGGAGTAATCGTGTACTCTGAGTGAGTAATCTTATATCGAGGCTTATTAGAATAATCAATGATTAGTATCCATGTATCTTTTTTGTAGTATCCTGCTCTCATAGTAACTCCAAAAGTACTTCTGATTTGCTTGCGGTTGCATGATCTCTAATAATAATACCATCACGAGTAGTAGACCCATATGGAAACCATTCATTATCTAGGGGCCAATACATATACGTTACTATAGGATCTCGATTTAGGCTACGAAAAAGCGTTCCATCTATTATGTGATAATTCCAAATATCTGAGTAACCTGAGTAATCTAATCTCATATTAATTCCAAAATAGCATCTGATTCATCGATTGGTATATAATCATATTTGCCTATCATTACTTCAAACTTATCCAATTCCATAGTCATAGTTGTCCAATTAGCATTACGACCCAAAGGCTTTATTACAAACCTATTAGGGACTGTTATAATATCCACTATTATTATGTTGGAA
>TARA_R110002110_G_scaffold278477_3_pt1 | contig 15917 bp, 11 predicted proteins | sample TARA_R110002110 | Tara Oceans TARA_R110002110 (sample SAMEA4397330) | marine metagenome | biome: Polar Biome; feature: [SRF] surface water layer (ENVO:00010504); material: water (ENVO:00002006), including particulate matter (ENVO:01000060) such as... | depth 5 m
CGTAGTGGCGGCCATCAATGGCACCCAGTGTCAGGGCTTCCGGTTCCGGCCCCTTGTCGTCAGACCGCTGGTCTTTCTCGGCGGCTACACCATTGGCATTGAACAGTTCGGGGTTGCGCCCGGCAATGATGGCCTCGAATGCATTGCCGCTGTCGAACAGCAGGTCGCCGGTTGTTGTCCAGATCGAGAAGGAACGACCACCAAAGCCGTAGATCTGATCGTGATCGCCGTCGTCGTCGGTATCACCCAGGGTTGTCGTGGTTTTCATCCGGCCAAGATTTGCCGGCTGCTGGAGGGTTTCTGCATCCGGGAAGGCTGCGGGGTCGAGTTTCAGCTTTGCCACCCGGGTTTCTTCGGAGAATCCGTCATAATCCTTTGAATCACCTTCATTGGCGGTCACCAGATAGGTTCGGCCACCCACCTGATAGGACTGGATTGCATCGGGCTGATACATCAGGCGGACCGGCCAGCTTCGCATGTTCACGCCGCCATCCTTGTCTGACATGTCATGTGCCTGATGGCTGATATTCTTGAAACCAAGACCGTAAAGGCCGGTGACCGAGGCGCTCGGCAGATCAATCACGGCAAGTGCATTGTTTTCCTGCAGGGTCGCATAGGCCGTCCGGTTGTTGCTGTCGACGGTGACATATTCCGGCTCGGCATCGCTGGCGAAACTGGCGCCGGGTTTGACGATACGCGCGCCGGCGGGCATGCGGCTGCCATAGAGCGAGACCTGGCTGACACGCGGTTTGTCAGCGCCGTCGATCAGGTCGAGGATGGTAAAACCACCCTGCGGATCGACTCTGTAATCTTTTGACGGCTCCCCTTCATTCGCCGAGATGACAAATCGTCCGTCCGGTGAGAAGGCCAGATTGTCGGGCAGGGGACCAGTCTCGACCGAAGCAACAGGCTGGCCATCCCTGCCGAACAGAACGATGCGGCCTGCATCTCCGGCTGCTTTGCCGGGCACGCTGGCGGCAATCAGATCATCGTGAATTGCAACGGCAGTGACTTCACCACCGTCCAGATCCAGTGGCGTCGCTTTCACAGGGTGTGCAGGGTTGGAGATATCGATGCGGGACAGCTGCCCGTTGGCAGAGGAGGTGATGATGATCATGCCGGTGGCGGACTGGTACCGCAGCATCTCGGCATAGCCTTCACCAACACCAACCTGTGTTGAGGCGATTTCCGTAAGATCAAGAGCGGAGGCCACGCCGGTCGACAGCATCAGGCCGCAGAGCCCGGTAAATATGGTGCGCATCAGTTTGTATCTGCCTTTATGTTCAGGAATGTGCAGGCAGAGAACATGATACTGTTGACGGTTTTATGACAGGGGCTGGCAGCTTGCTGCCGCCCGGAAGATAGCACCTGATCTCATCAGGAAACATGGTTTGGCATTCGTGATTGCTTTTCGATGACCTTCATTGAACATTTCAGGGGTATTTACCGATCAAAAACAGGCGGCAAGACAACGGGTGCTTTTCAACAGTCTCGAATTCATCTTCATTTTTCTGCCGTTGTGTCTTGCTGCCTTTTACGGCGTCAGATGGCTGTTTCCAGGGGCCCTCCGGTCGTTGCTTGTGGTGTTGCTGGTCGCGTCACTTGTCTTCTACGGCTACTGGAATCTTGATTACCTTTGGCTGCTCGCCGGATCGGTCATCTTTAATTATGGTTGTGGTGAATTGTTGCGCCGCTATCCGGGAACAGGCCTGCTTGGTATCGGCATAGCTCTGAACATCCTGCTGCTCGGTATCTTTAAATATACAGGATTTCTGGTGTCAGAGATTGGCGGCTTATTTCATGCAGGCTGGTCTGCGCCGGAAATTCTGCTTCCTCTTGCGATTTCATTCTTCACCTTTCAGCAGATTGCCTATCTGGTTGATTGCTATCGCGGTGAGACAGCGGGCAAGAGCGGGTTGCTGGAATATGCTGTTTTCGTAAGTTTCTTTCCGCAGTTGATTGCAGGTCCGATTGTCCGGCATTCAGATGTCGCGCTGCAATTCAGATGCAGGCTCGGGAGCAGCTTTTCAGCGTCGCTGATGGCTATGGGGATAACCCTGTTTGTCTTTGGTCTGTTCAAGAAAGTTGTGATCGCAGACAGCCTGGCACCTATGGCGGACAGGGCCTTTGGAATCGTTGAATCCGGTGTTTTGCTCAGCCTGTTTGAGGCCTGGGCCGGGTTGCTGGCTTTTACCCTGCAGATTTATTTTGATTTTTCAGGCTACACGGACATGGCGCTCGGTCTTGCCGCAATGTTTGGCATTACTCTGCCGATGAATTTCAGATCGCCCTACAAGGCGCGGTCGATCATTGATTTCTGGCGCAGATGGCACATCACATTGTCGACCTTTCTGCGTGACTATATCTACATTCCCCTCGGAGGAAGCAGGGGCGCGCCATACAGGCGATATGTGAACCTTCTTATCGTGATGCTGATCGGCGGTTTCTGGCACGGGGCGGGCTGGACATTCGTTCTGTGGGGGGCGGCGCATGGCCTGATGTTATGCATAAATCATCTGTGGATACGGTCGGCGATAAACAGCCGCCCAGCTTTTCCGGGTTCGGTGGCCTGGTGTCTTACCTTCATGGGAGTGGCTCTTGCGTGGGTTTTGTTTCGGGCGGAAACCTTGCCGGGGGCCAGTGCCATGTATGCCTCGCTTGCCGGATTTGGCGGGGTGGCGATACCGGGGACAATCATCAGCGGGTTGCCCGATATGGTGCGGCCTGTCCTGGCGATCATCACTGATCCCGTGCAATGGGACGGAGAACGGGTGTTTCAGGTCAGAGACCTGATAATGCTGGTGGCTGCTTTCGGGCTCTGTCTGCTGGTGCCGCGCCTTGAAGAAATTCTGTCTGCTCTGAAAGGCGACAGGGTTTTCGGATATTTCAGGCTTCAGGCTCTGGTCTCTTCGATTGCTGCCAGCCCGGCTGCGGGGATACTTTGCGGGGCTGGGGTGTCAGTCATGTTATGGGCTGCTGTTCTGTCTGCCGTGCGCGACCGCACATTCCTTTATTTTCAGTTCTGATGTCGATGAAATTCCTGCGCCCGTTTCTGCTGGTGTCACTGATCTCTCTGATGTTCGGGTTCGCCGGAGCCATTGTCGGTCTGACATTCTCATGGCGGGCCGGGGAAACAACTGACATCAGGGAAATCTCTGTCAGGGCTGAAACAGAACCGTTGCTGTACAATGGCTTTTCCTGGGGTGTCGAAGCCTATCACAGGTCGCGATATCACGATGTAAAGCCTGACATGGTCGTTTACGGGTCGTCGCGATCGATGCAGATCAGATCGTCATTCTTTACAACGCGATTCTATAACTTCGGCGGCATATCCGGGACCGAAGAGGTGTTGTCCGAGCTGACCTCGGTGCTGCATCAGGAGCACAAGCCAGAAACCATTCTGTTTGTTGCCGATTTCTGGCGTTATGCAAATGACTGGGTGCCGGACCCTGCGTCCGGCAGACAGCGAGGCATTGTTCGGGAAATGTCTGCGATGTCCGTGCCATTTCAGCTGCTACGCCAAAATCGGCTGTCAGTTCCGGATATGGCAAAGATTGTTCTGGGCAAGGCATCGGCAGAATCGGGGGGACTGCTTCTTGTCGGGGTAAATGCTGTTCTCGATAAAAAGGGTTTTGGCCCTGATGGCTCGAATTATGATTTTTCATTAACCGGGCCTGCGAGGGAAAAGCGTTTTCTGGATAACTATGCAACTATGAGAGAGGAAGTGGCCGGGAACACTGGAATTTTCCGTACTGATTTTTCTGTCGCCGAACAGCGCATCCGTGTTCTGGCTGAAATGAAACGTCGGTTTGCGGAGGAGGGGATCAGGTTTGTCGTGATCTCTCCCCCGGTTTCTCCCCGTCTTTATCAGTTGCTGTTATCAGATCCTGAATGGTCGCAATGGCTCGGAAGCTGGCGTGCTGCCATGCATGAGCAGATTCCGGATTTTCAGGATTTTCTGGACCCGGCCAGCCTGTCGAGTCCGGATTGTGAGTTCATTGATCCATGGCATGGCGGTGATGTGACTTATGCAAGACTGCTACAGGCTCTTTCCCGGGCTTGGCCGGATGGGCTGAACGTCAGGCCTGATATGCAGGCTTTCATTGCCGGGCATGCCGGGCAGGTGCTGGTCGCTGATGACCGGGTAGGCCGGGCTATTGGATATAACCCGGCCTCTGTACCGTCTTGCTGGTCAGACTGAAAATAGTCGCCTGATCCTAGTCGTCGGCACCAATTCCTTCCGGCAGGGCGTCGGTCACTGGGGATCTGGCTGTTTCACGCATAAACAGCGACATCAGTGGTGGAATGACCAGCAGGGTCAGGAAGGCGGACAGGGTGAGTCCACCCAGCACCACGGACCCGAGGCCTCTATACAGCTCTGACCCGGCTCCGGGCATGAAGACGAGTGGTAGCAAACCAAAGATACTGGTCAGCGATGACATGAAGATTGGCCGCACCCGCTGACGGGTCGCCAGGCAGATGGCATCCGCCACGGACAGCCTGGCTTCCCGGAACAGATAGAGGCTGTGGTCGACCAGCAGAATGGCGTTATTGACCACAATTCCGATCAGAATTACGAAGCCCAGCATGGTCAGCATGTCGAGCGCCTGATAGCCGCCGATATTCAGCAATGCCAGTCCGCCAATACCACCAGCGGTCGCCAGCGGAACAGACAGCATGATGATGAGCGGAAAAACGAAGCTCTCGAACAGGATCGCGATGACCAGATAAACGATGATGATGGCGACGAGCAGGCTGTATTGCAGGGCCTGCCAGGTTGCCGAGAGATCGTCGGCTGCGCCGGAAAGTTGCAGCTTGATATCCTCGGGCAGGCCTTCCGCACGCATCTTGTCGATGACGTCCGTGCGGATCATCTGGACGGCAGTTTCCAGTGGTATCCTGTCATCAGGGCGGATTTGGAGAGTAATCGCGCGTGCGCGGTCTTTATGGCGGATTTCGGTGGGACCAGCAGTCATGCTGACTTCAGCCAGCGAGCTGACAGGGATGATATCACCGGAGGGAGTGACGACCGGCAGGTTACTGATGCCCTGGGTCTGCGTGACATTGGAAACCGGGCCCTGCAGCATCAGGTCCATGCGCCGGCCACCAATGGTGATTTCGGTAATCCGGACCCCATCATTGAAGGCATCAACGGTGGTCGCCAGATCGCGTGCCGTCATATCCGCTTCGGAGACACGGGTAAGGTCGGGGATAACCCGGATTTCCGGCGCCCCAAGTTCTAGGCCGGGAAGCGGTCGCACCTGCGTGCCGTCCTTGCGGGGCAGGATATTGGCAATCAGTTCATCTGCACGCTGTCCGTAGGCTATGAGTTCCTCAAGGTTTTCACCGGTAATATCCAGCTCGATTGAGCGTGATCCGCCAATGCCCCGGCCGAACAGGGATGCCTGTGTGATAAATCCGCGACTGCCGGGTTCCCGGAAGACCGGCTGACGAAGCAGCGGAATCAGTTCTGCCACCCGCCCGCCATCAACGGCTGTTGCGCCAACGAAGGTCTGGTCGCGGAACGAAACAACAAAGAAATGTTCGATTTTCGGTGGGCCACCGGGTTCAGACTCCGGCCCGGTTTCGGAAGCCCACAGCGACTTCACCGACTTTTCAATTTCTTCTGCCACCCGCGTCGAGGCGGAAAGGTTATAGCCCGGCGGGGGCTGGACGCGGCCGATCACAAAGTTGCGGTTACCATCCGGGAGGTAATCCAGTTGTGGCAGGAAAACATAGGTGGCTGTGCCGGCACCGAGAACAACCACTGTAATGATGGTGATTGCTGCCAGCTTCTGACGGGAAACAAACGCGGTGTAGCGGTCAAGTGAGGCGGCGAAAAAGCGGGCAAAATTATCAATTCCGGGCAACCGCACTCTTTTCTCGGACAGGCTGCCCGAATTGGCGAGCAGCCGGCTGGACAGGGCTGGGATCACGGTAATGGCAACCAGCAGGGACAGCAGCACAGAGACAGAAATGGCGACTGCGATATCACGGAACAGCTGTCCGGCGGTAAGGTCGAGCAGCAGGATCGGGATGAACACGACAACGGTTGTCAGTGCCGATGCAAAGACAGCCCCCCAGACCTGCTTGGCGCCGATATAGGCAGCTTCAAGTGCGTTTTTGCCCTCCTGCCGGTGTCGGTAGATATTCTCAAGCACGACGATGGCAGCATCGACAACCATACCCACTGCAAAGGCGATCCCGGCCAGCGAGATGACATTGATAGAGAGGCCAAGTGCCGACATGGCAACGAAAGTACCGATAACGGAAACCGGAATGGCGAGGCTGACGACCAGTGTTGCCCTGAGAGAGCGCAGGAAGGTCAACAGCACCATCGCGGCCAGTACACCACCAAGCCCGATATTGCCGGTTACAAGCTCGATAGCCTGATCGATATAGGTGGTGTCATCATAGATCATGGTCATTTCGAGGCCGGCGCGTTTGACGACACCTGCATTCATTTCGGCCATCGTTGCGCGAACTTCGCGCATGGTCTCGATGACATTGGCCCCGCGTTCCCGAACGACGTTGAGGGCGACGGTCTCATTACCAAGATAGCGCCGCTGACTGGTCGATTCCTTGTAAGAAAACTCGACCCTTCCGATATCGCCGACGGTCACCCGGCTCAGCCCACCGAGATTTCGGTCCTGCTGGGTCCGCAGAACGACCTGATTGACACGATCAACCGTGGTGGTCTCTGATTCTGTGCGGACGATATAACGACGCTTGCCCTCGTCCACGGAACCGGCGGAAACTGATGCGTTGGCCCCGCGCAGGGCATTCAGGACGTTTGGGACGGTAAGACCAAAACGTGCCATTGCTTCCGGGTCGATGATGATTCGCAGTTCCCGTTCGTTCCCGCCCCAGGGATAAACCTGGCTGATGCCCTGAATCCGCTGCAGCCGGTCCATGATGACGTCTTCGATGAAGTCGCCGTAATTTTCGATGTCCTGTGTGTAGCCGGGCAGTTGCTGGATGGCGATACGGGCAATCGGGTTATCTTCTGATCCCGATGTCCGGATTGATGGGGGGTCCGCCTCGGTTGGCAGTCCGGAAATGCCGATCAGACGGTTTGAGACCAGCACGAAAGCCTTGTCCATGTCCTGTGAAACGGAGAACACCAGCGTCACGCGGGACCGTCCCTGCTGTGACTGGCTCTCCATATCCGTCAGGCCTTCAAGGCCGCCCAGTTCTTCTTCAAGACGGGACGTGACCTCGTTCTCGACATCAGCGGGAGCAGCACCCGGCCAGTTGACCGTGACCTGAAGAACAGGCTGCTGGACATCCGGCGTCAGCTGGATCGGAATGGTTCGCAGAGCGACAATGCCAAACAGGACAATCATGCCGACGATGGCAATCATCGCTGTGGGCTGTTTGATGGCCAGACGAATAATGTTCATAGCTATGGTACACTCCCGGGCGCACGGATCGTACAGCGTTCTGTGGCACAATCATGGCGAAGATGCTGTTTCCGTGTTGCCTGAATGAGGTCAGCCCCGGAACATCATTTCAAATGTAATACATTTAGTGCAAAGTTCTAAATAAATATCGTATTCAGCGAACACAAAATTGTGGCATATTTTTTAGGCAATTCCGGAGGAAGCACCGCATGACGTCCAGTGATCTGATCAATGTCCGAAAAATCCTGCTCACAGTTGAAGAAATCAGCCATGATGGCGGGCCTGAACGGGATGAACCGATTCTCAAAGGGGCCATCGGCGCGGTTCTGGCAAACCCTTTTGCGGGTGAATATGTCGAGGACATAACGGGCATGATGGGGGCTCTGAACCCGCTGGGTCTGGAGATGTCGGAACGGCTGGTCAGTGCTCTCGGTGGTGATATCTCGGCGATTGAAAGCTATGGCAAGGCAGCGGTCGTTGGCGTCAATGGTGAACTGGAACATTGCGCGCTCTGGCATGTGCCGGGCGGCTACGGCATGCGTGAATTGCTGGGCAGTGCGAAGTCACTGGTACCGTCGGCGGTGAAAATGGGCAGTGCCGGTGTTCGGATCGATATTCCGTTGCACCACAAGGATGCCTGTTATGTCCGCAGCCATTTTGATGCAATTGAGGTCGGGGTGCCGGATGGCCCGAAGCCGGACGAGATCGTGTTCTGGCTGGCCATGACCACAGGCGGGCGCCCGCATCCGCGTGTTGGTGGTCTCGAGGTCGAGGATATTATCGGTGAAGACGGTTTGCGTTGACCGCTACAGGACAAAGCAAAGCAGTGCGTAACATCCCGTGCCTGTGGTGCGGGAAAAATACCAGAGACCGATATCCAGCAGGCTGGCGACGGACATCACGGGTATCGCCACATGCAACATGAAATACCAGAGCGCCCATCGGGTGAATCTGGGGCCGGGGGCGATGATCCCATTGATGGCTCTGGTTTGTTTGCGCGACATGTCGGGGGAAGTATCGCATGAGTGGCGATACTGTCCATCCTGCATCCGTCACGCTTGAACTTGATAGCATCGGACAGGCGGCATGGGAGCGTCTGTTTGATGCCATCCCTGACAGCGTGCTGGAACAGAGCTGGACCTATGGTGAGGCTGTCCGGCTGGCGGCTGGCCGGTCGGTGACGCGGGGACTGATCAGGTCTGGTGACGCGCCGGTTGGTCTGGTGCAGGTTTTTACACACAGATTTTTCGGCTGCGTCACGATTCCGGAAATCCTGCGTGGGCCGGTTTTTCTGCCGGAGGCCAGCGAGGATGAGAAACGCGCCGCTCTTATGCTGGTCAGGAAGCAGTGGCAACGGGGCATTCTGCAGTTTCCCCGCTGGATGCCGGAAGTGCCGGATATGCCGGAAGCGCACAGCCTGTTGCAGGGACTTGGTGTGCGGCAGGTCGTGACCGGGTATCCGACTGTTCTGGTAGATCTGACATCTTCAACGGTTCAGATGCGGGCCGGGCTGGACGGCAAATGGCGCAACGCTTTGTCTCAGGCAGAGAAGGCCGGATTGAAGGTGAAATCTGCACGCGGTGGAAAAGCCGTTGAACAGGCAGTCCGCCAGTATGATTCAATGCGACGTAAACGCCGGTTTTCCGGCCCGTCCGGAGCCACAGCTACAGCGTTTCACCAACTGGTCCGCCGCCAGCGGGATTTGCTGGCAGTAACGGTTTCCCGGGGCAGCGATGTTCTGTCCGGGGCTTTGTTTCTGGGACATGGCCAGACAGCGACTTATTACATGGGCTGGACCGCGAAAGCGGGCCGGGCGGTCAATTCACAGAATCTGGCCCTCTGGCGGGGTATGCTGAAGCTGGCAGAAGACGGTTTTACCAGCCTTGATATGGGCGGGATTGATACCTGGCGTGAGCCGGGGATTGCCCGCTTCAAGATCGGGACAGGCGGGCGCGTCCATATGACGGCCGGAACCTGGATGTAGCTGTCTCCGGGACAATATGAACGCCGCCCCCCGGAACGAGAGGCGGCTGTTCACTCTTGCTTACTGATCGACCACAAAACCGTCGCGATGCGGGCGCATTACGATGGGCTTCACAAAGGGCGGGCGACGGGTTTCAGCGTCTTCCACCAGATCAATCCCGATTCCCGGACGATCCGGAATGGGAACGAAGCCGTTTTCCGGTACCGGCAGATCATCGACAATATCGGCCCCGAGATGGGCGTCTCCGGACTTCATGATTCCGGCTTCAAATCCGGTCGCATATTCCTGAATTGCGAAATTCGGGATGGATGCGTCGAGTTGCAGACAGGCAGCAAGGCCAATCGGTGACAGCGGATTGTGCGGGATGATCTGCACATGGAAGGCTTCGGCCAGTGCCGCGACCTTGCGGGCACCGGTAATGCCGCCACAGAGGCAGAGATCAACACGGGCATATTCAACACCGCCCTTGGCGATGAGGGCCTGAAACTCGTAGATTGTCGAGAAGCGTTCACCGGTGGCAATGGGGATATGGATCTTGTCGGCTACCCGCACCATGCCGTCAGGCCCTTCCGGACGGATCGGGTCTTCCAGGAACATCGGGGTGAATTCTTCGACGCCGCGGGCAAAGACGACTGCCTCAGCCGGGGTCAGGCGGCGATGCAGTTCAATGCAGAGATCGATATCATCACCGACCGCTTCGCGCATCCGCCGGACATTGTCGATGGCATCACGCATTTTGGTAATATGCGATTTGAAGTAGGTCGCGTCTTCTTTCTCATCCAGAAACGGGTTGAGGTGGCCGAGGGCGGTGAACCCGGCTTCTTTTCTGCGGACGCATTCGGACAATACATCGTCAATGGTCTCGCCATAGACATGGCCATAAACCCGGACCTTGTCGCGGGTCGGACCACCAAGCAGTTCATAAACCGGCGCATTCAGTGCCTTGCCCTTGATATCCCACAGCGCAATATCGATTGCCGAGATACCGGCATTGATGGCCAGACCCTGAAAATAGCTGAAACGATGCATGACGTTCCAGTGATGTTCGATGGCGCGCGGATCCTTGCCGACAAGATATTCGGCAAAGCGGGTGATTGCGGCACCTGATGCCTGGGTCTGTCCCCAGGCCCCGGCCTCGCCGACACCATGGATGCCTGCATCGGTATCAATGCGGACGAACATGAACTGGCCAATCTGCATCGGCTTTACGCTGGTGATTTTCATTCGGTAACCTCCCATTTGTACGGTCATTATAACATTTTATGAGAACCTAATCTATCCGTGCAGCCAGAACAAAGACTCTTGTGAAGCGTTTCCGTGATGCGGTTTCTGAAGATCGGTTATCCACAATGGCGGGGAAAGCTGCTGCAATCTATGGTCGCCTCATGAAACGCAGTGACTTCCGTTTTACCAGAACCTACCGGCGCCTGGTGGAGGGGAAGAACATCAACCGGACGTCGTTGCTGGCGACGGATTACCTCAATCATTTTAATGAGGTGGTCATGTTGCTGGAAATGGCCCCGGACATGCCCGAGATCCTTGAGGATGCCAGAGACTGGCAGCCAAGGACTTACTGCGAGCATTTTACAGACAGCACATTCTCTGACCGGCAACTGGCTGTCTGGGCTTATGAGAATGCACCGAAAGTCGTCATTGGACCATTTGAGCAGCTGGTCGCCCGGGTCAATAATTGCATCCTTCAGGCGATTGAGGAGATCAGTGCGGCATCGGCAGAGCTTCCGCCGGAGCATCTGCGTCTTCTGGTCAATGAACGGCTGACTCTGATCAAGCGTCTGCTGGAGAAGATCGGGTCGATCATCAATGGCGCGGCGCCGCCGAATACCCAGGCAGAAATTGATGCCCTGATCAATTCCGACCTGCCGGACCGGTCAGACGTTTAGTTTTGCGACATCCTTGATGCCGCCACCGCGTACGGTTTGCTGTCCGATGGCCAGCAGAACGCCTTCAGCGAAGCCGAGACCGACGCCGTTCTGGCTCTGGTAATAGATTTTCCATTCGGTGTTCTCGAATTTCAGGAAGGCAAACGCCCGGGGCAATTGTGCTGTGCCATAGTCCTCGAAGTCCAGCTGCCCGGCGAGCCCGAGTCCGTGGTCGTGTGGACCCTGCTGATATTCGGTCTGCATGTAATTGCCACCGCCCTGAACATGATAAACCCGGTAGTTTCCGGCGTCGATCTGGTCGACACGTATATGGCAGCCGCTGAAATCCGGTGTGAAAACGAAAATCCGGGCGCCCGGGTCGACCGGAACCAGACAGGAACCACCCTGCGGCACCCAGTAGCCAAGCAGTGGCAACTCCCCGGCATTGGCGTTCCAGGGGGCGAGGCGGGCGACGGTGTTTCCGTCGATGGTATGCTTGTGCAGGTTGAACGGGGCGCTGCCAGCTTCAAGGCCGCCGATACCGGCAGCGGTCATGAATTTGGAAGATACAAACAGTAGCGTATTCGCGCGTAATTCCTGATTCAGACCATCTGACATTCAGGTTCTCCCGCATCCGGTGATAGTCGGCATGCGCAGTTTTAATGGCGGGGATTTTAAAATTTCTTAGCTGCTGCCGGGCAGTGATCAGAAGTTTGCAGAGCCGTAGGGATCATCACATTTGTTGCAGAGCGGGATATGCCCGACGGAGCCTTTTTCGAACGCCTTGAGAATCCGCCGGAACTTTTTCCCCTGCATGATGTCTTTCAGACTTTCCTGCGTGATATTACCGATTTCCAGCTGACCGTTGGAATCATAGCAGCCACAGGCTGTGACACGGCCATCGAAATAGATACCGACGGACTGGGTCAGTATTTTGCAGACCGACAGCGAGGAATGCTTCACGTCACGATAGCTGTAGAGCTCTGTTTCTTCGTCATATTTGCCGATTTTCATGGTTCCGCCAAAATTATTCGGCGTGACCGGAAGAACGCGAAAATCACCAAGGTTATCCAGAAACTCCTGTGTCTTGCGAACAAAGTCGGAAGAATCAGTGGAGGTTACGGCTTTGACGGTGAGCTGGGTGCGCGAGCGTTTCTTCTGCAGGGCGTCGGCAATATGCCGGAGGTTCTGGGTTACCTGCTCGAATTTGCCGCCGACATAGGTGGTCTCATAACTCTCCTTGTCCCATCCGGCGAAGGAGAACTGCATGAAATCGATCCCGGTACCAGCCAGTCGCTCAGCACGTTCTTCCGTGAAGGGTGTGCCATTTGAGACGATACCGATATGGAAGCCACGACCGACGGCATATTCCAGAAAGTCGAATATTTTCGGATGCAGGAAGGGCTCGCCCTGAGCGGCGAGAATGACGATGTCGAACAGCCCGTTCGCCGCGCATTCATCAAGCGCCCGCTCGAACAGATCCATCGTCATGAAGCCCTCGTTTGATTCCCATATATGATGTCCGCACATGGTACAGCGCAGATTGCAGCGGCGGGAAAGCTGAATATAAACCTTTTCCCGTCGCAGACCCCGTTGCTCGAACTCCTGAACCTGAAGTTCACGGGCCATCTGAAATGCGCTGGTGGAATCATTTTTTCGACCTGCGAGAGCTTCGGCTGTACCGCGCATGAACCAGCTTTTCGCATGTTCCGGTTCGGCTTCGATAATCTTTGCTAGCTCTCCGACAGCCTCATCCAGTCTGATCTGCTCGATCAGGCAGGCTGCGAGATTGGCGCGGGCCTCCGTCAGTGCAGGCTTCAGTTCCAGTGCCCGGCGCAGATGAGTCTCTGCTGCCTGCTGCTGCCCCAGACGAAGCAGAACATCGCCGAGTGCGGCTTCCGTTTCCGGATGATCGGGCAGCAGTTTTGCGGCCTTGCTGAGGGCAGCGATGGCGTCTTCATAACGTTCATCGGGAATCAGGGCCGCTGCCTTGTTATGCCAGGCCTGAGCAAAATCCGGCGCGAGGGAAAGTGCCCGGTCAAAGGCGTGTCTGGCCTCCCGAAAATTCTTCAGTCCGACCAGTGCCAGCCCGAGATTGTTGGCAATATTCGGGTCTTTTTTGATTTGTAATTGTTCTGACCTTTCAATGAATAGAGCCGCATTGTTAAAGTCATTTTCAAGATATCGAAGGACACCTTTCATATGCAATGATTCTGTATTGTCGGGCTGTCGGGCAAGAATCTCATCGAACAGTTTTTCCGCTGCACCACGCCGCCCTTCGCGATAGAGCGCATAGCCCCGGGCCATGACCTCAGCAATCGACGGGCCTGTGTCTGAGGGTGAACGGGCAAGCAGATGTGACAGGGTGCCGCCGCCACTGCCACCGGCAAACTGTGCCGGTTGCCGGGCGGCCGGGTTACCGCCTTTTTTCTCCAGTGCTCTGCGCTGTTTTCGATTCATGCTGCTTCCCGGTTCAGGACAGGTCAGCCTTCGGTGCAATGACCTGTTCCTGCCTGCGTTCGCGATAGGTGATATAGGCCGTCGATGCAAAGATGATCATCCCGCCCGTCCATGTAAAGACGTCTGCAATTTCGCCGAACACGACAAAGGCAATTGCGGCGACCCAGATCAGCTTGAAAAAGTCGAAGGGCATGACGACGCTGGTCGAGGCGGATTTGAGAGCTTCGGCCATCAGCATCTGCCCGGCACCGCCACAGAGCCCGATCCCGATAAACCAGATATAATGGTGTGGCTCGGGGGCGACCCAGACAAACAATGCGGGAATGAGGGTCAGCGGCGTCATGAACAGTGACATATAGGCGGTGATGGTGACGCTGGATTCAGTCTTGCCCAGAACCTTGATGACCATCAGTGCGGCCGACCAGACGAGGGAGGCAAAGATCACCAGTGACTGTCCCAGACCAATTTCCTGAAAGCCAGGGCGAAGAATCAGCAGTACACCGCAAAAACCGACAATGGTTGCTGACCAGCGACGGATACCAACCTTTTCGCCGAAAATGATCGTGGCGAGAATGGTCGCGAAGATTGGTACAGAGAAGCCCAGTGCCGTGACTTCGGTAACCGGTGTGATGGTCAGGGCGGTGAAAAAACATAACATGGCTGCGGCGTTGATGATTCCGCGGACAGCATGCAATCCGGCCCGTTCGGTCCTGAAAGGCTGCAACCCGAAACGGACGATCCAGGGAATGATGATCAGCATGCCGAACAGATTGCGGAAAAAAGCGATCTGAAAGGGATGAATTCCCATATCTCCGACATATTTGATAGAAGTATGCATGCTGGCGAAGAATAATGTCGCCACGATCATCAACAGCGCGCCTTTGGCTGCGCCGGAAAATCCGCGCTTATTCGGTTCAGTCTGTGACAAGGTATTTATCCGGTTACGGGTCGGGGTCGACCTCATAAACCATTGCATGAGGGGGCGACGGGCTGCAAGCCTGCAGGGTGGGATTGTGGATCATCCCTATTGATTCCGTGACCGTGTGGCAAGATGATCCGGCCGGTCGGGTTGCCCTGAAACGCGGTGACAGAAGAGGAAAGGCTACGACTCCAGATGGAACTGTCAGGTGATGGCCCAGGGTTTGTCGATCGCTTGCGGGCCTGGTGGGAAGGTGAAGATCAGGATCCGGTCTGGCAGAACGGACAGCCTGTAGAGGTCTTTACACCGAAAAACCGCCCGCCGGAGATGTCGGAAAACGATGAAGCTGCGCGTGCCGCAGGCTATCTCCCCATGCCTGCACCTGAATTTCCGTCAGTTGCCGACCTTGATGATCGCTGGCCTGAATGGCGTCTCGATATGGCTGAGCGGCTCTGGGGAGACGGTTTTCTGACACCGGGGGGGCTCAGCTATGCCCTGGATTTCGTCAAGGCAATGACACCGGCTTCAGAAAAAAGCTTTCTGGACCTTGGGGCGGGAATTGGTGGTGCCGTGCGTGGTATCAACAAGGAGTTCGGGGTCTGGATGACAGGGATGGAACCGAGCGAGGCGCTGGCGGAAATCGGTAAGGAGACATCGATCAAGCAAGGCCTTGGGCGACGTGCCCCGGTAAGCTGGTACGATCCGGACCGGATCAAGCTTGAGGCGCGGAAGTTCAACGCGGTTTATGCTTTCGAGACTTTTTACAAATTTGCTGACAAGGGCGCGGTATTCGATGCCTGTCATCTGACGCTCCGGCATGGCGGCCATCTGATGTTTACAGATTTTGTTCTGGCCCATCCCGGTGACCCGGGAGAGACGGTGCGTAAATGGATGAGTGCAGACCGGGTGGTCAATCCGCTCTGGACGGCAAAACAGGTGCATGCGGCACTGGCAGAACGGGATTTCGACGTGCGGGTCGCCGAGGATATGACGGATCAGTATCGCTCAATGGTGCTGGCCGGGTGGCTTCGCCTGCTTGAAACCCTGACGCCGGGGAAGGTTGAACGCAGTTTTGCGATGAATATGATCCGGGAATGTGAGTATTGGCTGACGCGGGTCAGCGCCCTCGATAGCGGTGCTTTGCGGGTCTATCGCTATCATGCGATGAAGCCATCTGCGGAAGTAATGTAACTTTCCGTCAAGTGGTCGTTGACAGCCCGAGATCGACCCCCTATTTTCCGCCGCTCTCGAACACAGCCGCGTTTTGACGC
>TARA_R110002110_G_scaffold198832_3_pt1 | contig 15909 bp, 21 predicted proteins | sample TARA_R110002110 | Tara Oceans TARA_R110002110 (sample SAMEA4397330) | marine metagenome | biome: Polar Biome; feature: [SRF] surface water layer (ENVO:00010504); material: water (ENVO:00002006), including particulate matter (ENVO:01000060) such as... | depth 5 m
AAACTGGGTGTACTGCACCTGGGCGAGCCCACACAGCTCGGCGAACGAGTAGTCGGCTCCAAACCAGATGTTGCCCTTGCGCTGGGTGAAGCACTGCCTTACCCCGTGGCGGCGCGGGAGTTGCTGCAGGTTCGGCTTGCCACAGCTGGTGCGGCCCGTGTCTACCAGCCCATTCCATTTGGGGTTGATGGGCCAGTGGGTGCCTTGTTTGAGCACGGGGATGAACGCGCTCAGCTCCTTGGCGAGAGGCTCGCGCTCGACCAGCCATTTGATGTTCTCGCACAGGTGCTCGATGTTTGCGAGCGTCTCTTTGCTGTCCGTTTTGATGTTGCCGATGAAGACGCCTTTGGCCTTCATTTTTTCGGTCGGCTCTCCTCGAGGAGGCAGCCCGTCGTAAAGCTCGGAGACGCGATCTTTGATGACCTTCATGTCCTTACTGAACTTGTCGCCCTTCGGCTTCAGGTAGCCTGTGGCGAACAGTTGTTTGTTCAGCCTGTCCATCTCCGTACTGAGTTGGCAGTCCAGCGCGGCGACCTTCTCTGGGTCGGTGCGAATGCCCCAACAGCCCATCACATGCAGCGCCCATGCGTAGCGGCACTGATTGATGGTGTCTGGCCAGACAGTGTGGTCTGCATCTAGTAGCGGGGTGCTAAAAATTTTGGGGGCGCGGAGCATGGTCATCACGAGGTTGTACCCGTGTATGGCGTCGTTCTCTGCATACGCCTTGGCGGCATCTGGCCAGTGCTCGATGGCCACATTTATTAGCTCGTGATACCGGAGGCGCCATACATCAGGGCCCTTCTTGCCCTCAATTTTGACTCCAAGAAAGTGCTCCATAGCAGCGTCTAGCGAGTAGTTGTTGCCGAACGAGAAGCCCTCTTTGGTGGCGATGAAATGCAGCTTGCAGAAGGTCAGCGTGCACAGCATAAGCCCCTTGTCGTACTTCTCCCAGATGAGCTTCTGCAGGCTTGGGTCGTGCTGCCACATGACCGCGTCATCGAAGGGGCCATTGTGCGCCGCGATGATGACGTTGTCGTCCTCCAGCTTCTCTCGGTAGAGCTTGGCGCCGTCTGCCTGCTTAACCAGCCCGCTGCCTGTCTTGTCGCACCACGACAGGCACACAAGAGGAGGCGCGAGCCGTCCGGCTGCGATGAGGGCGGTTTCGGTGTCGTAGAACCAAATATCCATCATTTGCCCTCGACCATCTGCTTGAGCGCTTTTTTAATCACGCGCCTTGTAGCGGGCAGCGGCACCAAGCATGCTTTAGGCTTGCCTTGCCTCCTGCCTATAGACACGTACAGCGACGCTGTCTCGGCATTAGGGTCGTTGTAAATCTGAACCTTCACGCCGCGTGGCACGTATGTGTCGTCCCCTTTTACCAGGGCGAGCAGATCGTCTTTGGTGTCTTCGATCACAGCGCCACCTCTCTGGGTGCAGCTTTGCCTCTATACGAGACTGTGCGCGTGACGATGAAGGGCACGTCGTCAACCAGCACACTTGTTAGTGGTCCGTCGGTCGGCGTTGTGTGTGCTCGCACGTACTTCGCAGCGGCTTGGCCCTTGTTGCCTGCTGCCACTGCTGTGCTCGATGTGCTGTTAGGTAGCCTGACACTGTAGGTACGCATTTGTCTCCCCTGATGGGCATCGCGCCAGAGCGGCACGGGATAGAGAAATGTCGCTGGGAGGTCAACAAGACCCGCAGAGGAATAAAAACCTCCCAGCGACGCGAGCTATTCGCCCAAGAGTGCCAATAGCACTTTCATTTGGACCCGGCAATCGCCTATGGCTGTGTGCCGGTCTTCTTCTAGAGGGGGCTCGATGCCAAGCTCCTCGATGATGTGATCCAGCTTGCCACAGTACGGGATTGTGTCCTGCTTGGCAGCCATGTAGGCCAGCCCGAACGTGTCCAGGCTGTGGTAGCCAGTGAGCAGGTTAGGGATGCGCGGGACAGGCAGCCCTGAAGCCTGCCCAAGCTGCCACAGGCGGCGCATATACGCCGAGTCGAACGCCACGTTGTGCATGGAGCCGTAGACCGTCTTGGGGTCGGTCTCTCCGAGAGTGGCATTGAGCCAGTGGGCGATCTTGTTGCACGCAACGGCAGGCGTGTCCCCCTCCCAGTCGGGTTCAAGAGAAGCTAGTGCGAGCTTGTTCGACCCGTCGGTGACGTGGTTGATAAAGTAGTCGTCAATGACGATCTCGGGCTCCTTAATGCGCAAATCAAGCTCGTGCTGCGTGCCGTCCGGTAGCCGGACAATGATGCCTACCTCTAGCAGGGAATGAACATACGGATCTAGACCGCCTGTCTCTGTGTCAACAACGACATAGGTATGCTTCTGCATGCTTCCCCTCCTGTATTATTAAAGGCATCCCTGCACACCTGGATTCAAACACAGGAGTACCAACGTCCTCACAGCCACAGCTGCCGTTGTTTGCCCTCCCCAGAGGACTTTCAGCGTCTATCAATTCCGCCATATGCAGGGATGCAATAGGTTGTCAGGGGATCGAACCCTGGACCGCCCCGCTTGACGCAGGAAGCTCTACCAACTGAGCTAACAACCTATTTGCCGGATCACTACTCCCGGCTAGTGATTAGGTCAGCCGAACAGGCTAGCGAGGTCTTCGGATCCCTCTGCTGAAGCAGGGGGATGCTCTGGGGCGGCCTCTACGACTGCACCAGCAACCCAGTTCGCGTCGTCGGTGTCCTTGGGAGCCAAGAACAGAACGACGGTGAAGTCGGACCCACGCTTGGTCTTGATGTGGCTGGCCTCAATGTTGACCACTGCGCCGCTGAGCAAGTTGTCCTCGCAGCACTTCATGGAGAACTCAGCGGTGATAACAGACGCCCCAGGGCGCTTGGCACCCTTGGCATCTGCAGCACTGTTCACGCACGCCAGCAGACAGCCCTTCACGTTCTTCATGCCACGCTCGACCTTCTCCTCGTCACCCGAGATCGGGATCATGCAGGTCAGGGTCTCGCCGCGACGATACAGCGGGCTGCCGTCGAGGCGATGCACGTCGGTGTCGATGACGTCAATCTCTGCAATGAAGAAGAGGCCCTTGCGGGTATCCTGTAGACGAGTCTTGTTGACCTTGCCGCGGTAGCGAGCAGTAGTCAGGTCGTCGTTGTACTTGAAAAACTGGCCTTGGCGATTGGGGGTGCTCGCTTCGCTGATGCCACCGAAAGGATTGGAACCACTCATATGAAATCTCCTCTGCTGCCGTCAGGCAGTCTCTGTTTTTTGCTGCCCGAGGGCAGGCCTAAATACGCCCGGTTCGTCCGGGGTGCTCAGACAGTAATGTCAGCCGAATCGGAATACAAGATCTTTTGCGCCATCTGGAGCTTTTCTTCGTCGTTTCGTGCCAAAGCGCGTGCCTTGTTTACAGCTTTCGCGAATGGTTCCGCGTGCTTGTACACATAGGTCCAAACTTCTCGGCTCGCCTGCTTTATGCGCAAAAGACGACCCAACCACTGCTCCCAGATGTCCGCTCCGGTCATCGGCTCGATGAGCCACTGCGTGTCGTACTTCAGCTGCAGACCGTCGATGCCCGTGCCGTGTGCGGCGATGCTGAGCGCCATATGCTTGCCGCGCCCTTTGGGCACCTCGTCCCCTGCTCTGACCACAAACACGCCAGCCCTCTCAAGAGCCTCGGCTGTGGCCTTGGTGCCGTACCAGATCAGACACGGCTTCTTCTGCTTGCGTAGCCAGCCCATCAAGTGGTCGATCAGGTAGTCGCTGACTCTGATCGTCATATTTGGCGGCGGTCTAGGGCGTCGTTCTTTTTGCACGCGCCAGTCGACCAACGCGTCCCACAGCACCTCTCGACCCGTAGGTGCGTGCCCGTGCTCGGTGTGATACCTGCTGAGTGCTCCTGCGATGAGCAGGGGCGAGTCGTAGTGCTCTTGGGAGTGGTACTGAGCCTCTGCTCTGACCTGTCTGTTCCACTCTCGCTTGGCGTCCAGCCAGGGCTCGTCTGGCCCGTCCTTGCCCCAGTCGGGCACGTAGTAAAACCCGGCCGTCAGATGCGCTCGTATCTGCGCTGCGTGCGCATCCGACTCGAGGGGCTCTCCGTCGGGGCCCACCAAATCAACATCCTCGATCATCTCCTGCAGGTCGTCTGGTATGACGGGACCGCTGGTGACGTACCTGATGTAGCTCGAGCAGTCTAGGGTGCCTGCGCTGGACATCACCACACCGGGTGCGGAGCGAAGACGCCTGCTGAACGCGAGGCGTGCCCTTGCTGCTTTACTCGGTGCAGAAGCGTCCTTCGGGTCGCCAAAGGCGTGCTGCAACCTGCGTACGATCATCTCCTGGGCTGGCTTGGCGATACCGTCATGGTCCATGACTGACGCCCATGCTGTCAGCTCAGCGCCGATGGGCAGTGGGCTGCGGTCGCCGAGTGCCGCATGTGCGAGGTGCGCCCCGTCCTTCAGGCTGCGGCTGATGAGCGTGCCGCTCATGAACACATGCCGCACAGCGGGGTACTCCTTAAAGAGCCTCTTGACCCTTTTGGTGCGGCTGGCTGTCGGGTCTTTGAGTTTGTGCGCTTCGTCCCAGACGAACAGCACCGTCTTTGGATCCTTGCTGCGCATCCACCTGCTCAGGGCGTTGGTGCCCTTGGCGCTGCTCAACTCACTGTAGGTGTGCACCTTTAATGCGCCGGACGGGATCACCTTCCAGAGGCGTCTGGCCTGGAAAACCTGTCCGCGTATCTGCGCCACCAGTGCGCCGCCGCCCGACGGTCCCATATAGAAGACCCACTTCACGTTGCTCATGACCGACCCGGCGAGGATGCCGATGAAGGTCTTACCTTCGCCGACCCCGACGGGGATGAACCCGCCGTTCTCTGCCCTGATGGCGTGGAGAGCAGCCGACTGCAGCGGTTTAAGTTGGGTGATGGCGTCTGGCCCGAGCGTGCTCGGATCAACTCCTGGGCGGCGCAACTCGGCCGTCAGATCTGGCAGCGACATGTAATCAACCCTCGGTAGGTCGATGATACGTTTGGTTTCGCTGCTCTGACTGTGCGCCGTCCTAGTGAGTTGTGTCTTCTTGGTCTCTTTGGCCGCACCTATCCCGTCAAATACGCTCAAGTCGTGCCTCCTCTTGTGTGTTTGTTACAGGTCTTCCAGCGCGCTCATAGGCAGCTTTTTGATGCCTTTAGTCGTGTGGACTATCAAGTCATCACCGTCCTGGATAATGGCCAGGATGGTGCCCTTTGCATACAAGCGGGCGCGCTTCTTCTGGACCACGCTCTCGCGCAGCACCCATCGAGACGTCCCTTTTTTGATTCGGGTGGCTGGGTCGATGCCGTGGACAAGAAGCTGGTGCTTGTGTCCCTCGACGCGGACCCAGCGGGTGTTGCCCTTGGCGTCCATGTGGCGCGCAATGGCACCGTTCTCAATCTCGTCTCGCGGCATGATGACCTCCTTGGTGTGCAATGTAGCAAGGAGAGCACCGGAGGGCAAGATATTTAACCTTCTCGAAGGCTGGCGCGCTTGGCGCGCTTGTACCTTGCCTTGGCGTCTCGGACAGCCTTCATGACTCGCCACGCGGACTTGTGTGCTGCCTCATTGGGCTTGGGGCCGCCTTTGTACTCGGCTGCCACATGGTACAGCTTACGCTGCGACTCAGGGACGTACAGCTTGCCTGCCTTGTACCTCGAGAGCACTTTGGTCCGTCGCGACGGGGGTACCCCCATGATCGCTACCATTGTTTTAAGCCCCTCGTCTGTCAGGTTACACGACGCAGCCCTGACTCTCGCAGTCCTGAACCTGTCGTTGCGCCCCTTGGGTGGGTTGCAGTGATATAGCAAGGACGTTTGAAACACTCCCAGGCTGAACCCACCGTCGCCGCGGCGAGTAGGGTCGAAGCGCGTCTCTTTGTGCGCCATAGCGGCTGCGAACCACGGATCTACTCCAAAGGCGTCTGCCCTGTACGCAACGTCCACACAGACAAGGAACGCGCCCTCTGCGACGTCTTGGCCCTGGGTGTATGCAGTGCACATCCCCGTGGCATCGACAGGCATGGGTACAGGTGCGCCGAGCAGTATTGTCAGTAGCAACATCATATTTCAGTCGCCTTTCTTATTGTTAGCGGGGGTGATCTGTATCACAGACTTCATCGGCCGCGCACAACAAGGTCATATTTGGCCTTCAAGACAGCGAGCGCCTCGCGACCTCCGAGCATGCCGAGATCCAAGTACAACTCGTGCGGAACAGCGCTTTTGTCCTTGCGCAGTTGGTCTGCCATTAGGTGATAGCCCGTGGTGCCGTAGTCCGAGTGACACATCGGGTGCACGTCTTTGCCAGCGATAAACTTCTCGACCAGAGGTGCCCAAGTGAACGCGGGGACGTGGTGCCCTGGGGTGCAGTTCACATACAAGGTCGAGGGCACACCATTGGATGCACGAGCCAGGAGGTCGCGTAGCTCGGTGTTCTCCTTCTCGAGACGCACAATCTCCTCAACCCGATCCTGGGACTGCTGAGCACCAGCGCTGGCAGGCACCTGCGGCGTATCCTTCGTGGCGTTGCCGTGCTCGTCTTGGCCGACAACAGCGGTGTCGCAGAGGGTACGTCCGTGCGTCGAAGCAGTCGAGTCGATCACGGCAGCCGAACTGTCAGCTGCGAGGTCTTCAGACGTCAGGTCGGGCAGCCCGAGCAGGACAAAGATGAGCGAGATGTCCTTCTTGTTGTGCGCCAGGGTGACACGGCCCGATAGGGGGCGCTTGGACTGCTCTTCGTACTCAGCGTACTTGTCGCTCTGCTGCACCTTGGCCAAGAGGGCTGCCTGCACCTTGGTGGCGCTGACCTTGTCCAGCGACGACACAGGAGCGCCGTTCACCTTGAAGCCGCGGGTGCGTACTTTGGCTGCCTTAACCTCCTTGGCCTCCACAACCACGACCTCGTCCATCGGCACGCCATCGGGCGGGTTGGGCGCACTGGTCAAGGGAGCAACGGGCTCGGCAGGATCAGCTGTGATGGCTGATAGTTTAGCCTGCTTGAACACCCCCATGTCGGTCTTGTACACAATGCCTGCTTGAGGGTGGTCGAGGCGCTCGGAAATGGTGGCCTCTCTATCGTCAGATGTCAGCACGGTCTCGCCTACAGCGAACAAGAACAACGACGCTACACTCTCGTCAATCTCGTCTGGAACCAGCTCAATCTCGTGTTCGTAGGCTACGACGCCATCGAACATCTTGTAGGCAGGCTTGCCACCAGGGCCTGAGAACGCTTCGATGACTGTGTGGCGGCTGCCGCTGGCCGACTGGACGATGTCGTTGTCTTTGAATTTGAACATAAGTGCTGACTCCTTGGTCTTGGTTTCGGTCTTGGGTGCGTCTGTGGAGAGAAAATCTAGCGATGAATCCATTGGTTGTAGCTCCTGCTTGCCGCTAAAAATGGCGGCGTATGGGTGGTCTTCTAGAATGCCGTGTGTGAGGCATCTACTCTTGTGCGGGCAGCCACGAAAATCGCCGCATGCCTGCTTGTTACCGTCGACCTGGAGCAGTTCTTCGTTGCTGCTGTCGGCCAACACTTTTTGCCTGTTGATGAGAGGCAGCACTGTTTTATTGAACAGCGTGATTACCTCTCCTGGCGCCCATGTGGCCGTCACCTCCGTGGAGATGATCGACCCTGTCGTTTGACCGTTGATGTGGCGGAACCAGATCGTCGGGTCAAGAGGCTTTGCCATAGCTGCAGCGTAGGCACCGTAGACCAAGCCCTGGATGTCTGTGCGAAGCTCCATTGCAGTGGGCGTGTAGCGTCCAATGCGGCTGCGCGTCTTGTAGTCGGTCAGGCCAACAGCACCGTCAGACTGCTTACCGTCCACAAGGTCCACAAAGCCCAAAATGTAGACGGGGGAGCCTTCCGGCTTCCACATCATCTTGTGCTCGATCTGCGTCTTCGGGACAGACCCAGGCTCCATGGCCACATGCTCAAGCATCTTGAGCGCAATGGCAGGGGCGCGGTCCCAGTCATCCTGCGTGACCATGTCGGTCTCAATCTCATCGTAGTCGCCCTTGCCAGGGGGCGTGCCGAACATCAGCGCGTCTTCCAGCATCTTGTGAATGAGCTGGCCGCGCTGCGTGGCGCGGGATCCTGGTCCTCGGAACCCGAACAGCTTCTCCCAGATCCAACGCCACTCACACCGGGCGACAGCTTTGATTTGGGACGCGCTGGTACGGTTCCACTTCTTACGATCTGGTAGTTCAACCTGCATCTGAACATCCTTTGTGCAGCCAGTACCAAGCGTCGAGCTTGGCAACGTGGGCCGCCCATAAGACTGGCCCGCGTGAAAAATAAACGCTGTCTGGGTTGGCGGCGCGAACCATCTCAACCCCCATGTCGAACGCAGCCCCTGGACTGCTAAATGCCTTGTACTTTTTGTACACAGCACCGCAGTCGCATGTCTCGTCGTTGACCCAATCGCCTGGGGGCTCAGGCTCGGGCATTCTGGCGTGGACAGCGCTCTGCCGCGCCACTCACCCCAGCCTAGAAAGGGCTTGCATCTGCGCGCCCAACAAATCCATCGCTACCTGTATGTCTGCCTTGCTTATCCAGGTCTCTTCCTTGAGCATCTGTGCTGCGTACTGCACCCCGTCTAGCTGCTCTTGAAGCCAGTCGATCCACGGGTCGCGCCCGTTGTGCGTGTGCAGCGCCGTACCGTACTTCTTCTTGCCGAACTCTATGCGCTCTAGAAGCAGCGCACCTGCCTCTCTGCTAGCCAACATCGCTTGCGCAAGGGCGGCTACAGGATAAGACCCCTCATCCATGACTGGTGGCGGTTGAATCTCTGTCGCGCTCGTTGTACTCATTAACCAACCTTTCGATGCACCGTAGGTGTGCATGCCATCCTTGTCCCTCGGGCGCTTCAACGAGCGCCTCGTTTTCTGCTCCGATTGTCAGGTCATTAAGGCTGCCGAGAGCATATTGCTCCGAACTGCTCGTGAATGCCTCTCCACACACGTCACACACAATGACCGCTTGCCTACTCATGGCGCAGCTTCGTACGCTGCTAGGAGGTCAGCAGCCAAGTACCCGTTGGCGATTAGTTTCGGCACGTCCAATCCTTCAGGGAGCGTGCCTCCAGACAGTCTGAACGAGTGGCTCTTCGTATCCGTTATAGACAGGTTGACGTGCTCTTCTGTACCCAGGTCGGCGCCGTGCAGGTCACATCTGTCGAATGAACAGTTGCGTGTCAGGCTGCCCCGAAAGATCATTCCGACAAGATCGCAGTCTGTGAACGTGCACTCACCGAACTTAGACTGGAAGGCGTCTGCACCGTGAAAGTCGCTACGCACGAATGTGCAGTCCACGTACTCACCATGGCGAAGCTGCGCTCCGACCATGTCGCAGTCTGTGAACGTGCACCCTGAGAACCCTCCTGGGTCGCGCCCCTTCGTTGCACCGAACAAGGCGCGGACAAAAGAGCAGTCGATAAACGCGCAGTCGATAAACTGCGCTCGGCCCAAGTGGGCGAAGTTAAAGTTAACGCCATTGAAGGCGAGCCCTTCAAACCGCTTAGCCACAAACGTGTCACGCTGGTGGTTATTGCAGGTTTCGGTCTCTGGAGTGATGAACATAGGCACCTCTTTTCTCTCTCTTGTGTAGGTCGTCGGGACTAGGTTGCTCCCTTTTTGTGAGGGGGAGCAACATGCTCTCGGCGACTTGGATAAAGTTATAAACCACTACCCACGGGACATCAAGAACTTTCTTCTAAAAACGACAACAGCTCAAGTGCGGCGCCGTGGTTGATGTGTCCGCGCTTACGCGCAAACCGAACGCAGCTGGCCAGCTCCTTACTAATGCGTGCGCTCTTTGGAATACCCCTGGCGCGCTGGCTGAGCAGACCGGCACGCTCCACTGCCTCAGCTTTCGAGCCGTACGTGAAACTGGTCAACGAGACCACATTGCCGTTCTCGTCTACCTGTGCGACGCCCCACACCCTGCCGTTCTCGTCTCGCTCAATCGCTCGGTACATCGGTGCACTCCAGTCTGGCGTCTAGTCTGGCCACCAACATTCCTGCGTGGCCTACCCGTATCACTGCTTCCCATGCAGCCTTTGCTGGCCCGCAGGGGTTGCGTTTGAACTCGCTCTCAATGCGCTCAACAACCTCAAGGCGGGCACGCCGAATACTCTTCAGTGCGTCCAGGTTGGTTGTAGGAAACACCAGCCTCTGCGTGATGGTCAACACGTATGGCCCGAACGACACAGACCGACGTTGCATCCTATCCCCCTCGGGCCAAGCCTTGGGGTTTTTTACCACGGACGTAGCTCTGTCGATCAGCGGCTTCATTTCTGCCGCTGCAGTGTCACGTAGACCTCGTTGCCTGACGGGTTCCAGAGCTTATCAACGACCAAGTAGTACGCCACTGTGTCGTCTTTCTCGGCACGAACGCGGTCACCTACTGCGGGCACGTTCTCCCGCGTGACCCACATCGGTGCTGGTTCAAGCTCCTTCTGGTCTTCCCCAATAAAGCGGACGAGCACCTACTCCTCCTCTTGCGTAATCATCCTGCTGGTACCTAAAAATACGTGCAAGACGCGCTCAATGAACGGCGTGTCTTCAAGGGCTACGCGCTGCGTCTTGAGATTGATCGGATCGGTATGCGTGTCAGGGCAGCACCCTATCAAGTAGTCTTCGCCATTGGCGCTGATTGTAATCTCTCGAGCGCCATTACGGGCAACCAAGGTGCGTGACGAGTATTCGACCGAGTAACGCCCGCCAGGGAGACGGAACGCGTGCTCGTGCAGCCTGTATGCAATGTACCTCAGCGGCAGGTCGGTGATGGTATCAGCGCCACCGTCTGCGTCACCTGCGAGTGCAGCCTGATAGTCCTGGTTCAGGTTGCGCAAGTACCCGTCGATGATCATGGCGCCTGCTGCTGCATTGTTCTGCTGCCCAAGCGCCTGCTTGCCTACCGTATCCAGCACGGACTGATGTCCCGACGCGGTAACGATGGCGCCAATGAGCACCTTGGTGGCGTCCAAAGAGAAGCCGAGTTTGTCTGCGAAGAACGCGCACTCCTGCTCGGGGGTTCGTGCACCTGCCTTCTGAATATCCTCGGCAGCCGGGATCAGGTCCTCTTTCAATTTCTCCGCGCTGCCCTCGAGGACTGCGACCTGCCCCATCCAGTCTTCACGCTGCTTGCGGTGCTCTGTGACGCTGTCGCCCATCTTGCGAGCACTCTCGAGAGCAGAGTTCAACTGGTTGATGCGCCCCTCCTGGCGGGCCAGATCGTCTCTAAGGTCCTGCAGGTCTTTGTCCTGCTGGGCCAAGATGCCCATACGCTCATACCTCTCGGTTACGACCACGTTGCACGCAACATGAAAGGCGTTAATCTCGGACTGTACGAACGGTTCTCTGTTTTCTGATTGGCTCATTTCGGCCCTCCTACTTGTGTGGAACGGACACTAGACGTGTCGTGATTGAAGGTCAAGAAGTTTTAGACTGCCAAGTCTTCTCTTCTGTCTGCCTTGGTGAAAATGTTCAGGTTATCTATCTCGACTGGGCTGTCTGGATCGATGAGGTAGACGTAGTACCCCTTTGGGGGAGGTCCGTGTGCCTCCTCCCATAACCAGATCCTCAGAAATATCATCTTGCGTTTGCCTGTATCTTTACAGACGAACCACGCCCTATTACGGCTGCAGGTGAAGTGCTCTCTACAGAGATCTTCACGATGACGGGTGGTCGCCTCTCTGTACCTTTTGAGCGTGCCTATTCCGTGCTCCTGCTCCCACTCCCACCTGTCCAGGTTGATGCTCTTGCTCCTGCCTGTATCAGAAGAAAACCACGCCTGCATGGCGCCTGACTTTCGCGGGAGAAAATGCTCTCGGCGCACTTCCGCCCTGCTTCTTCTCGTTTTAGAACAGCTTCTACACCGTCCGCTCTTGCTCTTACTGCTCACTACCACGCTGCAGACAGGGCAATTACGTGGGGGCTTCTTCGTCCGGCAGGCGAACCCTGCGCAGCTCTGACATCTCAGGCCGTACCCACTCGTTTTTCCTCCGCAATCCATGCAATACGGCTTGTGTACTCGTGACACTGTCGTCCCTCCAGTCCAAAAGGCACCCGTTGCAGAGCCCTCCTCCTTGTGTGAAACGTATCGCACTTGGCCTGGGCCTACTGCAACTCGTGCACGTATCTGGCCTGTGCTGTCTCTTTATACCCATCTACCCGCGCTCTATACTGAACGCTCCGTCCCAATGCGACACAGGAACCCACAGTACAGACCCAATCGGATTACCCGGCTTACCTATCCGAGTGACAGGGTCAATGAACGATATGCGCCCCCTGGTGAACACAGGACGGTGCGTGGGGCTTGCTAACATTCTATGGCTATACTTGGTGTCCATGGCGCTCGGCCCTAACATGAACACAGTCGCGCCATGTGCCGCCAAGTGCAGCACCCTCTCGGTGAATACAGCCATCTTACTGAACGGCGGATTCAACCAACACACCTGTCCTTTGAACCACTGGTCTGGTGTGTCAAAAAAAGACTCGTGCTCCGAGCAGTGCAGATCGCACAGACTATTATCAGCATCGGCCGCGCAGTCTCGCGTGAATGTGACACCGTACGTGCGCTGCACATGCTCAAAAAAATATGGCGGCGTGCGCCATTCGTCTCGCCCTGAACCTTTCCTGTGTGGCTGTCCGGCTGCGTGCATAGCCACAGGGCAAGGCTCCATGCAGTCCACGCCCATGTCGCAGTCGATGGCGTGCGTGGTCATGTGAACCTCCCGCTAATGCTCCTGGCGTGAGCAAGCTCCTTCTCCAAAGAGATCAGCTTATCAACCAGATGGTGCTTCAGCATATTAACGAGGAGAGGTGCATTCTGGTAGTAGCGCTCGCTTTTACCTGCCAAGAGCACTGACGGGACCAGGAGTACGCCACATGCGATTGTGCTGGTGTAGGTCGCTGCGCCTGGGTATACGATGGCCAGTGCCAGTGTGCCAACGAAGCAGATAGACGCAAGGGCAGGTCTCACGCTGCTGTCCTTGTAGCCAATAGAGAATGCAAGGAAGGCGTCAGACACCACAATGACCTTAGCTCTGTCTCTCTTAAGCGCTGCCTCGAGCATCGCCCCAATGTGCTGGGTGGTAGGGTTGACCACTGTACTGCACACACGGGCCGCCATCTCCAGGTTGCCTGCAGCGATGCATCTGTTGATCCTTTGCCCAGTAGCATCCAGGTCGATGGGGTGCATCATCGCCGGGGTGCTGATGGCCTTAAGCAACACGACCTGTAGCAGGAGCAGCGCGAAGGGCAGTGCGGTCAGCAAAGGTGGTACCCTGTCACCTTAATGGAGTTGCCTATGCGCTCAATCACAGGGCGAAGGCCCACTGCCTTACACCTAATTGCGTGCGTGCGTACCACGCCACCAAGAACCTGACCGGACCACCCTAGCTTGGCGCGTATCTCGTCAATCGGCAGGCTGCCGACGATGTTGGTCCCCAAGATGCTCAACAGCAATTTCTGCTTGGCGTTCTCCTTGCTGCTAAGCAAGGCGACCCTGTCGACCATGGCGCCACTATCTAAGTGGGCTGGGATAGGGCCGCATCTACCCGGCAAAGGGATCTTCCGTTCGGCCCAAGCCGCCTCCAGAGGGTAAGACTTGGTGTCGGCGGGGCGCTCAGCCCCTGCAGCTGATGCTAGTGCGCCAAGTAGGGCTGAGATGGCCAGGGCCACCTGTCCGGTATAGTGCTCCGCTTTGAACTGAACGCGAACGCTCATCTCATCGCCTGATAGGTTGATTTGCTGCTTCATGCGTACTCCTTTTGGTTGTGTTGGTGGTTCTAGCGCGTCCAGATAGAGGATGCAAGAACTTTTACTCTCTTGGGCATTTTTCAACTGCGCCTCTCCACGCACACCACACATGCGAAGATGAAGAGCAGTGCGAACAGCCCAGGGCGCATGTACTTCTCGTGCCCTAAGATGAACAGTTTTGATGGGGCCCTGGCGACTCCGTAGGCGGCGCACATGTGCAACGCGCCCACAACCCACGCCATAAGTGTGCGCATCTTGCTCATTGCACAGCCTCGCAGCCCTTCAACACAGCTGGCTGCCACCCTCTGGCCTGCTCCCCCGTGTCCTTGGACCTATTGCACCAGAGAGTTGCCTTGCCTGGGACCAGTCTGCTGCACCCTCCAGGTGCGCAATAAAATCGCCTTGTGACTCGGACGTTGCGCCACCCTTCCTGGATGACGCCGCTGGTGGGCGCCCTACCGAGCGTGCTGCGGGTCTGCGTTACAACACCGTCGTACCGGACGTTACCTAAAGGGGGCGCGCACGCGGTGCAGGCCAGCGCCGCCAGAATTAAAAATTTCATGGTGCGCTCCTGTGTAGACCCCGTTGCCCTGCTCGCTCAACGAGCATATCAAGGCGGTCTTGTTCACTCTTCTTTTTGTCCGCGTCCATGCGCTCAAGCGAGAGCGCATAGATCTTGTACGTGGCGTACTCGATCTCGCACAGGCAAGGGCGCTGCCTGCAGCACTCGCATGTGTTCGGGTGGTTCATTTGGTCCCCTTCCTTGGCGGATAGAGCGCCGCCATGCGCGCATCTGATGCGGCGATTTTTGCCAGATGGGCCGCCTGCTTATTATTTTGGATGGCGGCATGTGCATCGACCTGCTCCTGGTGGACAGGGCTCCACAAGCCCAGCACCGCAGTGGGCAGGCAGTAACCCGAGTCGGTATGTGCAACCTGGATGCCCGAGCGCTCCGACCGTTGGTACCTGTCCCCAGGGGACGCGCCACGCACCCGAAAGCGTGCTCCGTCGGTACGTGGGTCCACATACACAACGCGCACCAGCCCGTAAAAGACGGCCTTCACCGGCAGCTTGCCGGTCAGTGCGACCTGTTGTCCGTTTGTTAGGTTCATGATCTGTTCTACATTCATTTGTGTGCTCTCCTGTTGTGTGCTCTCTTTTAGCAGTGTGCCGTATGGGGTGCAAGATGTTTTTGTTGTTTATAAAGGCGCCGCACCTACAAAATTAGCTAAATGCAGCGCCTCAAACACATAAATCAACCAATCTATTTTGACAGAACAGCCCTTTCGGCGAGCATCTGGCGCGCTTTATGCTGGGCACTGTCGTGTGCCCGTTGGTGTCCCGTTAGTGGGACAGGAGTGGCGACCTCTTTGAGGGCGCCTTGGAACTGAACTGTAACTGAGCCGTTTGACTGGTTGCGCACCAAGGTGGCCTCGGTCACGTATGCGAGCTTTTTGTAAAAGGTGGTGCGGCCCATCATGCGCGCTGCGCCGCCTGTGTCCATGTGCCACATTTTGAATCTCTGGTACAGTTGGCTACCTGTCATGGGCGGCTTGGCGATAAGCTCCTGCAGGTGCTCCTCGATGAACTGAGAGACCTTGTTGGCCGAGCTGCGCCATTTTTGCGTGGCGGCACGGACCTCGGGCGGCACAAACAGACTATCACGCGAGAGCGCATCTAGGCCGCCGTCTACGAGCCAGCTGGCAACCTCGTCCATCTCGGTTGCTTTGATCACATGCTCGAGGTGCCTGTCCACTTCGCTGGGCAGGAAGCGGCGATTAAAATCTACCACCATGAAGCGGCGAAAAAACCCGTCGGTCATATCGCGGACGGGCGGTAGTTCATTTGCGGCAAACACCATGCCTGCTTTGGGCCTGAACGTGTAGGGCTGTTGGTGCTTTGGGTTGGCTGTGATTGGGTCACCTGAGATGGCGGCTTTAATCTCTTCGGAGACCATCAGGTCGGCGCTCGGGCACTCGGTTATGACGTTCAGGTGGGCGCCCTTCAGGAGCGGAGTACAGCGCGGATCGGCCATCGCCTGTGGGGTCAGGGAGCAGGACCGCCCTTGAAAGAGGTTGAGAATGACGTTCAGGATTGTGCTCTTGCCGTTGTTGCCGCCCCCTGAGAACATCAGCGCTGTTTGGTA
>TARA_R110002110_G_scaffold64634_3_pt1 | contig 15907 bp, 22 predicted proteins | sample TARA_R110002110 | Tara Oceans TARA_R110002110 (sample SAMEA4397330) | marine metagenome | biome: Polar Biome; feature: [SRF] surface water layer (ENVO:00010504); material: water (ENVO:00002006), including particulate matter (ENVO:01000060) such as... | depth 5 m
GTCGATGAAGCGAGAATGAGCCATGTCCGCGAAGGCGTCATGAGGAAAGACGCTGATGATTATCTCTACCACGACGATGATCTGCCGACAGGTGCGGCATGAGCGGCGCCGGTGCAATGAGATTGGGCCGCGTCCATAGCCGCGCCGCCTATTTGCGGATCAAGGCGGCAAGCCGCGAGCTGTACACGCTGGCCGGCGGGCTTGAGCGCGCGGCGGCGGGCACGCGCGTGGCAAAAACAAAGCTGCAAGGGGCGGGGTCATCGTCACCGGAACATGAAACCGTGTTTCTCGCCGCCGACGTGATCGCGGATCTGGAAGCCGCCGCCGGTGAGCCCGTCGTCACCCGCGAACTGGCCCATCTGGCGGGCTATGAACTTTATTGCCTGCCGCGCCCGGACGCTGACGAAAAATGGGTCGGGCTGCTCGGTGAAATCTCCGGTGAGGCGGGCGAGATCATCGCCAAGCTGGCCGAGGCCTTGCGCGACGACGGCATCGTCACCGCCCGCGAAGTGCGCCAACTCGATCTGATCGGACAGACGGACGATGCTCTGCGGGCGTTGGTCCGTCTTCGCGAGGCGCTGGTGGTCACGGCAGATGCGGAGGCGCTCGGCGTGCAACCCCGCTTTGGAAAACACACCAACGGTTCGGATTGAAGGGGGGACAGCATGCAGGAACTGACATGGCATTACGCCGACGGCGTGCTGTCGATTACCACCGAAAGCGGTGTGACCGCCCATTTGCACGGCGATTTTGCCAGCGAAGCGGTCAACATCATCGCGCGCCTCGAAGTCGAAAGCCGCCCGCTGCGTGATTTTCTCAGTGGCTTGTTTCTTTGCGCCTGTGCCACCGAGGACGGCTTCGTCACGGTGACGCGCCAAGCACCCCGGCGCGCGGGTGTTCGTGCCGTGAATGGGGTGGCACTTGATGGCTAAAACCGCGCACACCCATGAACAAAAACTGCTGTCCGCCGCCGCGCTCGCCCTGGCCGGACATGAATCGGCACGGCAACAATTGCGGACATTGTGCGGGCTCGATCTTTCGCCGACAGCGGGCCCCGAATTCGATTTGCTGCGCGGCGCGGGTATGGCGATGGCGCGTGTCGGCGACAATCACCCGCAGCGCAAAGCCCTGGTGATGGCCTTGCATAAGGCGGTCGAACTGGCGCGTCAGGCCCCCAAGCCTGTGGTGCCGGTCTACACCGGCGGCGCGCGACCCCTGTTCGACAGCGAGGGCCGGTAATGCCCCGCGCAAAATCTACCGTTTCAAAACCCGCCCGGCGCCCCACCGACGCGCTGGCGCAACTCGCACCACGCTTCGGTACCGACCGGCGACACAACCCGTCGCAGTTTTACCGCACGCCGTGCGCCGCGCCGATGGCCTTGCTCAATGTCGAAGGCCGCCGCATCCGCTCTGTCTCGCGCCGCGTCCAGGAATGCGCCTCCGGCGAGGGCGATCTCGTGCGGGTGCTTGCCGCCTATGATTTCGATGTCGTGGCCTCCGATATCCGCCGTGGTCCGGAGATCTGCGGGCAGGGCGGTGTGGATTTTCTGAAAAGCAAACGCTTAAGGGCCCCGGTCATCATCACCAATCCGCCTTTTGCCGAAGTCGCTGAGAAATTCATCCGCCATGCCAAGAAGCTGAAGGCACTTTATCTGGCGCTGCTTCTGCCATCGGGTTTCTTTCAATCAGCCGCCGCCAATATCCGCTGCTTCCTCGATCACCCGCCGACGCGCATCTGGCCGCTGGGTTTCCGTCTCGACTTCACCGGCGCGGGCAAGGCTTTGCCGAATGCTTTCAGTTGGTTTGTCTGGGACTGGTCCGGCATTGAGCGGGGGCATCACGAATACCCGGCGAGCCGTGTCTTTGCGCGGCCGGTCTCGGTGTTGATGCCGGCGCTGGCCAAACCCAAACACATGGTGGTGCCGCAATGAACCCGGACACGAGCCCGTCACCGATCCCGGAAAAGAGCGCCGCTCAACCCGACATGTTCGGCGGTGCGACCAACCCTGCGGGGCGGGAACTGAAAGAGCCGAAAGAAATCGTCGCCACGGTGCTGATCGATATCAAAACCAAGGACGCGGTGCAGATCCGCGTCGGTGAGGCGCTCGTCTGGGTACCGCGCAAGTGGATTCGCTTCGAGCGCGGCACCCATGCGCAACGGCTGCAAATCGAAACATGGAAAGCCAGGGAGTTGGGATTGTGAAAATGCGGCGTCGTCTTATCGCTCTGGCTTTAGCGAGCATCGGCTTTCTCGCCATCGCGCTCGGGTCAAAACAAATCGACGGGCCTGATTGGGTCGTCTTTGGCGGTCTCACTCTCGCTGTCTATGCGCTGGTGCATTTGCTGCTCTTTGCAGATTGGATCGCCTGCGAAGCCGACCGCCGTATGCGTGCAGATCGGTCCTCCGATCGTCAGGAAAGTTTCACATGAAACATTTTGAGAACAGGCACGGTAAGACGGTGAGGGCAGCATGAGCCCACGTATGCCCTTTGCTTATCTGCGCCCGCTTGAGCCGGTGGCGCTGGCGCGCGACGAAGTACCTGCGCCCGATTGCGGCCCGCTGCCCGAGCTGCGTTGGCTCCCGGTGGCGCAGCTTGTTATCGACAAGCGGTATCAGCGCGACATCGAAACGCGTGGCCGCCGCAACATCCGGCACATCGTGACAGAATTTCAGTGGTCGCGGTTTACGCCGCTTGTCGTGGCCCGCGTCACCGAGCCCCGTGCGGGCGTGGAGCCTCTCTATGCCATCATCGACGGTCAGCACCGTGCTACGGCGGCTTTGACGCATGGTGGTATCACCAAACTGCCCTGCCAGATTGTGACGGGCGAATTGAACCAGCTCGCGCGGGCTTATATCGGCATCAACACGGCGGTGACGAAGATGCACCCGCTGCAAATTCACGCCGCCGGTGTCACCGCCGGTGATCCCGATGCACTTCACGTTGATGCCATTACGCGCCAAGCCGGTGTCACCGTTTGTAAATACCCGGTGACGCGCCGGAAGTTGAAGCGCGCTCACACGATGTCGCCGAAGACAATCGCGCGCGTCCTGGCAATGCATGGCGACAAGCCCGTGCGGGTGGCTTTGACGGCGCTGGCGGAAGCGGACAGGGCGGGCGAAGGGTCTGTCAATCAGGACACGATTGCGGGGCTGGTCATGGTCACGGTGGCACTGGGTGAGCGAACCCCTTCGACGCCGGTGGCGCGTTTTCTGAGTGAGGCGATTTCCAAACGGGGGCAGGAGAACCTGCTCGCCGCCGCACGGGAGGCGGCGCTAAGGGGGGGGGGCAGCGTAGCGCGGCATTACGCCGATCAGGTTGCGGCGCTCATTGCCCCGGCGGAGGCCAGCCATGAGCGATAATCAAAACCCGTGTATGCAAACGCTCACCGGTCGCCGTGTTCATTTTCTCGATCCCAAACCATCCGAGATATCGCTGGCCGATATCGCCGGGCATCTGGCCAAGATCAACCGCTTCGGCGGTGCGACACGCGAGCCCTATAGCGTGGCCCAGCACAGTGTCGAAGTGGCGATGATTGTGCCGGCACCGTGGCGCGGCTATGCGCTGCTTCATGACGCGCACGAGGCCTATATCGGTGACCGTCTGACACCAATCAAAAGGGCGATGGCCGCGTTGCATCCGCGCGGTGTTGATCCCTTCACAATCCTTGAAGATCAATTCGACAGAGCCATCCACCAGCATTTCGGATTGCCCTGGCCTCTGCCACCGGAGGCCGCGGCGGCGGTGAAGCAAGCTGATCTGATCATGCTGGCCACCGAGCGCCGCGATCTTCTCAACGAACATCTTGACTGGCAAATCGATCTGCCTTTGGCACTGCCCCACAAGCTGAGGGGCGAGAACTGGCAATATGTGGAGGCCTCCTTTCTGGCGATGGCCAAGCGCATCGGCCTCGATGCGGCGGAGGGCTGGTGATGCAATCCAAGGCCGTGCGCATCCGGATCAAAGAACGAAAGATCGAGGCGGAGCATTTTCGTGTTTATCGCGCCGCCGCGTTACGTGTGCAGCATTTCCGGTGCTTCTATTGCCGTGAGCCGTTGTCATCCGCCGCCGTCACCGGCGACCACGCCCGCCCGCGCGCACGGCGTGGCAAGACGACAGCCGACAACATCAAAGCCACCTGCCTGCGCTGCAACAAATTCAAGGGCGATATGGACTGGGGTGATTTCCTCGTCCTGATCAAGCAACCCCTTGCAAAGCTCGACGGTATCGCCCGCCAGATCGCCATGGACAGGCACTTCTGGACGCTGACATGGGTGTCTTGCGAACGCATCGCCGCGCAAGTCGGCATCGATGCCGCGCCGGTGCTGCTCGATATGTTTTCACCGGAGGGAGAGGCGGCATGAAAGATTTTACGCCGACAAAAGACACCATCAGCCTTCATGGCCTTGGTTTTATTCAGTTGAAGCTGGGTGGCAATATGCGGATGCATGTGTGGCATCCGGATTTGCCGCGCCGCGATTGCTACGAGCATTCGGCCATCCATAATCACCGATTCAGTTTCACGTCGCGCGTCTTGAAGGGTATCCAGATCAATCAGCGTTGCGATTTGGAGATTGTGAAGGCGGAATATGGCACACATAAACTGATCAGCCACAACGGTCCCCGAAGCGAGAAGGGTGGGCGCGAAAGCTACCCTGTAGCTGATGTGAATGTAAGCTATCGCGTCCGCGAACGATATGTGCCGGGTGAGGAATATTTTATACCCGCCTACGAATATCACCACACGCCTTGTTCCGGCGTGGTCATAACCCTCATGACCAAGCATGTGGAACTTTCCATTCATGCCAACAGCGTGTGCCACCGCGGCGTTAATTTTCATTACGACTTCGACCGCTTCCAGCTTTCGCCCGAGGAGTTGTTCGCCTTCGTCGTTGATGCGATGAAATCGGCGGAGGCGGCATGACAACATGCGCCGAATGCAATCACACTTTTGATCCGGATGATCCGCGCGCGTGTATCGACAAGCGTGAGGTGACGGCCGAAATGGATTTTCCGAAGCAGGATCCGTTGTGTCCGCTTTGCGCCTACCAAATGATCGGCGGCCTCGAGGCCTGGGCCGTCGCCAATGATTGCAACGGCATCTTTGGGGACACGATCCGGCGCACGCGATCCGAAGTGGAAGCCCTGCTTCAGCCGGGCCCGCAAAGCTATGGCGGTGTGGGCTGTGAAGCCATTCCGGTGCGCGTTTATCGCGAGCGACAAGACCGGATTGAAATCCGGGCCTTTAACGAAGGGGAGAGAGTTTGATGATGAACCCGGAAGTACAAGCGCACGCCGTGCGCGACGTTGCCACTCAGGCGCGGGAGTGGTGTCAGCGCAAACTCGCATCATCTGACCTTGACACCCTGCGTGCCGAGCTGCGCGCCTTGACGATTAGAGATGGATGGGGGGGGGCGCCGGCGCGGGTAGACCTCGCCTTTCTGCTGATCAGGCGTGCCTGCAACCACTATCCGTTTCCGGCGGGTGCCGAGCTGACGACGAAGGCTTTGGCCATATTGCAGCAGATGCCCTCTTACACAGTCGAAATCGATCACCTGGAACACGACGTGTTCGACGACATCGAACCGGTGCGCGACCTTCTCAATCTGATCATGGAGACCCCCGATGCACTTCTCGGTTGAAGCGGCGGCGCTGCAACGCGCCTTCACGGTTCTCAATCCGGTCATACCGCGCCGTTCGTTGATCCCTATCACGTCTAACGTGTTGCTGCGGTTCTCCGGTGAGCGGCTCGAGATTGTGACCAACAATCTTGATCAGGCGATGCGCATACGCCTGCGCGCCGAAGGCACTGCGGGCGAAGCAACGGTCAATGGTCAGCGGTTCATGGCGCTTGTCCAGGCAGCGCCGGAGGGCGCACAAATCGGCGTCAGCCTTGCGGCCGATTTCGTGGATATCAAATATGGCCGCTCTCGCTTCAAACTCGCGACCCTTCCTGTCGCTGACTTTCCGGTGCCCCCGAAAAGCGAAACGACAACCCGGAGACTGGCGTTGCAGAAGGGCGAACTAGCCCATCTTCTGGCGGTCGGCTGGGCCGTCTCGAGCGAAGAGACGCGGTATTATCTGTGCGGCGTTTATCTTCATGATGCCGGCGATGAAATTGTCGCCGTCGCGACCGACGGACACAGGCTTGCCCGTCACACTATGGCAAGGCCGACAGAATGGGATGATGCAACAACCACCGGCGGGATCATTCCGACCGAGGCCGTGCGCTATCTTAAATCGGCCGTTGGCGATCGCGCCTGCGAATTAACGCTGTCGGAAAGTGCCGTTGAAGTGACATTCAACATGCCGGAGCCCGACGGGCCGGTAAGTTTTCGGTCCAAGCTGATCGATGGCAGTTTCCCCGATTACAACCGTGTGATCCCGGCAAGTGACCAGCGGGCGGCTGTTGCCACGATTATTGTGGCGAACCTGCGAGCGGCATTGAAGCGTTGTTCGGTCGCGCTGTCTGCCGTGGAGCGCCTCGACAAGGCGGCGGTCAAGCCGAAGGTGGCGGTCACATTTACATTGCATGACGGAACCCTCGAACTCCGCGCCGCTGGCGATTTCGGCGAGTCCTATAACGAGGTTCTTGACATCGATTGGACGGGAGACACGCGCACCATCGGTGTCAACCGCGACTATTTCGACGGCGCGGCCGAGATTGTCGATAGCGAAAAAATGCTTCTCATGCCGGGTGACGCCGGCGACCCGATGCGGATCGAACCTGAAAGCCGCGACGGCCGCGTCTATGTCGTCATGCCGATGCGGGTGTGAGCGCAGACCGGGCGCTTTCTGATCATGAAGCCAAGGCCCCGCACACCATCCGCTTCGAGGAAGGGCACGCCGCGCGCTGTGAAAGGCATTGAACGGGCAAACCGAATATTGGAAACGAGGAAAAAGTAAAATGAGCCAAACCCCAGCACCCGCGTTGCATGCCGGCGAAGTGACCAATGCCGAACTCGCGGCGCTTTACACCTCCATCATCATGCGCGCGCCGCAAGGCACGGTGTTTGTGTTGACGAGCCATGAAGGGTCGCTCAACGGGGCTGCGCGCGCCAGCGTGCCTTATGCATCGGGTGAGGCGCGCACATGGGCGGGTGAAGCCTTGGATCGCGGCCGCGTGGCCGCGTCGTCTCCCGGCGCCGGCACACGGGCCAGTGAAGCCACGCCGATTGACGAATTGCTTTTTGCCGTCGGCGAAGATCGCGAGCGGTGTCACCGCGCCCTTGCAGCGGCCCATGCGGTCATCCCTGAAGACATCGCCCCGCGCAAGGAAAGCACGTTGGGGGATGCTGAGAACGCACTGGCAAACCGCATAAGGACAGTGATGGCGGTACTTGCCACCGGCAAAGTGTCTGCGGCGACGCTTGCCGTGTTTGTTGAGCGGGCGGCGGGCGCGATTGTGCAGCGGCGGCAGGTGCAGCCAGAGAATTCGCCGGTGCCCGAATGACATTACCTGAAATCACCCGCGCCGAAGCCGCGCGCGATGTCTATCACGCCATCGCTCAAGCGGCCGATCGCGGCGGCAAAGCCCCGACCAATGCCGCGATGGCAAAACAGATAGGCGTGGCCACTTCAACCGTATGGCATGCCGTCGGGTTGCTGATCGCGGGCGGGCTGATAGAGCGGCGCAAAATCTGCATCATCGCATCGCGCCCGAAAGGCGGTCACCAAAGCGCCTATCGCATCATCAGCACCGGCGCGGCGACACAAGGCTTCAGCACCGGCACGGGCGTCGCGCCGCCCTGGCCCCGGCCGCCGCGCCTCCATCGCGCTGAACCTGCGTCAGTGCCGCGCTATCAGGCGTCATCAGCGCGGGCGCACAACACCGTCCAGACGGCCAAATGAAACACGGGCAGCGAGCGAGGCCACGCGCCGTCCGATGAAGAACAAAATGACGAAAAGCGAAAGCTAGTGAAGTGATGCGGGGGTTTGAGTGACAAAACGGCGGTTGAGCATTATGCCAGCGGCGGCGATCTCGGATAAGCGTCTCAATCACACAGCCCTCAAGGTGCTGGGTGAGTTGGCGACCTATACCGATGACAATGGCTGGTGTTTCCCCAAGCAAACCACGATCGGTACGACGCTCGATTTGGGCCGTCCGGCCGTCAACCGCGCCTGCCAGAAGCTTGCCGAATGCGGCTATCTGGAGATCCATCACCGCTATCGGGAAGACGGCGGCAAGATGGCAAATTACTACCGCGTGGTTCTTGATCCGCCCGTCGGGCCGGACGGTGAAATGCGCCAGAATGTACCGCGCACGGACGAACCGGAAGTTGGGTCCGGCGGGGAAGAAAACACCCCCCATGTGCTTCCAGCGATACATACCCCATGTGCTTCCAGCGATACATCCCATGTGCTCGCAGGCGATACATCCCATGACTCCCTTAGCGATACATCAAGAACGACCCAACTGAACGACCCAACTGAATCTGAAGACGCACGCGCGTGGAGCGATACATCGGTGCCGCCGGTGCCGTCGTCGTTGCGCGATGCTTTGGTGAGGCTGAGCGGGGAAGTTGGAGAGGCGACGGCGAATTCGTGGCTGAAGGGGTTGGTGATTATTTCGCATGACCCGCCGACGTTAGCGGCGAGCAGCCAATTCATTGCGAACTATGTCGAGGCGCATTTTGGGCACAGGCTTGAAGAAATGCTCGGCAGGCGCATCAGGTTTGAAAAACGGAACACAGGCGCACGGCGTGCGCCGCACAGAGCCCCCAAGACCGGAAGGACCGGACGATGACGAAACGGAAACCCTCAAGCGTGAACGGCGATCCGCTGCGGCTACAGGCATCGGGCAAAGAGCGCCGCAAGGAAGCCACGCGGCGCGAGGATTTGCAGCGCCGCCACCTGTCCTATTTGCTGAAAATGAAATCGGTGACGCCGGACATGTACCGCGCCGCTGTGCAATTGCACGAATGGTCGCTGATTTCGCGGGGTGGCATGCAGGCCATGGACTGGCTGCGCGAAAAGGTCGATGGCGGCAAGGGCGGTGCCGGCATCGCAGATTTGCGCGGCGGGGTGCTTGACGCCGATCGGAAACTGAAAGGCGCATTCCGCGACAGCGGCATCAGCACCAACCAGATCGAGATCGTGCTGATGGTGATCTGCAACGAGGAAAGCCTGAATGCGGTGGCGGATGTTCTGGCCGCGCGGCCAGGCGCGGCTTTGCGGCCCACCGATGATGAAAAGACCAAGCGTGGCTATGTCGGTGCCTTACTGCGCGATGCCCTGTCGGAAATTCACAAATGCCTCTACGCACCGAATCACATGGATGCAAAATCTGCACGCATGGCGATCCGTCGATGGATGGCGGATGACGCGATGCCCACAGATCGCCCCGATTTGCGGGCTGTTTCGGCCAAGCACCACGACGCGGCTTGACGACATCGGGCCGATTATGTACGAATTTTGGTCATACAGAGAATTGCGCCCGACGGTTTCCACCGGCGGGCGTTTTTCGTGGGTCATGCCCTTCATGGATCAACCCTTTCAGGGAGGAGCGATCATGTGAGCTTCACCGTCACCTATGATTTTGCGGCCCTGAAACATCACGGCGCGTTTCTGGATGATGTCGCGCTTCGCCAATTGCCTTTTGCGGCGGCGAAGTCCCTGACGCAAGCGGCCAAGAAGGCCGTGCAGGATGATATTCCCGCAGGCATGCGCCGCGACTTTGATCGTCCGACCAAATACACCCAGCGTGTGCTGGCCTTTTTGCCCGCCACCAAGAAAAAGCTGCAAGCCGAAATCCTGCCGCGCTCCTTTGCGGGCAAGGGCAACGTCGCATGGAACTATCTGAACCCCGAAGTCGTCGGCGGTGCGCGTAAAGCCAAGCGCAGCGAGGCGCGGTTGCGGGCCGTCTTGGGCCAGCAGGTGTTCCTGACACCCGCGCGTGGTGCCAAACTCGACAGCGCGGGCAATATCTCGCGTGCCCAATGGACCAAGATCATGAGCGGGCTCGGCGCGTTAGGCGATCAGTCCGCCACCAAGAAATCAGCCAAACGGTCAAAGCGGTTGACGGCCTCCCATGGCGGCATCAATGGCAGCAAGCGCCGGACAACCCATTCGCAGTATTTCATCGGGCGGGCCAAGAAGGGCCGCAAGCCCATCGCGATCTACGAGCTGAAGGGCAAGGGCAAAGTGGTGCCCGTCATGGCGATCTCGACAAAGCCGCCGCACTACAAACCGCGGTTCAACTTCGCCGTGACCGTCGAGCGCTCGGTCGCTTCAAGCCTGCCCGGCCTCTTCGAGAAGAACCTCGACGCGGCCATCGCCACCGCCCGCCGCTGAGACGGGGCGGGGGGTCAACGGGTCCTTCCCGCGACCCCACCCCCCGCGGGTAATTCGCACCCCAGTTGCGCGGCAGTTTTGGGTTTAATTTTCGTCTAAACACTAAACAGAGCTAAACGAGGGGCGTTTAGTCATGGAGATGACCAAGGCCGATTATGCGCGTCACAGCAAGTTGACGCCGGGCCGTATTACGCAGATGACGAAGGTAGGGGCGCTGCTTCACCGCGCGCTTTTGCCCAACGGCCATCTCAATGCGGCGCTGGCCGATCAATTGCGCAACAAGTCCTTTGACCCATCGAATAATCAGTCGAAGCCGGTCGCGGCGCCACTTACTGGGCATGATGACCCTTCACCGGAGGCTGTCCGCGCCGAGGAAGAAATTCTCGACTTCCGTCGCCGTAGTGCCGCTGTTAAAGCACAGACCGATGAGCTGAACCTTGAAGAACGAAAAGGCACGCTTGTTGACCGGCAGCGCCTGAAGGCAACGCTGGATGACCGATTAAAAGTCCTATTCGTCAACCTGCGGGCGTCGAAGCAACCGATTGTCGATAGGCTGATTGGAGACGGGCTGTTGCCTGCTGAACACCGCGCCGCCGCGCTTGCCGTTGTGGGTGAGGAAGTCGAGAAAATGATCGATGACTTCCGCAAGAGCCTGACGGCGGGTACGACGGATGCTTGAGACTTCGGTCTACGCTCAAGCGGCGGACGATCTGGCACATGAGATATTGCTGGCGGCGTCAGAGCCTCCTGTCCGGCTCGATCTGCTGAAATGGGTGCAAGAGAATGTGCGGGTTCCGGATGGACCTCGTGCCGGATTGCTCTGGGATCTCGACATGACGCCGTTCTGGCGTGAAATCCTTGAGATGCTTTCTCCTGAAAACCCAGTCACTCGGATTTCGGTGAGGAAGTCCGCGCAAGTCGGCTTCACGATGATCCTGATCGCTTGGGGTTTGGCGATCACCGCACGGATCAGGCGTTCGGCTCTCTTTGTCTTTCCAACACTTCCCTTTGCGCGGGATTTTAATAACGAGAAGTTCGAACCGGCGATCGAAAGGTGTGAGGCTTCTAATCAGGCAGTGTTGCCTATCAAGTCACGCAGTGGCGGAGGATCGACAGCACTTAACAAGCGCTTTTCCGGTGGCAGTGTGCGACTGACCGGGGCTAACTCGACCGCCGATTTTAGAGGTAAGACAGTCCCGCTGATCGGCGCGGATGAGATCGATGAGATACCGCGCGATCTGAACGGCCAAGGCGATGGGATGCGCATGATCGACGCGCGTCAGGACGCACATCGCAAAACAGGCGACTTCAAAAAGCTTGAAGGGGGCACGCCGACGGTAAAAGGGTCTTGCCGTATTGATGATTGTTTTGAGGCGGGCGATCAGCGCCTCTATATGGTGCCATGTCCACAATGTGGAAAAGAGCAGGCGTTTGAATTTGAGCGCTTGCACTACAAACCAAACTGGCCACATGAGGCCTATTACGCCTGTGCCGAAAATGGCTGCGTCATCCACTACGACAAGCAAACTTCGATGCTTAAAGCTGGCAGATGGGTGGCTACGGCCCCGGCGCCAGGTAAGCACCCGAGTTATGCGATCAATGCGCTCTATTCCCCATTCATCAGTTGGGACGACATCGTTATCGACTACCTGAGTTGCAAGGATGATCCCTTGCAACTGATGTCGTTCACGAATTTGAAGCTCGGTAAGTCGTACGAACTGAAGGGCACCGCGCCGGGTTGGAAAGAGCTTCAGGATCGAGCACAACGCCTCAAGATTTGCCGTCGAGGCGAGATACCGAATTGGGCGTTGTTCTTGACTGCGGGAGTGGACGTTCAGGAGCGCCGTCTTGAAATCGTCATTTACGGCTGGGGCATTGGCAAGTCGCGCATTCCGATTGACTGGATTGTAATTGAGGGTGACACAAGTGATCTAACGGTTTGGGGTCGCCTTACGGAAGTGTGGCAGGCTGAATACCGAACACTCGGCGGTATGGTCCGCTTCATCGAAATGATGGCCGTCGACTCCGGCTATCGTTCGGACATGGTTTACAACTGGGTTCGGGGCAAAGAGAACAATATCCGAGGCCGCCCGCGGGCAATGGCCGTCAAGGGTGCTAACCGCCCGACCAATTGGATTCTGGGTGGTGCGAGCAAGACTTCATTTCAGCGGCCTGGCGTAAGCACCAGAGGCAATGTGATGCTCTGGGCCGTTGGTGTTCACATTGCAAAGGCCAGTTTCTACGGATATCTCGGTCTTGAGGGCCCGAATGAAGCGGGACAGTTCCCTCCGGGCTTCGTGCATTTTCCGGAAGACTTTCCAGATACTTTTTATCAGCAAGCAACGTCGGAGTTGTTGAAGCCAATCGCAAAGCGCGGCGGCCGCGTCGAATACGAATGGACTTTACCGTCCGGTCGTCGCAATGAAGTTCTCGACTGCTCGAATTATGCCCACGCCGCTGCTATTCAACTCGGCATGGACAAGATGACCCCGGAACAGTGGGCCGCACTGGCTGAGGAGCGCACGGCGTGCGCGCCGGATAAAGGTCAGATGGATCTGCTATCGGCCGTCGTTGCCCCGCCGGCGAAATCTGACGGTGCGCCTAAGACGGTGAAATCGCTGGCGGGCCGGTTGGCTTGATGTCTTTGACGTGGGGTGGCGCAGTCCGGTAGCGCGCTTGGCTCATAACCAAGAGGTCGCAGGTTCGAATCCTGCCCCCGCAACCAATTCTAAGGTCGCCGGAACGGGTGCGTATGTATCGCGCACTTAAATGCCGAAAGCAGAGAGCCTGCGCGTGCGAGGGGTCAAGTTTCACTTGGTCTCGCAAATAGTGTGCGCGGGCTCTTATGGAAGCGTACTGCTTTGAAATCCGGCCATTGTTTGAATGAGGCGCACCATGGCCATGACAGCAACCGAGATCGTGGCCACCATCGATCGGCTTGAGGCCGCCAAGCTGGATCTGGCTTTGGGTAAGACGCGCGCTTCTGTTACATATGACGGCCGCTCCGTGTCTTTCACCCAGACGGATGCGGGAAAGATCAACGCACTTATCGCCGAGCTTCGCGCGAAGCTTGCTGCCCTTGGCGCCGGTCCGCGTCAGCGCCGCGGCTTCACAGTTCAATTCTGAGGGTGGCATGAGCAGCAAACGCGCCCGCGTCGCCAAACGCCAAGCCCGGCAAGCGGCGACGACGCACGGCGTGCGCCCGATGAAGGCCGTCAGCACCAATGTCAATGGCGCGCCGGTGTCGGCTTATGAAGCCGGCGATCCGATCAGTCAGGAGCTGGGGAGTTGGTTCCCTGGCATGGCGTCAGCTGACGCGGATTGGCTCGGCGAACGAAATCACGTCACGGCGCGCATCCATGATCTGGTGCGCAACAACGGGTGGGCTTCGGGCGCAGTGCGCCGTGAAGTGGACGCCGTTATCGGTGCGTCGCTTCGTTTGAGCTACAAGCCGGATTATCGCGCCCTTGGGCTTGATGCGGAATGGGCGGAGGAATTTGCTGAAACCATCGAAGGGCGCTGGCGGCTGTTTGCCAATGATCCGGACAAATGGGCGGACGCAACGCGCCATGACAGCATCCCCGGCCTCTTCGGGCTCGCCTATCGGCACTCGGAGATTGATGGTGAGGCCTGCGCGGCGTTGCTCTGGCTTGAAAAGCGGGGGCAGTGGCGCACAACGGTGCAACTGATTGATCCCGATCGTCTGTCTAATCCGAATGATCAATTCGACAGCGACGTGCTGCGTGGCGGTGTGCAGCTTGATCAGTATGGCGCGGCTGTTGGCTATCACGTCCGCAAGCGTCATCCGTTTGATCGTGGCCTGACGACATCGGCGGACGCCTATACGTGGGAATATATCCCGCGTGAAACCTCCTGGGGCCGTCCGCTCTTTGTGCATTTCTTCGAGAAGGAACGAGCAGGTCAGTCGCGCGGCATTTCACGTTTTGTCGCGGCAGTCGAAGGCCTGTTCATGGACCACAAGCACGGGCGCATCGAGCTTCAGGCCGCGGTGCTGAATGCAATTCTTGCCGCTGTGATTGAAAGCCCGATGGACGGCGAGTTGGCAGCGCAGGCACTGGCGCCTGGTGGGGATATCGGAACCTATCAGGAGCAGCGTTCGGAGTTTCATAAAGAGCGGCGGATTTCTGTTGGCGGCGTTCAGATTTCGACATTGTTTCCGGGTGAAAAACTGAACATGCCGCCGGCATCGCGTCCGAATGCGGCATTCGCAGATTTCCAGTCCGCGGTGCTGCGCAAGGTCGCTTCCGCTGTGGGTCAATCCTATGAGCAGTTCAGCCAAGATTGGTCAAAGGTCAATTACAGCTCTGCCCGCGCGGCGCTCCTCGAAGTCTGGCGCGGCTTCGCGGCGCGGCGTGAAGTGTTCACGCAGAATTTTTGCACGCCGATCTTCGGTGCCTGGCTCGAAGAAGAACTGGCGAGCGGAGACTATGAATTACCGGATGGTGTGCCGGGCTTCTGGGAAGCGAAGGCCGCATGGACACGCTGCAAATGGATTGGTCCGGCCCGCGGCTGGGTTGATCCAGTGAAGGAAATTGATGCGGCTGGTAAACGCATGAATTTCGCTTTGAGCACTCAGGAATCCGAGGGTGCAGAGCAGGGCGGGGACTGGCGCGAGACAATCGATCAACTCGCCAAAGAGCGGCGCTACCGCGCAAAGCAAGGTGTGCCGGACCCACAATTTGCGCCAGCCGGTCAGCAGCCATCGCCGGACAATAGCGACGACGAAACCACACCGTCGAAGAAAGAGGATGCGTGATGATCGATATGACACCGACATCCCCGCGGGCGTCGTTGCGCCCGGCATTGGTTCATGGGGGCTTTGCCGCTGAGATCGCACAGGCGCGGCTTATGCGCCTCACCGCGCCCGCGCGAGAAGCTGCCGGTGAGATGGTGCACCTTGCCGCTTATCACGACGGTGGCAGCTATGCCGAGCGGCGACCTTTCGCCTTCCGCGATGGGATCGCCATCATCGGGTTGCGCGGCTATCTGATGGATGAGTATCCGTGGGTCGGCGACAGTTGGGCCACAGGCTATGACGCGGTGCGCTATCAAGCGGACGAAGCCTTTCTCGACCCCGATGTCAAAGGCATCGCGCTCGACGTGAGGTCTTACGGCGGCTATGTCGCCGGTTGTTTTGATCTCTGCGACCATCTGTTCGCCTTGAAACAAAGCACCGGCAGGCCGGTGGTCGCGATCCTGTCAGAATATGCCTACAGCGCCGCCTATGCCATCGCTTCAGTTGCCGACAGTATTTCGGTGCCGCGCACAGGCGGAGTCGGTTCGATCGGTGTGGTCTGCGAGCATGTCAACATCGCAGGCGCGCTCGAAAAATGGGGTGAGAAAATCACGCTCATTCACTCCGGCGAACACAAGATTGACGGCAATCCGTTCGAGGAACTGCCGGACACGGTGCGTGCCGACATGCAGGCCGATCTTGATGCCACCCGCCAGCTTTTTGCCGAGACGGTATCGCGCGGGCGCACGACAGCCGGAAAGAAACTTTCTGTGGAAGATGTGCTGGCGACGGAAGCCCGCACTTACGACGGTCCGCTGATGACGGCTCATGCCGTTGAACTCGGGCTGGCGGACGCGGT
>TARA_R110002110_G_scaffold239180_3_pt1 | contig 15883 bp, 20 predicted proteins | sample TARA_R110002110 | Tara Oceans TARA_R110002110 (sample SAMEA4397330) | marine metagenome | biome: Polar Biome; feature: [SRF] surface water layer (ENVO:00010504); material: water (ENVO:00002006), including particulate matter (ENVO:01000060) such as... | depth 5 m
GGAATTGCGCGCCGAGATCCCCAGGATATTCGAGGAAGCGGGCTCTATCTTTGTTTACGCCACTACCGAACCGGAAGAAGCCCTTTTGCTGGGCGGCAACACCGCCACGCTTTGGGAAGGGCGTGTGACGCAGTTCGGCTCGACACCTTCGGTCTATCGCAAACCGGTTGACGCGACCACCGCACGGGTGTTCAGCGACCCGCCGATGAACTTTCTCGATGTCACCAAATCCGGCAATACCCTGTCCTTTGGCGAGGGCGTATCCACCGCTGTAACCGGGGCGCTGGCCGCATTGCGCGACGGAAAGTATCTTTCCGGGTTCCGTCCGAACCATATGGAGTTGGAGCCAAAGTCGAAGGCCAGCCTTGAATTCACCACGCGGCTCACGGTGACTGAAATCACCGGATCGGAAACTTTTGTGCATCTGGAACACCTGGGCGCGCGATGGGTCGGTCAGATTCATGGGGTGCGCAAACTGGTGATAGGGCAGCAACTGAACGTCTATCTTGATCCGGCGCATGTCTATATTTTTGCGGAAGACGGCCAGCTTGTCGCTACTGCCCCTTATGCGGAGGCGGCTTGAATTATGGCGAAGATCACACTCGACAATCTGGCGCATTCCTATCTGAAGACCCCGAAGTCTGAAGATGACTTTGCGCTGAAAGAGATGAACCACGACTGGGTCGATGGCGAGGCCTATGCCTTGCTCGGGTCGTCGGGTTGCGGAAAATCCACCCTTCTCAACATCATTTCCGGCCTCCTTCATCCATCGCAGGGCCGCATTCTGTTCGATGGCAAAGACGTGACCCATGCACCGACCGCAGAGCGCAACATCGCGCAGGTGTTCCAGTTTCCCGTCGTTTACGACACGATGACCGTGCGCGACAATCTGGCCTTTCCGCTGCGCAATCGCGGTGCAGATGCCGCATACATTGCCGCCCGGGTCCAGCAAATAGCCAGGATGATCGGCATGGAAGAGATGCTGAACAAGAAGGCCCGCGGCTTGACGGCAGATGTGAAGCAAAAAATCAGCCTTGGGCGCGGCATGGTTCGCGAGGATGTCAACGCGCTGTTGTTCGACGAACCGCTGACGGTGATCGACCCACATATGAAATGGGAATTGCGCACCCAATTGAAATCCCTGCATCACGAATTTGGCCACACGATGATCTACGTGACACATGACCAGACAGAAGCGCTGACCTTCGCCGACAAGGTGGTCGTCATGTATGACGGCCGCGTCGTGCAGATCGGCACGCCACAGGAATTGTTCGAACGTCCGGCGCATACCTTTGTCGGATATTTCATCGGCTCGCCCGGAATGAACGTGATCGACGCGCAGGTGCGGGGGGCTACGGCCACCATCGGGGGCATCGAAGTGCCGCTGGGGGCTGGTTATGGGCCGCTGGACGGCAATGTGCAGATTGGCGTGCGCCCTGAATTTATCCAACTGGGAAAGGGGGCAGAAGGACTGCCCGTGCATATTCGCCGTGTCGAAGATGTTGGCCGGCACAAGATCGTTCGCGCAAATCTGAATGGGCAGGAAATCAACCTGATCGCCGGAGAAGGCGCTGTGATTGACGCGGATATGGACCGTATCGTTTTTGATCCGGCCGGGATCAACGTCTATCGCAACGATTGGCGGGTGCTGCCCGCCGACAGTAAAGAAAAGGCCGCGTGATGAACAAGACAGTCAATCAAAAAGCGTGGTTTCTGGTGCTGCCGGTGCTGCTGCTCGTCGCTTTTTCCGCCGTTATCCCTTTGATGACGGTGGTCAATTACTCGGTGCAAGATACCTTTGGCCAAAACAAGTTTTTCTGGGCTGGTCTGGAGTGGTTCCAGGAGATGTTGAACTCGGCGCGCATGTGGGATGCTCTTGGCCGGCAAGCGCTTTTCTCGGTCATCATTTTGACAATCGAGGTGCCGCTGGGAATATTCGTTGCCCTGAACATGCCGAAAAAGGGCTTCTGGGCCTCGGTGTGCCTGGTGTTGATGTCATTGCCGCTGCTGATCCCGTGGAATGTCGTCGGCACCATCTGGCAGATCTTTGGCCGCGTCGATATCGGACTTTTGGGATACACGCTGGCCAAGCTCGGCATTGCCTATAACTACACGCAAGACAGTTTTGCGGCCTGGGTTACGGTTATTACCATGGATGTCTGGCATTGGACGTCGCTTGTGGCGCTGTTGGCCTATGCGGGTCTGCAATCCATCCCCGACGCCTATTATCAAGCCGCCAAGATTGATCAGGCCAGCCGTTGGAGCGTGTTTCGCTATATTGAGCTGCCAAAAATGGCGGGCGTGTTGATGATCGCGATCCTGCTGCGGTTCATGGACAGCTTCATGATTTACACCGAGCCTTTCGTGGTGACAGGCGGCGGACCGGGCAATGCGACCACGTTCTTGTCAATTGACCTTGTGAAAATGGCGCTCGGCCAGTTCGATCTCGGCCCGGCCGCTGCGTTCAGCTTGATGTATTTCTTGGTTATCTTGCTGATATCCTGGGTGTTTTTCACAGTAATGACCAACCTCGACAAAAGGGATGGTGTGTAATGACCAATGCTTCAACCGTATCCGTGACCCAAAGCAAACCGCAAAGGCGCAAACGCAGCTTTCCGATAAACGGTGCTGCCGTGGTGATGGTGATTTACCTGCTTTTCCTTCTGGTGCCGATCTATTGGCTTGTGAACATGAGCCTGAAGACCAACACCGAAATCCTCGGGTCCTTTTCGCTTTGGCCCCGCAACCTGACTTTCGCGAACTATGCCACAATCCTGACCGATCCCAGTTGGTACATGGGGTACGTAAACAGCCTGATCTATGTGTTCATGAACATGGCGATCAGCCTGACCGTGGCGTTGCCTGCGGCCTATGCCTTCAGTCGCTATTCGTTTATCGGCGACAAGCATCTGTTCTTCTGGCTGCTGACCAACCGGATGGCACCGCCTGCCGTCTTTGCGCTGCCGTTCTTCCAGCTTTATTCCAGCATTGGCCTGTTCGACACCCATATTGCCGTGGCCTTGGCACATTCTTTGTTCAACGTGCCACTGGCCGTCTGGATTCTGGAAGGCTTCATGCGCGGCGTGCCGAAAGAGATCGACGAGACCGCCTATATCGACGGCTACTCCTTTGGGCGCTTCTTTATCAAGATATTCATGCCCCTTATCGCCAGCGGTATCGGCGTCGCGGCCTTCTTTCTGTTCATGTTCTCGTGGGTCGAACTGCTGTTGTCGCGCACCCTGACGGCTGTGGCCGCCAAATCCATCGCCTCGACGATGACGCGTACAGTGTCGGCCAGCGGGATGGACTGGGGTGTTCTGGCCGCTGCCGGGGTGCTGACCATCGTGCCGGGTGCCTTGGTCATCTACTTCGTCCGTAACTACATCGCCAAGGGCTTTGCCCTGGGCCGCGTATAGAAAGGGACTATCATGCTTGACTGGATGGCCTGGACCACACCGACCGCCCTTTTCTTCGTCACGATTGCCTGCCTTTTGGTGATCTTCACGTTCCTCGCGATCAAATACCCCGAAACGCCGCGCATCGGTGTGCTGCGGATCGAAACCACACGGGGCGATCGTCTGTTCATCACGCTTCTCGGCTCTGCCTTTATCAATCTGGCATGGCTGGGGCTCGCAATAGCACCGCAACCCTACGCGCTGCTTGCCAGCCTGATCTATGCCGTAGCGGTCTTTCGCTGGGTTTGATCAGTCTCACCGCGACCAAGGCAAATTGCCAGTCGCATTTCACCGGTTCTCAAGGGAGGAAACCAAATGAACCTTACACTTAAATCCTCAACGGCCCTGGCGCTTGCGCTGGGCCTGTTGGCGGGCCCGGCTTTTGCCGACATGAAGGCCGCAAAGGCCTTCCTGGATGCGGAAATCGGCGATCTGTCGACGCTCAGCCGCGCTGATCAAGAAAAAGAGATGCAGTGGTTCGTCGATGCTGCCAAGCCCTATGCGGGCATGGAGATCAAGGTTACGTCGGAAACGCTGACGGTTCACGAATATGAATCCAAGGTGCTGGCCGATGCCTTTACCAAGATCACCGGTATCAAGGTGACGCATGACCTGATCGGCGAAGGCGATGTTGTCGAAAAGCTGCAAACGCAGATGCAGTCGGGCGAGAACATCTATGACGCCTATATCAACGACTCCGACTTCATCGGCACGCATTGGCGCTATCAGCAGGTGCGCAACCTGACCGACTGGATGGCCAACGAAGGCAAGGCTGTCACGAGCCCAACGCTCGATCTGCCGGACTTCATCGGAACGTCGTTCACCACGGCACCGGACGGCAAACTTTACCAGTTGCCGACCCAGCAATTCGCCAACCTTTACTGGTTCCGTCAGGACTGGTTTACCGACCCGACAAACATGGCCGACTTCAAGGCGAAGTATGGCTATGACCTTGGCGTTCCGATCAACTGGTCGGCTTATGAGGACATCGCCGAGTTCTTTACCGGCCGCACGCAAGACGGCAAAAAGGTCTATGGCCATATGGATTATGGCAAGAAAGACCCGTCGCTTGGCTGGCGCTTCACGGACGCGTGGCTTTCGATGGCAGGGAATGGTGACAAGGGTCTGCCGAATGGCAAGCCTGTCGACGAATGGGGTATCCGTGTGGATGCCAACGATCGCCCGGTTGGTTCTTGTGTGGCACGCGGTGGCGACACCAACGGCCCGGCCTCGGTCTATGCTGTGCAGAAATACGTTGACTGGCTGAAAGCCTATGCCCCTCCGGCCGCAGCCGGGATGGTGTTTGGTGAGGCAGGCCCGGTGCCGGCGCAAGGCGAGATTGCGCAGCAGATCTTCTGGTATACCGCCTTCACCGCCGACATGGTGAAAGACGGCTTGCCGGTCGTGAACGAGGATGGCACGCCGAAATGGCGGATGGCCCCCTCGCCGCATGGCCCCTACTGGAAAGAGGGCATGAAGCTTGGCTATCAGGACGTGGGTTCATGGACGCTGATGAAATCCACTCCGGTGGATCGTGCGCAGGCGGCCTGGCTCTATGCCCAGTTCGTCACCTCGAAAACGGTAGACCTGAAGAAAAGTCATGTCGGGCTGACCTTCATTCGGGAAAGCACCATTCAGGACAAGAGCTTTACCGAGCGTGCGCCAAAGCTTGGCGGCCTGATCGAATTCTACCGCTCGCCCGCGCGCGTGCAGTGGACCCCGACCGGCACCAACGTTCCAGATTATCCGAAGCTGGCACAGCTTTGGTGGCAGAACATCGGCGATGCGTCCTCGGGCGCGAAGTCGGTGCAGGACGCGATGGACAGCCTTTGCGCCGAGCAGGAAAAGGTCCTGAGCCGCATCGAGAGATCGGGCGTCCAGGGCGACATCGGCCCGAAATTGGCCGAAGAGCGTGATCTGGCCTGGTGGAACGCCGAGTCGGTCAAGAACGGCTCGCTCGCGCCGCAGCTGAAGCTGACGAATGAGAAGGAACAGGGGCAGACCATCGCCTACGAAGACCTGATCAAATCCTGGCAGTAAGCCAAAGATCCGGGGCCAGCTTGCTGGCCCCGGATACATTGATCTTCAAGAAACGTTCCTGATCGGACCGGGCGTCGGTTGTCCGCCCCGATCGCCAGTCGGGTGTTGCGACGGCAGCCCTTTTGACAGCCATGCGCAACTGGTGGGACGCGCCTGCCATCCAACCTTCTTTGGTGGATGCCGCTCGGTTTGCAAGGAATTTCTGAACGTCTGCGCATGTGATCGAGTGCGATCTTTGGTCAGGCCTGTTCGTGCGGCTGACTGGCGCGGCTCCGATATTCCCACAGGGTTGTGCGCCTCACAGATAAACTGGACGCCATTTCCCTCGTTGACATGCCACTCGCACGAAGCTGAAAGGCCTCTCGTATTTTTCCGCATCGGCGCTCTCTTCATAAGGGTTTCCATCGTTCAAAAAAAAACGACAGGCGACCCCGTGTCACGAGCACCTCACAGCGATGCAAAACAGGCCAGTACGGGGGGGGCGGATCATCCCGGAATGCGCACCCGCCTGTCTTGGGGGCCAACGAGGGATCCGGCGCGCCGAGTTTGACCGACCTTGGCGCCAGTTCCCCAGTTAACAGCCTGAGCAACGTTCTGACGCTGACCATAGCGGCATCGCAGAACGGTATGGATGTCGGGGGGAGGATCGCCGGGAAAGTCAACGGGGCGGTGGCCGAGTTCACCCTCACCACCGACATTCCGGCAGCAACCCGGTTGCTCAGCCTGCGCAACGACATGGACAACGGGGCGACAGCGGCGGCGGTCGCTTACGATTTCTCGGGGGTATATGTGGCGACGGACTTCTGAGACGAGATGTCTGTCGTGATCGCGCGTTTGCGTGCCGTTTGATCGAAATCGTTCCTTTCGACCGGCTCGTCTGCGGCGTTCACAGACCGCGAAGGCTGTCAATGATCGCGCAATCGGGGGCTTCACCACCCGAACAACGTGCCGCAGTCGCGGACAGGACCGTTTCGACCCGGCGCAGATCGGCGATCTTGGCGCGCACCTCAGCCAGGTGCGCCTCGGTCTTTTGCTTGACCTCGGCGCAGGTGTGCAACCCACCGTCGCCGAGGCCGAGCAGGTCGCGAATTTCCTCGAGCGTGAACCCCAGATCGCGCGACCGCATGACGAACCGCAGGCGTGCGACATGGCTGTCGTCATAAGCCCGGTAATTCGTAGACGTTCGGGGCGGCTCCGGCATCACGCCGATGCTTTCGTAGTACCGAATGGTTTCCAGATTGCAGCCGGTAAGCCGCGCCAGATCGGAACGACGGATGATCCTCACCTTTCTGTGATTCACATCCATGATTTTATCCCTTGAGCCTGTATGAGCTACAGACCGTAGTTTGAACTCATCAATCAGGCAAGGATGATTCGAAGATGACGGAAACGACGACTGGAGATCGGGCGGAAAACCTTGTCGGCGACCGGGACACCGAACGCGGCCCTTGGGCTTCGACCCTCGGTGGCCTGGCAGGTGCGCTGGCGATGACCTCGTGCTGCATTTTACCGCTGGTGCTGGTCAGCTTTGGCGTGGGCGGCGTGTGGATCGCCCAGTTGACGGTGCTTTACGCTTACAAATGGTACACCTTTGCCTTTGCCAGCGCCTTCATCGGCTACGGCTTCTGGAAGGTGCATCGCGCTGAACAGGGCGAATGCCGCGACGGCGCTGTCTGCACCCGGTCGGTGAACCGGCGTGTCATGAAGGCGTCGCTTTGGCTGGCCGCGATCGTCACCGCGGTTGCGATGATCTTTCCCTACATCACGCCCTACATCCTGAGCTTCTGAGAAAAGGACAAGATATGAAATATCTGACGTTATCGCTGCTGGGTTTTCTTGCCGCCACAGGCGCACAGGCGGCTGAAAGGCAGGCCAGCATCGAGGTGAGCGAGCTGTTCTGCCCGTCCTGCCCGTATATTGCCGCCGATGCGGTCAAATCCATCGACAGCGTTGAAATCCTCAAAGGCGACTACGACGAGGCGGCAGAAAAAATCGTCTTTCTCGTACGCTACGACGACGCCATCACCACGCCCGAGGCCATTGCGGCGGCCCCCATGCAATACGGATATCCCGGGCGGGTGCTCGACGCCGCCTCAGGTTCCTGAGGCACAAGGCAAGATTGATGTCTGAAAAAACGCTTCTACGGCGCGGCTTGATCGGCAGCACCATCGCCGCGATCTGTTGTTTTACGCCTTTTCTGGTCGTGGTGGTGGCCGGTGTCGGGCTGTCGGCGATTGTCGGCTGGCTGGACTATGCGCTGTTTCCGCTGCTTTTCACCTCAATGGGCGTGGTGGCACATGCGCTGTGGCTGCAGGCCGGCAAGCCCGGGCGCTGCCCGAAGAACCTGATCGTCGTGCTTGTGGTGGTGCTCTCTGCCGGGCTGATCTGGCTCGAGTTCCGCTATGCCTTGCGGATCTCGGTCGCCACGGCACTTGCCGTGGCAGCCTACGCGATCTGGCTGCGCCGCAAAACGCACCGCGCCCCGGTTGTTGCCGACAGCGATCGGACCAGATGAAACTCAAAACCCAAGTCAGGCAGGTAAAGCCAGATGATACTCGAAAGCAAAGACAAATCCATGGAAGATGTGAACATGAACACGGACGACGCGAGCTACGACCTGATCGTTATCGGTGCCGGATCGGCGGGGTTTTCGGCCTCGATCACCGCAGCCGAGGCGGGCAAGCGCGTGGCGCTGATCGGCCACGGGCTGATCGGCGGCACCTGCGTCAATATTGGTTGCGTGCCGTCGAAGACGATGATCCGCGCGGCCGAGGCAGTTCATGGCGCCGGGGCGGCCAGGCGGTTTCCCGGAGTGTCGGGCGCAGCACGGGTCGATGACTGGGCGGCGCTGATGGCGGGGAAAGAGGCGCTGGTGTCCGGCCTGCGGCAGAAGAAATACGCCGATCTGCTGCCGGGATATGACGGGATCACCTATATCGACGAAGGTGCGGCGCGGCTGGTGCAAGGGGGCGTGCAGGTCGGCAGCCGCCTGATCCGCGCGCCGAAAATCATCGTCGCCACCGGCGGACGACCCGCGCTGCCACCGATCCCCGGCATCGCCGATGTGACCGTGCTGAACAGCACGTCGCTGCTGGCGCTTGACCATCTGCCCGCAAGCCTCGTCTTTATTGGTGGCGGTTATATCGGGGCGGAACTGGCGCAGATGATGGCGCGAATGGGGGTGAAGGTGACGCTGGTCTGCCGCTCGCGCCTGCTGCCGCAGGTGGAACCGGAAGTATCAGAGGCGCTGGCGCAGGTCTTGCGTGACGAGGGCATCACGCTGCATAGCGGGGCGACCTATGAGGCCTGCCGCGCCGAGGGCGACCGCGCGGTGCTAAGCATAAAGGCGGGCGGCAAACGGCTGGAGCTTGTCGCCGATCATCTGGTGGTGACGGCAGGGCGCGACCCCAATACCGAAGGCCTGGGGCTGGAAGCGATGGGCATCAAGACCGATGCGCGCGGCGCGATTATTGTCGGCGATGATATGGCGACGACCCGTCCCGGCATCTATGCCGCCGGTGACGTGACGACCCGCGATCAGTTCGTCTACATGGCGGCCTACGGCGCGAAACTCGCTGCCCGCAATGCGGTGCTGGATGGCGCTGAGCGCTACGACAATGCCGCGATGCCCTGGGTGGTGTTCACCGACCCGCAGGTGGCGGGCGTGGGCCTGACCGAGGCGCAGGCGAAAGCTGCCGGGCACGAGGTGAAGACCAGCATCCTCACCCTCGACAACGTGCCGCGCGCACTGGCCGCCCGCGACACGCGCGGCCTGATCAAGCTGGTGGCAGATGCGAAAACCGACCGGCTGCTGGGCGGGGTGATCGCCGCCCCCGAAGGATCCGACAGCGTGCAGACCTTGGCGCTGGCGCTGAAATTCGGGATGACGACCAAGGCGCTCGGCGAGACGATCTTTCCCTATCTGACCACGGTCGAGGGGCTGAAGCTGGCCGCGCAGACATTTGACAAGGATGTGGCAAAGCTCAGTTGCTGCGCGGGATAGAAGGCAACGATGGAAAACAAGACAATGGCCTGGCTGATCGGTGCCAAAATCGTTTGTTGCGGCGCGTTGCTGCTGGTGCTCGCCGGCGAGCTCTCGTTCGCCGGTATCGGTGCATTCCTGACCGGCAATGCGCTGCCATTGGCGGGCGGCGGGGCCGTGCTGACGCTGGTTTTGGCGCGGCGGTGGCTGCGAGGCCACGCCCCGGTGGTGCCGCGTCCGACAGAAAGCGCCGAATGACGCCGACGTTGCTTTTTGCGTTTACCGCCGGGGCGGTGGCCACGGTCAATCCCTGCGGCTGGGCGTTGTTGCCCGCCTGGTTCGCGCGGCGGCTGGAGGATGGCAGCGGCAATTTCCCGGTTCTCGCAGCGTTGCGGGCCGGGGTAATGGCAACGCTGGGCTTTGTGGTGATCTTCGGGCTTGCCGGCTTGGCGCTGGCACTTGGCGCGGCCTGGTTGGGGCCACTGCTGCCGGTGGTCGGACTGGGCGTTGGGGTGGTTCTGGCTGGCGTCGGATTTGCCACCTTGTTCGGTCAGAGTTGGGGCGGCCAGCCAGAGGGCGAAACCTGTCGCACCGTCAGCGACCGCCACGGCAGCCTGATCTTCGGTATCGGATATGGCCTGTTATCGCTCTCGTGCACGCTACCGATCTTTCTGGCCGCTGTGGGCGTCGGGCTGACAGGCAACCCGCTCGATATGGCGCTTAACTTGACGGCCTATTCGGTCGGCATGGGCACGGTGCTGTCGACACTTGGCCTGGTGGGGGCAACCACCGGGGTCGGGCTTGGCGGGCTGTCGCCGCGCGGTGCCTGGGCGGTGAAAAAACTCGGCGCCGTGTTGCTGCTGACGGCAGCTGCTTATGTCATCTTCTATTGGGGTCGGGTCGTCTTTGGCGATGTCATGGTGGAGAGCCGGGTTGTCAATGCAGGCGAGACGGTTTCCTCGACGTTGCGCGGCTGGCTCTCAAGCCGTGCCGGCAGATGGGCCGTGGCGTTGGCCTTCGCCGGTCTGCTGCTGGCGGCATTGGCGGGGGCGCTGACCGTGCGCACAAGATCGCGGATAGCCGCCAATGAAAGCGAACGGCAGACATGAACGCTACACCGCCGCGAACCGACAGACCGGTCAGCGGCCAGCGGGCGAAATTTGTGGCATGTCCGAATGCCCTGACTACCGCAGTCAGTGCCATCACCCAAGCGGCGCGTTTCAGGAATGACCACAGGAAATGGCTGAGGCGAATTGTGAGAACCTCCGCCGCGCCCTTGACCGTGCAGAGCCCGGCATGATGGGCTGAAAAGCCAGGAATGGCGCCTATCAAAATGACAGCAGGAAAAGTGTCGCCCTGACATCACGCCGTTCCCGGCCGCGCTGCGATCACCGTGAAAGGTGGTCCGTGGTGAACACCAAGTCATTGCCACCCGCACCCGAATGACAGGCGATACAACCCTGATCCATGCCTTTGGCAACCCGTCCGGCCAAGGCCATTCCTGCCGGGTTCCGGTCAAGAGAGCCATCGGGCAGGAACTTGGCCCAGAACCAATCCTGGTTCTCCGGGTCATACCCTGCTTCGCGGCGGAACATGATCGTCACCGCCCCGAGATGGGTGGCAGGATCGGCCAGCACCTCGTCGGCGGTCACCCCGACGGGACCATAGTTGTTCTTGACGATCAGATCGCTGGTGAGCCCGCCAACCGTTCCCTTGGCATAGAAGGTTTCAAGCATCATGCCATGCGGATCGGTGCCCTCGTAGGGTGCTGTATGGATCCGGTCCGGCCCGGCGAGACTATTGGCTTCTAGATAGGCCCAGATTTCCGCGGCATAGGCCTCGTCTTCAGGTGTGCCGAAAGGCGGCGAAGTCTGCGCAAAGGCACCGGTTCCAAGCGAAAGTGCGAGAGCAATGCCGACAAGTTTGATTTTCATTGTTCAATCCTCCTCATTGTTGGGTAGGGCCATGACAACTGACAGGTGGCATTGTTACGTCACACGACTTCACGAACGCGTGATGTCTGGTGTGGGGGCCAGGCGCAGGATGTCTCCATCGGCAAATGAAGGCACCTCAAGAGGCCGGGGAAGCCGCTGATACAGCGCCCCTGGCACCGAAATATCGGAAAGGTAAAGCGCGCCAAACGGTGCGCCATGCCATCAGCCTGAAGCCCGCATTCGGACAGGGCGAGTGTGGCCGGTCCATCCGGCAGCTTTCGCCGTCGTGCGACAGGCGCCAGTGCCCGCCCGGCGGTCTCTATCATCTGCGGCAGGGGGGGCGTTTGGGAACGGACCATCAGCAGATCAACCTGCACCATGCCGGGAGCGTCTATCGATCGCCGGAAATCCGCCTGCAATGGCAAAGCCGAATGCATCCATCCCCGACATCTTCTTGTGCGGAACCGCATCCGGTACCGGGTCCTAGCCCGCGATCATGCCGCAACCGTTTCGATGACCGACCTTTGGCTCAGGGTCCGGTGCACGGGGCATTTGTCGGCAATCGCCAGAAGCGAGGCACGCTGATCGGCAGACATCTCGCCCTCCAGTCGGATCGCCCGGCGAAAGACATCGGTTTTCTGGTCCGGCTTTTCACAATCCTTGCAGTCCTGAATATGGGATTTGTTGTGGGTCACATCCACCGCGACATGCGCCAGTGGTATCCCCTTGCGCCGCGCATACATGCGGATTGTCATGGTCGTGCAGGCCCCCAGACCCGCTGCCAGAAACTGGTAAGGGTTGGGGCCAAGATCGGTGCCGCCGACCGACACCGGCTCGTCTGCCATGAACTGGTGCTTGCCATCGACAACCACATCCTGAAGAAAACCGTCTGGGCCCGCCTCGGACACGCGCACCACCCCTTCGGGGGCCGCCGCGGTGGCCGGTTCGGGCAAAAGGTCAAGGTATCTGGCCGACCATGTCGCGATGATGTCCGCCGCATATTCCGCATCCGCCTCGCGGCTCAGCAGGTGGTCGGCATCATCAAGCGTGACAAAGGATTTGGGATGTTTCGCCTCCAGAAAAATGGCCGAGGCATTGTCAATTCCGACAACCTCGTCGCGCGGCGCGTGCAGCACCAGAAGCGCGCGGCCAAGCTTGCTCAGGTGGTCAGTCAGGCGCGCCTCAGCGATGTCATCGAGGAATTGTTTGCGGATCTCGAAAGTTCTGCCGCCCAGCGAGACCTGTGCCGAGCCGTGCGTGCGAATAACATCCAGCTTGCCGCCGAAATTATGGGCGACATGCGACGGATCAGACGGAGCGCCGATTGTCACCACGGCTCTGGCACTCTTGATCTTGGCAGCGGCCATGATCACCGCCGCACCGCCCAGCGAATGTCCGATCAGCAGTTGCGGCTCCATGCCGCGTCCGGTCAGGACCTCGGCAGCGGCGACCAGATCCTGGACATTCGAGCTGAAATTGGTGCTGGCGAACTCGCCCCCGGAATGGCCCAGCCCGGTGAAATCAAACCGCAGGACGGCAATCCCGCGCGCCGCCAGCCGGGCGGCAATGCGGCGCGCGGCGGGGATGTCCTTGGAGCAGGTAAAACAATGCGCAAAGATCGCAGCCGCCCTTACCGGCCCTTCGGGCAGGTCAAGCCGGGCCGCCAGCGTGGCCCCTGAATGCCCGTCAAACTGAAGTCGTTCGCTCTTCACGATACTCACCTTTCATCCAGGCATTCAAAAAGCAGCCCCGTGCCGAAATGTGCGGCACGGGGGCCGGGTCAATGCGCCATAGCGGCTGGCACGCGGGCGCCATAGACCGCGCCCAGCACCGCGCCAAAGACGATGTGCAGCACCAGCGTCATCACTGGCGCCACGATGCCGAAGCTCATGCCAAAGAAGCCCGCGCCGGCCATCGGCATGACCGCGATCATCATGCCCAGCCATGCCGCGACACCAAAGACGATGCCTTTGGTGATCGCGCTGCTGCCAGGGATCATGCCGTAAAGCACCGCAAAGCCGCCGCCCCAGGCGAGAGTGCCGATCATGAAGTGAACAAGCCAGCCCACGACGAGCGGTGCGCCCATCATCACGGCAAGCATTGCCGCGACATCCAGCTCGGGCATGACACCCATCATGGCCTTGGCCACCATCAACACCGACAATACGGCCGTCGCAATGAAACCGGCCAGAAAGCCGTTCTTGAGATTTGTCATTTTCGTGATCCTTCACAAAGGTCGCGGGGCGTTCCTAGCCGCCGGACTGTTTTTCTTTGTGAAGCGCGGCAAGAATACCGTCGATTCGGGGGATATCCCCGATATCCGCAAGGTCGGCTTCGGCCTTGACCAGGCTGCGCGTCGCGCGCAACTGGCCCATGAACCGGGCACAGCCATTGCACATTGCCAGATGCAGACGGATGCGCAGCCGTTGCCAAAGCCCCAACTCTCCGTCGAGGAAAGCGTCGGCCTGATGGGAAAGGTCGCGGCAGGTCATCATCATCATCATCCTTTGTCGTGCTTCACATGGACAGGACCGGTCAAGTCAGCCTTTGTTACAATTTAGCCGAAAAAATTCCATCCCTCGGCATCCGAAGATCATTCAACGATCCGGTCAAGCGATTGGCGCAGGCTGAGCCGCGCGCGATGCAACAGGACGCGCATGTTGCCTTGTGTGATCCCGAGGATTTCGCAGACTACTTCTGCCTCCAGGCCCTGTTGCCCGCGCAACACCAATACGGCGCGCTGCGCCGGGGGCAGATGGTCGATCGCGTCGCTCACATGTTCCAGAATCTGCCGGCCATCGACAATCCGCTCAGGCGTCATCTCATCCCAGAGTTCCGGCATGTCCCGCCAGCGACCACGGCCATCGAAGGCGTCATCGAACCTGTCGTCGTTCGCCGATGTATCAAGCGAGACGTTGAGCCCGTCGCGCCGTGCGCGGGTCCGGGCCTTGTTGGCAAGAATCGTGAATATCCAGCCTGCCAGCGACGAGCGCCCCTCGAATCCGCCGATATTGCGCAGCACCGCGATCCAGGCTTCCTGCACGATCTCTTCGGCCGAGGCCCGGTTGCGCAGGATCGCCGTGGCAAAGCGGACCATGCCGGCATTGTGCCGCCGGTACACGCCCTCGAATGCGGCACGATCCCCCGCCACCAGCCGTTGCAGCAGGTCGGTCTGGTTGCTCAGCATGGGGTTCGGGTATCTGCGGGCGTTGATGCCGTGCCCGGCGCTTTGTCCCGGAAGAAGGGGGCGGCTCGTGCGATCATGTGACGCCTTTCCAGGCAGGCCGTTGGATCATCTGTTGGCTCATCTGGAAAGCCTAGCCACAATTGCGCAATTGCTCAATCCGGCATTTGGTCCAGTTGTTCGAGGATGCGCGTGTAGGTCTCGATGCCCTGGGCGCCGGACACCAGGTGGCGCTGGTTGAAGATCACTGCCGGCACGCCCTGAACCCCCTGCGACGTCCAGAACGTCTCGGCCGTACGCACCGCGTCGGCAAAGCGCTGATCGTCCAGAGCCGCCAAAGCCTCAGCCCGGTCCAGCCCGATCTCGGCGGCGATATCCGCCAGCACCGCCCGGTCAGAGAGGTTCCGGTGATCGGTGAAATGGGCGGCAAACAACGCCTGCTTCAGATCGTGTTTCCGGCCACTCAGATCGGCAAAATGCAGCAATTGATGCGCATCGAACGTGTTGTGCATCCGCATGTCCCCGGCAAAGCCGAATGAAAACCCGACTTCAGCACCAAGCGCGGCCAATCGGGCCTGACTTTCCTCGGACTGCCGGGGCGTTGTGCCGTATTTCCCGGCCAGATGCTCGCGCATGTTCTGGCCTTCGGGCGGCATTTGCGGGTTCAACTCGAACGGGTGCCAATGGATCTCATGCGCCGTGCCCGAAACCTCAAGCGCCCTGGCCAGTTGGCGATATCCGATGATGCACCAGGGGCACATCACGTCGGACACAATGTCGATGCGAAGTGGTGTTGTCATGATCGATCCTTTCAATCGTGGCCGATGACGCCTCGGTCACCTTGCTGCCAAAGCCGCAAATCGTTGACGTCGAAAACAAGCGATATCAGGTTTGTCACCAGGAGCACCGTCAGAAACGTGTCGTAGACCCCGCTCGCTTCGGGGCGCGCAAGAATAAGAAGCACGACCAGCGGCGTCCAGGCCACGACATGGCCAGCGGACATCAGCCTTGAGAACCCGCGCTGCGTCCTGCACTTCTGCAACGATTGTGATCTGCGTGTTTTTGAGTGGCCACTCAATATCTGACTTGAGCGATCACAAGATTGTGAGCCCCATGCCAACACCTGCCGCAGCCACGCCGAACCGTCTCAGGCTTCGGCCAGTCCGGATTCAGGCCATGTTGTTCTTGAAGACGCAATACCGCGTTCCTTGCAAGGTGGACAGGCATGAACATCTCGATTTTCGGCATCGGCATCGGCATCGGCATCGGCATCGGCATCGGCATCGGC
>TARA_R110002110_G_scaffold204759_1_pt1 | contig 15872 bp, 21 predicted proteins | sample TARA_R110002110 | Tara Oceans TARA_R110002110 (sample SAMEA4397330) | marine metagenome | biome: Polar Biome; feature: [SRF] surface water layer (ENVO:00010504); material: water (ENVO:00002006), including particulate matter (ENVO:01000060) such as... | depth 5 m
AACCAAATCAGGCGATTCTCCTGCATTCAAGCACATCTGTCGGAGAGGGGCCTCGCAGGCCTCAAGCACTATCTTTGCTCCAAGGGCTTGATCATCATTATCTGTTTGAATGTCAAGACCTCTCGTAATGTGAATCAATGCTGACCCTCCTCCAGAAACAATCCCCATTTCCTGCGCGGACCGGACGGCTTCAAGGGCGTCATCAATCCTATGTTTCTTTTCCATCATCTCAACTTCTGTGGCTGCTCCTACTCTGATAACTGCAATGCCACTTGCAAGTCTCGTGATCCTCTCTTGTATTCTCTCGCACTCTTTCAATGAATCTGTTTGAGCTATCTCGTTCTTGAGAGATTGTATTTGCTTCTCGACCAGTTCTCGGTTAGCTTTACCGCCGACAATGGTTGACCACGTCTTGGTCAGAGATATACTCTTAGACCTCCCAAAGTGTGCTAATTTAATATCTTTCAGGCGCAAACTGTCTTCGCGGGTGATCATAGTCGCACCGATAGACAGGCACAAATCTTTCATTATATTGCGCCTTTCTTCACCATAGCGAGGAGATTTGACAGCACACACCTTCATCGTTCCTCGCACTGCATTCATAATGAGTGCGGCCAGTGCTTGCCCCTCAATCTCATTCGCGATGAGAAGAAGAGGACGAGACTCCCTTGCACATAACTCAAGCGTTGGAAGGATTTGATCAACATTCTCAATCTTCTGGTCTGTAACAAGAATCATGGGGTCGTCATATTCTACGGTTCCTGTTCTATCGTTAGTTATAAATGCGGAAGCAACATAACCAGAGTCAAAGCGGAATCCCTCAATAAGATCAAGAGATGTCTTTAAAGACCTTGCTTCTTCAACAAGAACACCACCATCTTTACCAACAGCATCAACAGCAGTAGAAATCAAAGTTCCAATTACTTTATCGTTGTTCGCTGAAATCGTTGCAACATGACGAATATCCTCTTCTGACCTGATTGGTATTGCTGATTCTATAAGCTTCTCAATTATAGTTTGGCACGCTTTGTCCATGCCCCTTTTGATCTCAATCGGAGATACCCCAGACGCAAGATACTTTTGAGACTTCTGAATGATGTCTCTCGACAATACCGTCGCCGTCGTTGTCCCATCGCCAGCATTAGATGCTGTTTGTTCGGCGGCTTGCTTTACAATCTGTGCTCCCAAGTTCTCAAAGGGGTCATCAAACTCAATGAATTGAGCAACGGTTACTCCATCCTTTGTGACGACAGGAGTGTTCTGCTCTTTGTGAAAGAGAGCAACGTTTCTCCCCTTCGGTCCTAGAGTGCTGCCGACGTTATCGGCAAGTGCATTGATGCCTTTCAGCATCCTTTGGCTAAGTTCAAGCCCGTTCTCATAATGTTTGTTCACTAGTCCTCCAATAAATGTATAGTGTTGAAAGTAATATAACCATGTTCGTGGTATTTGTCAAGTATTAATCGCAAGAATCTAAATCAAATGCTTTGAATGTATATTGAGCACCGTCCCGCAGATGGGTTTGTAAATCTTGAAAAGATTCTTTTTCAAGATTAGAAACATACTTGATCAAATCTTCTTTCAATTTCCCATACCATGCGTCAAGAACCATCAAGGAGTCAAGAACCTCGGCGGCATTCTCTCTGAGGGCATTGTTAAACCCCTCTATGGTATAATCACCAACAAGGTCGTAAGAGGCCTGTTCTTTGGTAACAGGTACTTTCATGCCAAGGATATCATTTATTTTAGATAGATCATAATACACATGATCTTCAATCTGAATCGGATCTGCGGCTGAAAGGCCAAAATCGTCTTTAGTAATCTTATGGGTCTTGATCGTTATGCCGGCAGAACCAGTTTTAAAAAAAGACAGATAATATAATACATCCACAACAGGCTTGGGGTCGACGCTGGCGAAAGCCATCGGTTGAGACTCCCGCGTGTGCTCTTCCGAAATAAAGGTATCCGTTGTATTTCTGACCCTCCAAATGCCGTGAGAGTAACCACCCTTTTTGGATTTTGATTCTCTTGCCTCTTTGTAAAAAGAGACGCCCATAGTCTCTAAAAGCTGTGTGAGAGAACCACCGAATTTAGCAACCTTCTTAGTTTTGAGAGAGATACCGATTGTAAGATCACCCTGTTTAATCTGTACATCTTCAATTCCACCTGTGCCCACTGGCACAGTTTGGCCATCAAGTATCTTGGCAATAAACGCCTCATTAACAAAACCACTGGTTGAATTATTAAACTGTTCACGAATGGCTATAAGCCCAGCAGCCATGGCATATTTAGATAACAGAGAGCCAAAGTTTGAGCACCTTTCCCTTTTGACTGATTCCGATTGGAGATCAAAAAAAGAAAATGATTGGGCAAGTGACTCCGCTGAATTGAAATTGGGCTCGAACTTGAAAGAAGACAAAAGAGTATTTATGGCGGACTCAGAAGATTTCAGAACTTTGTCACTCTCAGTTCCAATAGATAAGATAGATACGATCTCGCCCAGATCCAAACCAAGATTGGAAGTTGTCTTCTTGCCTTGTGTCGGTGCATCAACACCACCCTTCTTTGGCTGCTCCTCTTCTTGAATCATGTTGCTTTCTCGCAATACCTCAAGAATAAGTCTATCTAGCCCTTTAAGATTATCTGCCATTTTTGATATCCTCCAATATACTTTTAATGTCAAGACCAGCACAATCGATCTTCTTCTTGGTTAAGTGTAGGTGGTTGACCACCCCATCGTACTTTGCCAGAACTGCTGGTCTGCTTGTTGTGGTTGTTGTTGGGGTCTCAAGTGCGATCCCCGTGGCCTCGTGAACTGCCTTGATCAAAGCCTTGAGTGCTCCCAACTGCTCGGGATAGAAGCCAAGGAAAGGATCAAGTGTCTTGCCATGGGCTTTACCATCAGTAATTAATGGACGCTCCCCAAAACCATGGTGCTTGTACCAGTTCTGATACTTCGGATAATATGCATCTGAAATCTCAACTCCAATGGAAGCATCGTTCCACTTGCGAGAACCAGCATGATATGCGACATGATTCATGTCGAGAGTCTGATAGATTGTGCCGTCGTTGTCAATGAGAAAATGAACACTTAAACCCCTGTTCGTGAGAACCTTGTGACAAGATTTGGAATTTAAACAAACGTCCCAGTGGCACACAAACATTCTTGGCTTTCTTAGTTGGATTTTCTTTGAATAGCCAGACGAAATCTTAAGTCCTCCCGTCATGAAGGGTAAGACCACTTTGGGCCAGTTGATGTCAAAATAGTTGTTATTGTATATAATAAATGAGTCTTTACGACCTGCTACAGCGGGCATCTCGTGTTGTAGTTCCGACTCTCGTTGTGTCCAGATTATGCGATAGGTTGAAGGCCCAGCCAGACCATCGGCAGTCATACCATGCTGCTTCTGGAATTCTTTGATATTTTTCGTTAGTGTCTCATCAAAGGTCGTGGTGCCAAACCACTCTGGGCTCCAGCCAAGTCTTGCGGCGGACGCCTCATTATAAAACTCTTTATCCATTATAAATCCTCAATGTAATTAGATTATTTCATCAACAATGCCGTATTCTACGGCCTCTTCGGGGGATAAATAAACATTTACTTTGCGGTCAAGCAGTTTTTTTATTTGTTTTCTTGACATCTTTGTATTCTCAACGAGGGCATCGATGTATTCATCCTGCAAATTCTTGATCGCATCCATTTCGTTTTGGAGGCTATGAAGGTCTCCCATGTTTCCGGCTGCGACGGAGTGAATCATAATACGGCAATGCTGTCCGATCCTTCGCATGCCCTTGCTTCCTGCCGCTAGTAATAAGACACCAGCCGACATCACTTTACCAAGACCAATCGTTGCGATTGCACATTTTTTCTTAGTCACGTTCATCATATCATAGAGTGCGAACATGTCATCAGCATTCCCGCCATAGGTTGAGATATAAAAGTTAATCGGCTCTATATCTCCATCTTCTTTGGGGCTGCCGTCTGATAACATGATTAGGCCTGCTATTAAATCTAGCGACTTCTCTTCGTCAACTTCGCCAAACATCATCATAGTTCGTAGTTCGGGGGGCTTCCCCAGAGCTTCCATAAGTATCTCTTGAAACTCCTCTTCCTCCTCTTCCTCATCTAACACACGTTCGGCTTCAGCCTTATTCGGTTTGTTTTTAGGCATTTTATTCTCTCCCTTTTTTAAGAACTTCCGTTAGGTATTCCATCGCAGAATCCCAATCATCAAACTTTAACAAGTGAATATACTTTGGAGGATAATTCGTGACGATGTTTCTGATTATCGTATCTTGAATACTCCTCATCTGAATTTGATCCACTCTCTTCTCCTGCTCTACTTGATTTTCACTCTTTCCCATATCTTGGAGTAGGAGGTATTTTAGCTCATAAATATGATATGTTGTTTGAGAAGCTTTGGCAACAAATTTCAATGCGTCTTCTGTTAAATCCCTAATTAGAATAAGTGAATATCCCAAGTGGAGAACATAAGCCCAAACCATATGGGCCACGAATCCAATCATAAACATAATAAAATAATTTGTAAATTCCACTGTCCCTCCAATAAAAAAGACGGAGTTCTCCTCCGTCTTTAATATAACCTATATTTGAATCTTTGTCAAATTTTACTTGCGTCCAAGAGCCTCACGCAGGGTCTTGTTGGCTTTGGAAGCTTTAACGAGACGCTTCGCAACACGGCGGGCAACCTCATTAACAATCTCTTCTTCGGAAAGTTCAAGCTCAATTTCTTCAAGCACACCTTCTTCTTCTTCTTCGCCGCCCATTTCAGGTGCAGGGTCTTCAGGTGCAACGTCACCCATTTCAGGTGCAACGTCACCCATTTCAGGTGCAACATCACCCATTTCAGGTGCAGCCTCTCCTGTATCCAGTTCCACTTCAAGATCGAGGACTTCGGCAGCGGCTTCGGCGACGGCAGAAAAGAGTTGCTCTTTAACTTCGTCGGAGAGTCCAGCAAGGGCGTCGTTTTCTGGCGCGGGCGCATCCATATCCGATGGTTGATCCATCATCTCTGGCTCTTCAAGACCGGGCACGGGGGGTTCTTCGACATCTTCTCCGGGCACATCCAATCCAGGAGGTACCGAGGCTGCGTCTGTGGGGTCTTCATCATCCTCAGCCATGGGGTTTCCGTATGTTTCAGCAATACGATTAGAAACGAGGTTACTTCGGATACCAGCGAGGCCCATAAAGCGGCGCATCTCTGCTTCGTTCAAGAGTTTCTTTGACATTATAAACTATCTCCTTATAATATGTTTTTCATAATAAATAGGCTAAACAAAAAGAAAAAAGCCAAAAATTATAAGTCTGGATATTCTTCGGCGATCAAATCAAAAATGTTCTCTAGTTCATCGTCTTCAATTCCAAATTTTGACATCAAATCATCAGATGCTTTTTTGTCTTTTTCAATAACGCCAAGTATCCTTTTACTCTGAGTTTTATTAACCTCTTTATAATTTTTAATATACCTGAGTATATTTTTATTTTCGTTCAAATACCCAGAGATTAAAGAGCGGAAAAACTCTGCTTGTGTGAGGCCATCCTGCTGAAGACGTATCTTAAGTTGGGCATGTCGTATGTCCGTATCCTTAAAGATAATCTTTTTTGTTTTTTCGTTCATTAGAATCTTGTTTTAATGTGTGTGGAGCTTTCAAATTGACCAGCGGGAGTTTGTCGAATAAATCTAGCCTTATTTTGGAATTCTGTTATGCTTCGGCAACCCGAATAAGAAAGACCAGAGCGGATACCTCTACTTAGTTCTGAAATGGTGTTTTTGACTGGTCCTTTGAAGGGAACAAGGTGCGAAACTCCCTCAACTGAGGATGCGTGTCCGCGCCAACTAACTTGTGCCTCAACTGACGCCATTCCGCGATAAGGTTTATATTGTTGGCCCTCACTGTAAAAGGCATGACCGGGAGTTTCACTTGTACCAGCTAACAATGAACCAAGAAGGACAAAGTCCGCTCCGGCGGCTAGGCTCTTCACAATGTCACCAGGCGTCTTAATACCCCCATCGGCAATTAAAGATGCCGACCGATCGGATTGTGAACACTCCAATACTGATTGAAGAGTTGGCATTCCGTGTCCAGTTTGAATGCGAGTTGAGCATATAGAGCCACCACCAATTCCAACACGTATTGAATCAGCGCCCCAATCAGCGAGATCGTTAAACGCTTCTAAGGTAGCAACATTACCAGCGACTATACATACATAATCATCAAATTCAGCCTTAAGTTTCTCTAAAGCCTTCTTCATCATTATATGGTGACCATGAGCGACATCAACACAAAGTATTCTGGCTCCACAATGATCAACAAGGTGCTTCGCTCTTTCAAAATAATCTCCTGAAACCCCTATCGCCCCACCGACAATCCGACCGCCAGACTCAGCACCTTGGATAAGGTAACCCTGCCTCTCGATTGAGTTATAGCGATGTATGATTCCAAGACAACCAAGGTCACCCATGGCCATAGCCATTTGGGTTTCCGTTATTGTATCCATCGGAGAGGAAATGATCGGTAACTCAAACTTCAAGTCTTCTGCCAAAGAAGACCCCGTGTCTACCTCGCTGCGGCTTAGTATATCAGAATACTGGGGTTCCAACAGAACATCGTCAAACGTTACTGTATCTTTAAACTTATTCATTTTGTTTCTCCTCATTGTAGTTTGCGATTACGCTTTTTGCTGTATTCCAGCACTTGGGGCAATAAAGGTTAACCTTATTTTCCTTCTTTCTCACAACCACACTCCAAGTCAAAGCCATCGTCTTACTCTTTTTGTCAAAGGGTTCCAAACATGTTAGACAGTTCTCAGGTATCTTGTCAAAGAGATCCATCTGTCCTTCAAGGCCTGTGGTCTTTGTTTTACCCTTCTTTTGTTTCTTGTCATGCGCTCTTCTCTGGGATCTATTCACCTTTGAGACTCTCAAGGCTCTTGATGAGGAAATAGCCAACTCCGATTGTTAAAACAAACGAAATAAGGCCGCAGATCATTGAAACTGCCTGCATACTCATAAACCATTCAAATAAACTCATTTTTTCTCCTTTTTAAATCTTTTACCATGATCAATATAGCCGCACTTTGTACACCATATTGAATTTTCATTAATCACTGCGTGCGGAGGCTGTGGCCACTCTTCGGGCCAATAGGCGCCAGCCTTGTTACACCTAGGGCACTCAATCATGCTCTATCCCAAACTTTAAGTTAACATATTTATATTTCTCGAAGCAGCGGGGCTCATACATATCAGCACCGCCAACAATGATTTCTTTCTCCTCTTCGAACTTCCGATGAGTATAGTATGCATCGCGACCAGTAACTGGACACACTGCGGGACAAATGTCTATCTTGGTTGCCCAAGGCATCATTTCCTTAACCTCTCGGAACGGTTCGCCCTTAGAGGATAGCTGTAGTGTTGACACGACAATGGTTTTACCATTGCGAAAATAAGTCAAAAGAACTTCAGCAATACCCTTGATCATAAAGGCCTCATCAACCGCTATAACATCAAAGTGGCCAATTTCGTTAAGATGAGCAATAACGTCACTAGCATCGGAAACACATTGTGCTGGTATATTTGCGCCATTATGTGTTGTAATCTGATTAACCGAATAGCGGTCATCAATCTGTGGCTTAAACGCCACTATCTTTCGGCTCTGCCACCTGTATCTATCAACGGCAGCGAGCATCCGAGTTGTCTTAGATCCAAACATTGGACCCGCAAATATAATAAATTCTGGGTCTCTCATTACGCCCCCGTCGATCCGAAGCCACCTTGGCCCCGTTCGGTGTTGGAAAGCTCTTCTGCTTCTTCAAACTGCACTTGTGGATACGGCATAATCATTATCTGGCCTACGCGATCCCCCACAGAATAAACATTGCTAGCACCGTCAACATCTTCACGATCGAACTTGAGCATAACCTCGCCACGATAGCCAGAGTCGACAACCCCGACAGAGTTTCGCAATGTTAGCGGAGTTTTGGAGATAGAAGAGCGCGGGAATAAAAGACCGACATGCCCTTCGGGGATCTCCATGGCAAGTCCTGTGTGACATACAAGATTACCGTACTTATCATAATCTACATTCGTTGCATAGAGATCCATTGCGGCATCTCCGTGTTTTGCATAAGATGGAATAACCGCGCTCTCATGCAATCTCTTAACCTTAACTCTCATAATACCTCCGTTGTGTGAATATAATATAACATGATAAAACACTTTGTCAAATATTATATTTGCTTATTATTTCAAGCCACTTGACATTTTCTATTTCATACGCCCTTTGTGAATTCCAGAACACGATTGCAAACGCATCCACAACGTCTAGAACCACGCCCACACTTACGTTTGAGTTACCACGGACGGTAACTAAATCACCTTTCCTCAAACATCTCCCCATGCCTTCCATATTAATTCCTCATCATCAAAAGGTAATAACCGACTTTGGTGAATATCCTCTTTGCGACTACTCTTTATCCAGTATACTGTATACCATGGCCCGTAAGGCGCTTTAAAGCTACTTTCAAATATCTCAACTATCATCCCAACTCGCTCATCGTCCTTCAATTTAACAAGTTGGCCTTTCTTTAACCAAGCATTACCCATGAGTTATTCACCCTTCCATAAGTAGAGAACCCCCAATCAATTGAATGTTTTGGTCTAATCATATACGGGCGGTTCAAATGAATTATGTCCTTTGTTTTATCAATGCCCCAGCAACGAATCGTTGTTAAAACTGAGTTGATATCAATGACCTTAACAACGAAAAAATCTTTTCCCTTCTTTGTTTTCTTCTTTATGATCTCGCGAGGGATACACCAACACACTCTAAGGTCCTCATCATAGTCAGAGATAGCAGGAACATACCTGTCTTCAAGTCTACGAACAACGTCAGGTGTGATAACCATACTCATCGGAAAGATACCTGTAAGGTCAGCTATGAATTCAATTTTCTCCTCTTCTGAGAAGGATTGCTCTGGCCTGTATAATTCTATGTTGGTCGCCAGTTTCTTTTTTGTTCTCGGTCGGTCAACACATGTCGCACTCCAGAAGTGTTTATCTCCTGTGAAGCGGTCGTCAATAAGATCCTCAAGTGCTCCCGCTCTACACAATACATCAAGGGCCTTCTTGTTTAGTTTACTGTAAATCACATTCTCGTTGAACAAGAATTCCTCAATCGTATTGAAAGGGCGGTTCTTCATTATCTGATCCATTGCAGCGGCACCCAAACCTTTAATGGTTGTGAGAGGCGCGACAAGTGTGCTATCATCAATAATCTTCCATGTTGATTCAGAGTAATTAACGTTCAATGGTCTGATCTTAAACCCATGTTGCTTCGCAAGATTAATTGCTTTTTCCTTTCTGCGCTCGGGCTCCTTATCAAGGAAAGACGCAGTCCATTCTGGCTGGAAGTAGTGACACAACCAAGCACATTGATACGATATCATGGAATAAGAAACCGCATGGCTCTTGTTGAAACCATATCCAGAGAAGTATTCAAACGTCTGCCAAAGTTCATCAGCCTGACGTTGTGTCATCTTCTTTTCAAGACAACCGACAACAAACTTCTCATATATCTTCTCTTTGACCTCGTGACCTTTACCTGTTCCTTTCTTTGTCAATACCTTACGGAGAGTGTTAGCCTCATCCATTGTAATTCCCTTGCCCAGCTTATATGCCAATAAGGCAATTTGTTCCTGGAATATCAAGAAGCCAGCAGTTTCCTTGGTCGCGTCTTCAACATAGTGATTGAGATACTTAATGTCATTAGGATTCGCAAGAGCATCAATGTACTGCTTATCAACAGCAGCCGACAAAGGTCCTGGTCGATAGATAGAAGTAATAGCCGATAGATCAATAATTGAACGCGGTTTGGCCTGTTGGGTAAATCGCTGGGCACCATTCTCTGTGAACTGGAATACTCCTATCCACTTACCTTCATGAAAGATACTCTCATACACACTCTGGTCATCAAGATTAATAACATCAGGATGCAGAGTATCATCATAAAATGTTTTGATATCTGCGAAGGTGGGATTGTCAATTCCGTGATGTCGTTGAAGAATCTTGATGATACATTCCTCAATCATCCTCAAGGTTGAAAGCCCAAGAATGTCAAACTTGATGAAACCCATAGGCTCTAATTGGCGAACATTTTGACCTTCACTCCATGGGGTTTGTCTTACCCCCTTGGAAGAGATAAGGGGCATAAACTTGTCTAATTGTTCACCGATTACAACACCACCAGCGTGTCTGGAGCATGACCGATACGAACCGACAAGTGCCTCAACGTGGTCTTTGACGTGAGGATATTTAACAAAGAACTTCTGGAGAGTCTCCGAGTATTCCATGACCTCCTCAAAGGTCGGAGTATAAACACCAGCCTTGATCCCATGCTTTTGTTTCGCAATGGGAGTTGCTTCGGCAAGCATCCGAGACGTAACTTGATTGACCTCTTGAAATTCAATCTCATAAAACTTAGATATATCTTTAAGCAGAGAGCGCAATTGAAGTGTGTTCCAATTGGAGATAGGCACAACAACATTGTCTCCCCACTCTTCAATAAGCTTTTCTTTCAAGACCATGGGGTCACTCACATCATAGTCAATGTCAGGATAGTCAGTGGCATCAGAGCGCAAGAAGCGAGAGAATAGAAGCCCATACTTGATGGGGTCTATCTGTGTTATTCCAAGCGCATATGCAACCAATGAGCCAGCAGCGGAACCTCGGCCTGGGCCAGAGATCTGTGTCTCGTTGGTCTTATCTGATATAGCTTTCATGGTTAGGAAGTATTTTGAGAAGCCCCTCTCTGATATAACAGAGAGTTCATGCTTGACTCTATCCATATATTCTTTGGTTTTATCCTCCAGACCATTCTTTGTCAGGAGGTTACCAACACCTTCAAGTGTCAGTCTCTCCAAGTATTCGTTGTCTGTATAGCCAGCAGGAACAACAAAATCAGGAAGCCGAACGCTGCTATCGGGAAGAAAGTCTTCAACCCTCTCAAACGCTATCTTATAACTCTCGTTGATACTATCACGAACAAGATCATCATCATATTCTACTTCTGACTCATCGGAATACTCCATATACGAATCCCACATTTGATCTGCGTTCTTTGGATATAGTTCATACTCTAACTCCTGAACCGACGTTGGGAGTTCCATATCCAGCCACTCTGGCTTGCCCTTACCGAGCCAGCCGAGGCGCTTATATAGTTCACGGTTTTTCCAAGACTCTGGGTCGGGATAGTGGGAATCAGCAGTTGAAACCAGAGGGATATTGAACTCTTTGTGAATCTGAATTATATGTTTGTTAAGTTGGTGTTGCTCTGGGACGTTGTTCCATTGGAGTTCACCGTACCATCGGTCTCCAAAAATATCAACCATCTCTCTTGTGGTTTCCCGCATAGCCTCCAGTACAGCCTCTTTACTTTCTTCGCGATGTTGCCAATAGCAACCAGCGTAAACACCGCCGAGGCAAGCAGAGAGCCCAATAACGCCGCCAGAATGTTTGCGTAATAGCTCATAATCAATCCTTGGTTTGCGATAGAAATAATCTCCATTATAACTTTGTGAGACCATTTTAAATATATTACTCAAGCCCTCTTGATTCATCGCAATGAGGACCAAGTGGCGTGTGCGATTAATAGTGCTAAGGGTGTTGCCTTTAGATTCTCCCTCGTTCTCGATGGTCGTTCCAGAACGGGCAGCATCTATCTGCTTTGCTTTCTTTTTGTCCGCTCTATATTCTTCAAGCTCCTTCTTCCATTCCTCCACAGATGGAACAAAATAAGCTTCAACCCCGAAGATGGGCTTGAACTTCTTACCTTGAGCTTTCATTTTCTTGGCATGAAGAACCTGATATGCAAAGCCGTTCATGTTGCCGTGGTCCGTCAATGCGAGAGCCTCACAGCCATTACTGAAAGCATAGTCCATATGCTCCTGTGGATATCCAAATCCGTCAAAGGGTGAGCCAACACCCGAATGCGCATGCAAATTCACAAATTTTAAATCTTTCATAGTACCTCCGAAATACATTAATAATATAGCCCCTTTCGGGGCCCTTGTCAAGCAGAAAAATTCAAATTTTAATCATTCTTCGGGAAGCCATCTTTGACCAACAAGTTGCCCATCTTTACATAGTTGTCATTTAACTCAAAAGATGTCCAATTGTATCCCCGCTGTTCACAAACATAACACTCGCTTCCAGTTCCAGAGAACGGAATAACAACCCTTTGGTTTTCTTTCGGCAAGCAAGAGGAGAGAAGCCTCTCAGTCAACGCTATAGGTTTTTGTGTTGGGTGAGAGATCGCATCGGAAACGCCCACTTGTTTGATCTGCTTGGATGTCAAGAGCCTCCCCAACGAAGGTGAATAGCCGAATCTCTCTCTCCTCCCAGCACCTCCAGCAAGGGCCGAGAACTTAAGAACATCTCTTGGGAGTGCGCCCTTTTCATTCACCTTGTAAGTTGTTGTGTCTTTGGATCCGAACCTTCCTCCTGAGTTTGGGCGAGTTCTGTTCTTGCCTTTATAGCCGTTAATAAAACCTTTCGTATATGGCTCTCTGACATCATCCCTGTTGAATATTCTTTGGTCTTTATCTTTCCAAGCACATAGAATGGTCTCATGAGACCTCTGCCAAAAGTTTAATGAAGGTGTTGTCTTGTTTGTATAGTGCCACGCTAACCATCGGTGATCCATATCCATGTTAACAGACAGGTGAGCCAGAACCTCACTGAAGCCGTAGATAAACATTGTTCCCGAGGGTTTCAGGACCCTCTTCGCCTCGTGATACCAAAGCATTGACCAGTCAACATATTCGGCTATTTCTTGTTTTCTCTTATTGTTGCCGAAGTCTTTGCCTATGTTGTAAGGCGGGTCTATTATCAAACAGTCAACAGACTCTGCGTCTATCTTTTTTAAACCTTTAACTGCATCTCCATGTATTATCAAAATGTACCTCCTTTGTATTCTTTGACAAACGATAACTTAGTGAAAGCCTCAAAAGCTTTGACACCAGCAACCATCCAATCGTCATTTCGCCCTTTGTTGCCGCTTTGTTGCTTTGAAAAAGGAAATGTCTCTCTCTTGCGAACATGTGCAGTGAAGCCTTCCTTATCCATGACATAAATTCTCTCCGAAGACCAATCACTATACTCGCCTTGTCTAACATTCGGATTGTCTTTTTCTGGGTTGATGCCGAAAAAGATTAACTTCTCCCAAGACTTGCCAACTGATATGTGATTGATCATAAAGCTATTCGGATCTATAAGTTTAACATTGTTTTTGGCATTTGAATTCGCCAAAGAAAACTTTGCCTCTGTTTTAATGCCGTCTATGATTCTATCATGACCTGTGTCCTTCGCTGGCTTGACAGCGTGACCATGTTTGACCATAAACTTCTCAATCAACATTTCTCCCAAACCACCTTTGTGTTTTGGTGTCAGTGGTTGGTAGTGTTCCCATGGTGTCCCAATCCAATTGTTTCTGAGTGACTCTTTGATATACTTCTTAATTTGAACAGATCCCATTATTGTTTCAGTAATACTCATTTTACCTCCGAGCATGATATAAATATAGCCCCTTTCGGGGCCCTTGTCAAATATTTATGTTACATTGAGTCAAAATAGATCACTCCTGAGACCACCGCAACCGAAAGTGCGAGGCCAACCATGATTTTTAAGAAGTCTTTGACAAGCATAGGGAAGATCACCTTGATCTCTTTGTCTCTGTTAAATGTGCGATAGACAGCCAATTCGCGGCCAGCAAGTAGTCCAATAAATACCCAAGTCGTACTCATCGGTATCTCGCTGTGGATCTTAAAATACCATAAGATGAGCGCATAAAACAAGTCAATAAGACATGCGGAGCGAATAAACCTAGTTCCACTCTTAGAGAGAACTATCTCCTGTATCTTGCCGCCCTTAGTATAAAACAAATGAGCAAGGCCTGCAACAAGTATGCCAATTATACCCAGCATCATTGTCAGAGGGACTCCATCTCGTGGCAAGTAAACAAAGATGTTGGCTATGTCATGTGAGAGCCACATGTGCCATAAGAAGCCTGTGGATGCCCACTGAGCAACAGACCAATACTTCTTGTGCTCTTCTTTTACTTTTTGCTTCTCGTCCAAGAATCTCGTCAACAGCATCCATATGGCGTATGCGGCAACAGCAGCGACAGCGTAGCCGAGGGCTGACTTCATTATAATCTTCTCTAGCACCAAGCCGCTTGAGAATGCACTCAAAGTCAACAACGTCGTTGAAACAGGAACCCCATAACGAGTGAGGCCCAGTAGCAGCGCTGGGGCAAGAGCATGATACCATTGGAACTGATCTGGCAAAGGTATTTTGTTTAACCTTCCGAACGCTATATCTCCAGCGTACCAGCCAGACATAAGAGTTGCCGCAAGGATGGCAGATGTGAAAGCCCACAACCAATACCACTTGACCTTCTTGCTATTGGAGCTTATGAATGTTCCAAGAGTTTGAGCACTATCGTTTCCGATGACAGAATAGGCTGCTAAAAGAAAACCAACGGAGCCATAAATTATTGACAAAGACATTACTTATCTTCCTTTAAAAGTTAACATCTATTCTGAGTGTCGGGCCGAACTCTAAAACCCAATTGTTTTTGCGTTGATTTTGAATGAATATGTGTGGATCAAATTTAATATAATCATTTGTTTTATGTCGGATTCCAACTCTAAATTTATTCTTGTCAAGCACACTGCCAAAATCATGAGGGTTCAATGCAACCTCATTGGAAATATAGGGCTTGACTTCTGCTCCTATATCAAACTCAAATCGTGTGTTGTTGACGATTGAAATTGAAATGTCAGCGCGGGCAAAGGCAGTCAAGAAAAGCAATGAAAGCATAACACTTCTCCCGTTTTTATGTTACATCTTTATATACTTAGTTTTATTAAAATGCCACAACATCTATGTCGCAGTAATAGGACAATTATTTTTTATTTAAATGACTCTGCGCCCTGTCTGCTAAACGGTGAACAAAAATATAACTCACCGATGCGATTGATATATAGAGTAAGACTTCATAGACTAACATCTGTATTGTCTCCTGTTATTTTGCTTAGCTTAGCTACTTGATTGGCCATCAAATGAGTAACACCTTGTGTTTTTGGCCAATAGATCTTTAATTCACAAATAATATGTACTTTTTCGGCGGACAGGAAATAATCAGTTATCTCCATATAAGTGACCTCTTGCACAACTCCCAATTGTTCGGGAGAGTACCAACCATACATATCATCAATGAAATTGGTTGCTGTTGATGTAACCAGATCTCCGACTTGAAACTCAACCTGCTCGGAATTTGGATTTGTGATTATTCGATATTTTGAATTCATTTTGGCCGAGAATTAGACGAGAAGACCAAACAACAAAATGTTCTTTTTCAACCGCAAAGCAGTAAAATGAATCCCCAATTTTAAAAGGACCGAAGGATTCGGAACATATTAGTTGTATTCCTCTCGTCAACATTATAATAACTACCTCGCAGGGCCGGTTTTTTGCCTCAAGGGCGCTAATTCATATTCAAAAAACATTAGCTGGGTGCCCTCAATAAAAACAATATATTGAAACTCAAAAGCCTCGATCTCTCCTTTTCTCTTAACCACATCCTTAACTATTCCAATGGAATCTTCAGTAAAATCGGCAAATTCAGAAAAAAGCTGCATTTGGATGGGCAATGCTAACCTAACTAAATCCCCAACTTCAAAGCGTGGCGATAAGAGCACCTAATAGATGCTCAATATAGATGCAGCAAAACTCAAAGCCATTATCACACACCAAATGCCAGCAGCGGCACTAACAATATAAAAAGAAAGACCCAAA
>TARA_R110002110_G_scaffold46863_5_pt1 | contig 15857 bp, 15 predicted proteins | sample TARA_R110002110 | Tara Oceans TARA_R110002110 (sample SAMEA4397330) | marine metagenome | biome: Polar Biome; feature: [SRF] surface water layer (ENVO:00010504); material: water (ENVO:00002006), including particulate matter (ENVO:01000060) such as... | depth 5 m
GAGATAGGAAAAGAAAAAAGATTCAAAATAAAACTAAAAAAGCAGCTATAAAGCAATGTAAGAGTGATAGTAAAGGTCCAATGTGTAAAAGAAGAAGATAAGAACTTATAAAATAATAATTATGAACAAAGTAGAACCTCAAGTAATTACAGGATGGGCAACTGGCCCAAATGCAAAAGCAGGTAATGTACCTTACCCATTAAATTTTAAAAAAGGTGGTGCAGCTTGTAAAATGAAAAAACTAAAAAAAGGTGGCTCTAAAAATGGTTATCAGAATGGACCAGCAGGATTTGGATATTAATATTTAAAATTAAAATTATGAGACAAATAGTTAGAAAAAGTAAAGGTGGTACTTCCAAAGTATCTACATATGAGGATGGTGGTTCATGGGAAGGTCTAGGTAAAAGTAAATGGAGACCTAAAAAAGGTAAAAAAAATAAAAGAGCTAAAACAAATAAAAAAGGACTTTATTAATATTTAAAAATTAAAATTATGGCAGGTAAAGGAAAAAGAGATTTAAGTGGTTACATAGCAAAATGCATGGATCATGCTAAAAGCAGAATTATGGCACAACGACCAAAAAGTTCAATGGATGTTCCAGGTATGGCTGAAGTTGCGTCTAAAAATAGAGGTTTATTATCTCAACAACCTTCTTCAAAAAGAGATGTACCAGGAATGCCTGGTAAGTTAAAATAATGAATCAATGACTAATTCAACAATTGTTCTTAAAGTACAGCAAAGACTAAACAAGTTAGCTAGTTCTGATTATGATAACATAGAGTGTTGGCAAGTTGTTGAAGCATTTAATAAAGCTTTAATTGAGTGGCCTCGTAGACAGATACGTGGTAGCAATCCATTTAAAGATGGTGATGAAGGTTCTGTTAGAAGGATTGATGATTTACAAATACTTTTAAAAGAAGAAAAACTGGGTTTAATAAATAGACAACTTTTTTTTGAAACTGCAAATGATATTCCAGAAGATTATTTAGAATATAAAAGAATTGATTGTTTTGCAAAACAAGAATGTTGTAAAGATTTAAGACAAATGATTGTTTATTTAGCTGAAGAAGATAATAGAGCTCAACTATTAAGAGATGAATTAAAAAAACCAAGTTTTGAATGGGGAGAAACTTTTTCAACTTTAATAAGTAATAAAGCAAGAATTTTTACAAATAATGAATTTGAAATAGAAAAAGCTACATTAACTTATTATAGAAAACCTATACAAATTCAAATAGAAGGCTGTAGTGATCCTTATACCTTATTAACAAGTGCTGTTAATGTAGAATGTGAGTTTAAAGATGACATAGTTGAATTAATAGTTGATGAGGCTGTAGCTATACTTGCAGGAGATATTGAATATGGAACACAAATGCAACGTGGAACTCAATCAGCAGAAAGAAGTAATTAATTATTTTGTAGTTAAGAAAATAATTGTTATATTATAGTATATATTTATAAATTCTAAAAACAAAAAAAAATGGCTTATTTTAATAATGCGTTTCAAAAAACGCTCTTATCCCTTGGAACCTCCCCTGATGAAGTGGGTGATGGAACCTTATCTGCAGCTTTACTTGCTACTGAAGGAGCAGCAGTAACTGCAGTTTTAAATCCAACAACATTTCAATCAGATTATGGTTTACTTGCTGCTGGATCAAATATTATGTTAGCAATGACATCAGTTTTATCTCAAGATAAAATTGGACCTTTTCATGGTGGATATCAAACCACTTCCAAATCAAAAATGGTTAATCCTAAATATGTAAATGCAATTTATCAAGTAAATTGTTGTGAAGCACAAACAAATGTAATAGGTGTTGGAGCTATAGATCCTTCTGGTGCATTTGATGCTACAGATTGTTGTAGAACATTTGAATGTGATGAGACTTATGATTTAAGAATAGATCTTAAAGGTTCTCCAGCATTGAGGTATCTTAATCACAACATGTATTATGTAGCTTCTGCATACACAGGATGTTGTCCAGATGATGATCCAACTGCAACTGTTAGTTCAGGTGTTGTTATGCAAGGATGGATTAATGATATCATTCATACTCCTACTTTCTTTGGATTATATGATCAATGGGATCAAAGAATGATCAATATTGGTTTAATAGAAATTTGTGATGATGGTGGGGATAAAGAAGTAAATCTTTATTTTCCAGATGCTCCTTATTTTTTAGCTGATGGTACTACAGAGAGTCCAGAAGGTATAGCATTTGCTGCAGATTTAGTAACTATTAATGCAGATTATGATGTTGGTTTCAGTCCATTAAGTACTCTTGAAGTTAATGCTGATTGTTGCTATGGTTTAATTATAAACCCAACAGCTATTGAAACTATGTTTGATAACTGTACTTTTGAAACAACTGACAAATATGAAATTGAACCATTAATTGGTCAAGTTTCTATGTTAGATCAAACTGGTGATCCATGTCAATTTGAAGGTGTATGTCTTCATGATGGGATTACTCCAGGTGCAAATGGTGGTGCAGTTTTACCAGCTATTAGAACAGCAGTTCAAGTTCAAGGTTCAGGAGAACAAGTTCTTAGAGACTTTATTCTTTCTCAATCATATGAGCAAAACTTTGTTGCAAGTAATGATCTAAGAATAAGAGAAATTACTTTAGGTAATGACATTGTCAACATTGTACCTAGAAATGCTTTATATTCTAGTGTATACATTTTACATAGTGTTCCAAGATTTAATAATCCTACTGGAGTATTTGATAATGATCAATACTTATTAAGAATTATCTTAGACGATGAAGCATGCCTAACACAAGGAGAAGAATCTCCTGCTGCTACTGCTACTGCTTCTCAATTTGTAATTGATTTAGTTGCATGGGCAAGAGCTGCAAATAATGATAGTGTTGCTGACGCTGCTATGGTTTATGGATGTTGTGATGCTGTCACAGTTGACTCTCTAACTCCATAACATTAATATAGTTACATAACTAAAACTCATAGGGGAGAGAGAATATTTCTCCTCCCCTTTTTTATTTTATACCATGGCTAAACATACTTTAAGTTTAAATATTCCAACTGTTTTAAATACCTGTATTTTAAGAATTGAAGATACAAGTGTATATGCAACAGATACAACTGGATGTATCCTTCCTATTGAATGTACTCAGTTAGATATATTACCTCCAGGGTTTTCTGAAGCAGTATCTATTGATGTTACACCAAACTTTGCATTAAACTTAACAGCATGTGATCTAGCATTACAAACAGCTTTATGTGGAACAACATTTAATACATTACCAGATGGTGTTTATGTTATTAAATACAGTGTTGCTCCTAATGAGTATGTTTATGTAGAATATAATCATTTAAGAATAACAAATGCTTTAATAAAATATAATGAGTTGTTATGTGAATTAGATGTAGCGGCTTGTAACCCGTTACAAGAAGTTCAAAATAAGTTACAAGAATTAAGATTAATAAGAATGCTGTTAGATGCAGCAAAAGCTAAAGTAGAATTCTGTCACAATCCTTCAGCAGGAATGGACTTGTATGAATATGCAATGAAAAGACTAAATAAAATGGATTGTACAGTTTGTATTTAATAACTATTAAACCAATAATGTTATGGCAAAATGTCCAAATTGTAAAAAAAATATAGGGTGTTCATGTAAATTAAGAACAACAAAAACAGGAAAAAAAGGATGTACAACATGTGTATCCACATTAGAAAATAAAAGAATTATAAAAACATCAAATCCAGCATCACCTAAAATAAATAAAGTTACTACAAGAAGAATATCTTAAATGGCAACAACTAGAACATATACAGTAGGATTAAATGGTGAAGTTTGGAGGATGTTAAATCATGATCCAAATACTTGGACTGATGTAAGTTTATCATCTTTAATAAATACTACAAATTATCTTCAACCTACATCTGGAGGTGAATATAATATATTTACAAAGTTAACTGGCTATAACTTAGTAGATGTAATGTCAGATCCTGAAGATACAAGTAAGCTTTGTGTTATTTCAGGTAATAATCCTTCAATTTTACCATCAATTACAAGTGGTCCAGGTGAGGGTGGTATTTTTGTATCACATGATGCAGGAGCAACATGGTTCATGCCACAAGGTGATTGGTTAGATGTATGTGACACTAATTCTGGAAAAGTAAGTTTTCATTTTGAAGTATGGTATGCAGATTCTAATACAATATATGTTATAAGTCAAGGAGGTTATATATTTAGATCACTTGATGGAGGATTAACATTTAATAGTATTAAAGATAATACAGGTACTAATGTTCAAGCAGGTAATGGAAATGTTTTTACATCATGTATCCATATGTGGAAAGATACTACTGGTATTAATGGAGGTTTAGATTATGGAGTAATAGCTCAACAAGAAGATGTTAATCAAGTTGCATCAGATGTTACAGTTTGGAAAACATTAGATGGTGGAGTTACATGGTCACAATTAAATAGCAATAATCCAATAAAAAATACTGTAATAAACGATAGTCAAGTTGGAAATGCTACAGGCATATACATATCACAAGATCAGTCTATGATAACTGTTCAGTGTGAATATGTAACTAATAGATCTTTAGATAGTGGTGCAACTTTTATTACAACATTAGAAACATTAAGAAATGGTTTACATTTAACATGGTTTGAAGCATATGACCCATTTGTTGCTGATTTTTGGGTAACACAAAAAGGACTTGCAACAAATTCTATTACTAATTCAATAGATGGTGCAGCTACATGGACGAGTACATTAAATAACGGAAGTAGAACAGATGGAGCACATTTTTATACATCTACAAATGGGTATATTACTTCTGGTACAAATTTACTTTCAACTACACAATCAGGTACAAACCCACAACCTTCATTATCTATAGTTGGAGATAATTCATTATTAGCAGTTTGGACAGGAAGTGAACTGCAATATTATATATTAAGTGATTGTACGGATACATCATCTAAAATTATTGTTATTGATGATCCTAATGGAAGTATATTAGAACCTTATGTTGCTCCAATAAATGGTGCATCAATACAAATTACAAATAGTCCAAATATTGATCCTACAAAATGTTGGACAGTAGATTATTATGATGGTACAAATACACCACCAAATGTTGAAGTAATTAATGCTGCAAATACAATTATTGTATATGATTCATGTCAACAATGTTTACCACCTCCTCCAACTACAGAATGTTGGAAATTAGAACTCTGTCCTTTTTCAACAGGTATTACTTGTCAAACTGTTGAGAATCATACTGGTTTTGATTGGACTGCTTGGGAAAACCAATATATTTATATTAATGGTGATACAACATGTATATACAGACCATTAAAAATAATGCAAGCAGTGTTTATCACTCCTGATAGCTATAGTACGTTATGTGCTTTACCAACTCCATGGGCAAATTCAATAGAATATTTAATCTCTTCTTTAGTTTATAATAATACACAATATATTAGTGGTACTAGTCCTTCATATGTAATGACTGATTTAAACTATGATCCAGTTGAATGTGCAGCATTAGTTTGTTCATCTGTTGCATGTGGTACTACTGAAAATAGTTATTCCAATGTTCCTGACTTTATTAATAATACTTTAGTTACGTTAGGTTTAGATAATGTATTAGATGCTTATCCAAATGATACTAATAATACACCTTCTATTTTATTTAGTGATTCATCTTTTAAAATGCAATATACTAATGGTGATACATTTAGTATAACCATAATAAAAATTGTTGGAGGTATAACAACTTATTATAACTATTCAATTGGGGCTGGAAATTCAAATAATGTTTCTATTGGATCATCACCTGGTGCAACTAAAGATATTGCATATGCATCACAAACAGGATCATCTTTATGTAGTGATACTACAACATTACCAGTAGTTGATGTAACAATACCAATTGTTGATGCAACATGTGAAAAAATAGATTGTTTAATTGACGCAACAGCAGTATTTACAAATCCTACAGTTAATGGAGGATCTGATGGTTCAATAACACTAACTATTACAGGAGCTCAAAATCCAACATTTATATTATGGTCAACAGGAGCAACTAATGTACAATCTTTAACTGGTTTATCTGCAGGAGTATATTCAGTAACAATAACTGATACAGGTATAGCAAACTGTCAGGTTCAATTACAAATAATTTTAACTGAACCACCACCAGCTCCACCAGAACCAGAAACATGTGAAGTAACACCAAGATTAGGTGAACCTGGATTTTCTGTAAAAAATTGTGATCCTAAAACAGTTATTAAAATCAAGAATCAATTTTCTGATTCAGTATATGCATGGTTTAAAAGATTAAGATATGGTATTGAAACATGTTGTGAATTTGATTTAGATAAAATAGATATAAAATATCAATTATTAGAATTAGGTGAAATGAATGATCCTGATGCATGTATTAATGATTGTTATCGTTATAATATTACTAATCCTAGTAATGATGACGCTGCAAACTTTACATATAAGGATTGTTTTGGAGCTAGTATAATTGCTATTATACCTGCAGGAAGCACTGGAATTACACTTAGTATATGTGCAAGACCTAATACTATTGTTACTTTAGACAACCCAATAAATGCTGTATTTGTTGAAAAATGTTGTGATCCCTTGCAATTAATAACAATGAAATATTATTGTGTAAAACTAACTACTACAGATATAACAGGAGTAATTCAATGGTATGATTATGAAGGTATTTTAAAAACAAAAACATTAACAAATGTAATTGGTTCCTGTGGACCTGAAGGTGTAGATAAAATGTATATGTGTGCACAAGAAGGAACAGTAGCCCCAATTGCACCTTTACTTATTACAGATTTAGATATTACAGAAATGGGAGCTTGTTAATATGAATAAAATTTAGTATATTATATATAGAGACCATGTCTCAAAAAATTAGATAAAATGGCATTACCTACAAATTCAAGTTTAGCAAAAAAACACGGATGCAACCCTGTATCTTCAAATTGTGTAGTATGGCAAGGTCCTGATTTAGACTGTATTGGTTTATGTCATGGTGATACTGTAAGTGATGTTATTGCTAAAATGGCACAAATTTTATGTGATCTTATTGATCAATTAGATATTTCTAATTTTGATTTTACATGTTTACTTACTAATGGGGTTGTACAACCTTTAAATATTCAAGAATTAATTCAGTTAATTATTGATCAATTATGTAATACAAATACTGAAGTAATAGATTCAGATGATATTGAGATTGGTGGAAAGTCAGGTGAATGTCCAGAAAATTGTATTATTCTTATTCCAGCATGGGCCCAATATACAGATTCTTTAGGAAATGTTATAAAAAGCATGCCTATTGCAGAATATGCTGAAACTTCAGCAAATAAAATAACTACATTAATTTCAGATATTGCAGCTAATACTGCACTTGCAACACAGAATGCATTAGATATTACAACTTTAGATTCACGCGTAACTACTGTAGAAGGTGATTATGTTACTACTGGTGATTTACAATACACTGTAGATACATCAATTGATCCTTCTGGAACTCCTGAATTTATACCTACAGCATTAAAAGAAATAGAAGATACATTTGTTTCACAGAGAACAAGTGTAGGTTATAATGCAGAATTGTTAAATTCAATATTACAAGGCACTGCATTTAATAATGAAGATAGATTAGGGAGTATTGGCAATATGGCTACATTACCTGGATGGCAAGCTTCTGGTTCAACTTTAGCTAGTAGTCTTATGAATATGTGGGTTGCATATGCTGATATGAGACAAGCAGTATCAGATATAAAAGAAAATTGTTGTGTTACAGGATGTGGAAGTATATATTATAATTTTAGATCAACTGTAGATACAACATCTGGTGCATTAACAATTTATTTAGATGGTTCAACAGGAGTTGAAGGCTTTAGAGATTGTGATACTTCAGGTTCTGTATATACAGTAGTAGATTCTGACGGAAACTCTACTTCAGGACGTGTGGAAATAATTGACACAATTAATGATCCTTCTGGATCACTTGTTAGTTTAGCATCCACACCTGTTGATTATTCATTAGATTTAATCGTAACAATTCATCCATGTCTGCATAATTCAGATTTAAACACTACATGTGAGTCTGTATTATCATATAATATTTATGCAGCTAACAACTGTCCTTCTTTAACAATAATACCATCTGTTTATGAAATGGATTATTCATTCCCAGTTACTGCAGGTTATGATTATATTGTACAATTATTTGAAGGAGTTAGTAGTGTGGTTATTGAATCTGCAACATTTAATACTCCTAACCCTCCAGCATTAGTTGTAAATGGAACATTTGGATCTGTTACACCATTAACAGAAAATACTAATTATAGAATTAGAGTAATATTACAAAATGCAGATGGAACGCAAATTACATGTCCTGATGATACAGTTGCAACATTACCTGAAACTTGTCTGGCAGCAACAGCGTTATCAACTGCAATAGTAATAATACCATAAAATAAAAAGAAATGAGTTCAAATTGTTGTAAAGTATGTAAATCAATGACACCATGTGGATGTAAGGATACACCTCTTACTATACCTGTTAATTATGTTACTGATCCTACAGTATGTCCAGATCCTAATCCATGTTCTGAAATATTTGATTCTCAGTGTATTTGTTATAGTGGAGATCTTTTAGAATGTGCTGGTCAAACATGGACTATTCCTGTAGGTACAAATGTTGAAACAGTTATTCAAACTTTATTTAATGCAATATGTGATATCTCAACAACTATAGGTCCAATGCTTGGATATAATATACAGACTTTTGGATCCAGTGTATCTAATCCTGACTTAGGGAGTTTAACCTTATATGCTACTGACCCCACTAATGAAACATATGCTAAATCTGATATACCTTTTATTGTAGATAGACTTGGATGTGCTGATGATATTGTTGTTACATTTACTTGGACAGATCCAGATTTAGATGATGTTTATATTGGTACTCTTGGTACTAATAGTTTTACTATAGCTTCTGGTTTAAGTTCACTTACTATAGACTTAAAATTAAAATTTGTTGCACCTCCTGGAGGAACTGGTAAGTCAGGTACATTTACTGCAACATGGGTGTCATGTGGTATTACTAAGATACAAACTTATAGTTATTCAATCCCATAAACCAATATAAATTAATTAGAAATGGCAATAGAAACAGCAGAAATAACAATAGATTTTACAGCAAATACAGATGGCTGTCATAGAGCTGCGTTTAGAATTCAAGGATCAGGTGATCCATATGATACATCAAATGAAGTAATATGTGCAGGAGTTGGAGCATGTCAAATTGTAATTACGACTACTGTTAATACAACAAGTTGTGATGGAGCTATAACTTTTGAAGGATATCTGCAACCTTGTTGTGAGGATGTAACATCTCTTGCAGCAAGAACATCATGGACACAACTATATACGCCAACTGTAGTTTGTGAAAGATATGAGATTTCAATGATAGAAGGAAACTTAATATCTGTTAATATAAAAGATCCAGGAAAACTTTATGAACCTGCAAATAATATAGTAATTGCAAGACAAGTTGGAGATACATTTGTTAGCCCAGGTGATGACGCAGTAGCAGATATATTAACAGGTGGTTATGGTGTCACATTAGGTGAAGGAATTATTAATTCTATAACATCATTAATAAATGGTGGTGCTAGTTTTACTGTAGCAGATGTTCTTACAGTTGGTCCTACAACAGGTGTTGGAGCAACTATAAGAGTAGATGCTGTAGATGGTCTTGGTGCTATAACATTTTATTCCCTAATCTTAAATGGAAGTGAATTTGTAGAAGGACCTTTTACATTTACAGGTGGAACAGGTGTAGGAGCAGATTTTGAAATTGTTTCAGTACAAGATGGTGGAGTAGATTTTGAAAGATATGGTGCTATTTTAGATGTTAATGTAACTGTACCAGGAAGATATAGTATTGATCCTGTTTTTACAATTACAACAGGAACAGGTTTAAATGGTGAATTAAATGGAAAACTAGAAGCTCCTTCAGGTGATTGGGCTGGAGCAGGTGTTGATTGTGCAGCTAATCCCGTTACTATAGCTGATTTAACATTAGGAGATATACCATTTGCAATATGTTTAGATGGTGGTATTGCAGGTACTCCAGCAGGATATTCTGTAACACAAACAGGGTGTTGTATAAATGATGATACAACTGCAACAGCATGTACAACTGTTGAAGTAGAAAACCCTACAGATGGATCTTTAGACATTGAAATAACAGAATGTGGAGGGGCTGTTTCAATTGTAACAATTCCTGCTAATACTACTAATACATACTGTCTTGTTTTAGATGGTATAAATATATCAAATCAAAGACAACTTACTGTTACAGATACACTTGTAAGTTGCACATAATATTATAGTTGCAAATTTGTTGGTTTACATGCAACGATTGGAAAGGACCCTAGTTACAATGTAATTAGGGTTTTTTTCATTATATTTATTAAATTTATATATTATGAAAATAGAAGAAATAAAAGATTTTTTAAGACAAAAACCAGGTTATATAAAAAAAGGTTCAGGGTGGTTGGCTTTACAATTAGAAGCTGATCTTAGAAAATGCAAAAAAGCACTTAAAGAAATTAGAAAAGAATTTTCATATCCAAAAGAAACAACATCAGAAGAAAATTTAATATTAAGGTCAAGATGGTATAATGGAAAAGAATGGTGTGAGAGTTTTAGAAATGTAGATACAGATCCAGAACCTTTAGTTAAAGATGATTGGAAAGAAATATTATCTGAGTTATCTAATTTAAAACCAATAACTATACAATATGATAAAGAGACAAATGAAAAAACATTAATCATTTGGACTTCAGATAAACATATTGGTTCATCCATACCTTCAGATGCGTTGTATAATAAAAAATATAATGAACACATCTTTCATAAAAGAATGTCTTCTATATATTGTGAGGCTATTTCTTTTTTTAAAACACATGGTAAGTTTGACAAGCTTGTTATAGCTGATTTAGGAGACTCATTAGATGGGTTTGATGGTCTTACCACAAGAGGAGGTCATAAGCTTCCACAAAACCTTAATAATAAAGAAGCAGCACGTGTACATTTCTTTACACATAAGTGGTTTTTTGATAAACTTATATCAGAAAATATTGCAAATGAAATAATAATCTTTAATGTATGTAATGACAATCATTCAGGAGACTTTGGGTATCATGCTAATTTTGCTTTAGAGCAATATGGAGAACTAGCTTGGCCAGATGTTAAGTTTATTAATCAAGAAAGATTTTTAGATCATTTAATAATATATAATAGAGCTTTTGTTATAACTCATGGAAAAGATAAGATTAACAGAAGAAGACCCATGCCATTAAAGATTAATGCAGAAATAGAATCTTTTATAATGGATTATGTTATTGATAGAAAAATAGGAAACTATGATATACATCTTAGAAAAGGTGATATACATTTAAATGATTTTGATATGACTAGAAATAAGTTATCCTATTGGAATATAGGATCTGTTTTTGGTGCGTCTGATTGGATAATGACAAATTTTTCTGATACAAAAGCTTCATGTGTATTTGAAATAGTAGAAAAAGATAACAATAATCTTAATTCAAAGTTAGTTTGGTTAGACTAAACTTAAAAAGTTTAATTTTAAAATCTCACATTTTTTTAGTATATTATTAATAAGGACCCATTTGTATGAAAAAGTTTAAAACACCAGATTTAAATGCTCCACGATATAGAGCAAAAACAACTACATTATTAAATAAAAAAGTTTATAATGAGTTTATAAAAAAATATCCAAAACATTCAGACATATCAGTAAAAGATTTTAAAAAAATTATTAATCATTTTAATAAAAATATATCAAGTGAAGTTATAAATAATAGAAATGGGGTTGAACTACCTGAAAAACTAGGATACTTGTTTATTGGTAAATGTGAAAAAAAGATATCAAGTGTTAATGTGGATTATGGAAACTCTATTAAATATGATAAACAAGTATCTCATAGAAATTGGGAATCAGATGGTTATTTAGCAAAAATATTTTATACAAACTATGCATTTAAATATAGAATAAAAGATAGAGAGTTATGGGAGTTTAAAGCAAGTAAAGAATTTAAAAAAACAACATCAAAAATTTTTCCAGAGTTATATAATACATATGTTTTAGTTACAGATAAACAAAAAATATCAGAATTATATAATAAATATAGATTTAAAGAATTTAAGAAAAAAGAAGAAAAAAAACAACTTGATGATTATAATGAATTTAATTTAGATTGATATGACTAGTACAACAATAGGATATACAGTATCACGTGTAAGAAATGTTTTAAAAGCAGTTAAAGAAGATGCTTTTTTAACAGATAGATTTATATATAGTGTTATACTTAAGTATGCAAAATTATTTATAAAAAGACAAGATAATCTTAATATGATATTAAGGTTTAATAGTTTTTTTAGAACCTTACCTTGTGTTCCTTTAGTAGAAGTAGATAAAATAGAAGCATGTTGCGCAGGTATTACATCAGGATGTATCATCATGAGAACTGAAAATAAACTTCCTGTTCCTATGGAGGGGCCTTATGGTGCTATGTTTAGAACTGTATCATCAATAGATGGCTCACAAGAAATATATAAAACTGAACCAGGGACATATACGTCTATGACTAAAACAACTACCTTTAAGTATAACATGAATAAGTATTTCTGGTATATGAATGGTTACATGTATTTTCCAAATATAGAGTGGGATGCTATAAAAATAGAAGGTATATGGGATGGAGATATTAATGATTTAGCCTGTGATGGAAAGGATGGTGAAAAAGATTGTATATTAAGACAAAGCCAACAAACAAATATTCCTGATGATTTATTTGCAGAAATTGAACAACAAGTTCTACAGGAATTAACAAGTAGCATTAACATACCTGCAGATGATACTGATAATAAACAAAATGTACTTAGATAATGGATTTTAAATACCCTCTAAAATATAGAACTTTTGATCAGCTATTTGAAGATGTAACAATTGATTTAAAAAATTATACACTTGAAAATAAGATTGAACCTCAAACATTACTTAAAATTGCAAGAAGATGTAATTATGAATTAGGTTTTAGAATATACAGAACACGTCAAGTTATCCTTGAAGTTGAACATGGAAGAGTCAGACTACCTAATGATTTTCATATATTAAATTATGCCTTTGTGTGTGGTGAGTGGACGGTAACTGAAGCCTTACCACAAGGTACTAATATTGAACAAAGATTAGTTGCTCCTGCATATACTCCAGATCCAGGTACACCTAGTGATTGCACTGATGGTGTAATATGTGGAACAACTCCTTGTCATACATGTTCTTCAGATCCGTGTGGATGTGTAACAAAACCAGATCCATGTACAAGTACTTGCTTAACAAGATGTGGAGAAGAGTATCAATTAGTGCAACATATAACTACCCAAACAAGACACTATAAAGAAACCTATCCTTTACATTTAACATGTGAAGATGACTCAATATTAGACTGTGATTGTCCTAATGCAAGATGGTCAGGAGCTGCTAATGAAGGACATATTAAGCACGGTTGGTTATATACTAATTTTGAAACAGGAAAAGTATATTTAAACTATCAAGGAGATATGATTGATGATGAGGGAAACATACTTGTACCAGATCATGAACAAATTAACGAGTTTTATGAATATGCATTAAAACAAAGAATATTAGAAAATTTGATGATGAATGGAGAAGATGTAGGTCCAAGAATACAATTAGTTGAACAAAGATATAGAGTAGCTAGAAATCATGCATTTTCAATAGTAAATACACCAAATTTTGCTGAATTAAAAAAATTATGGCAGGTTAATAGAAAAGCACAATATGCTAACTATTATGACATGTTTAGATCATACGCACCTCATAGATAATAACAATGGCTAAAGGTAGAAAAAGTAATAATCAAAATAAATTAAACGCAGCATCAAATCAAACTAGATCCTTTCAAAAGGGGATGATGAAAGATGTTAATGATTCCTTAATGCCAGAAGGAACTTATTTCAATGCAAGAAATGCTGTAAATAATGATAGAGAAGGTGACCAAGGAGTATTAGGAAATGAGCCTTCAAATCTTTTTTGTACAGCTGCTCCTTATACTATAATTGGTGCTATTCATCTTTATGATGATAAGTGGGTAGTATATTCTACAGATGGAGTTATAGAACATGAAATTGGATTGTTTGATGAAAGTCAATGTGTTTATAGAACTATTGTAAATGATAAATGTTTACAATTTTCTTTATCTAATTTAATTATTGGTCAAGCTAAAGAAAGTTTTGATTGTACATGGCAAGTATATTGGGCAGATGGTTTAAATCCTGATAGAACAATGAATATAGGAGATATAGATTATCTTTCAACTACAGGTGTTTATCCTCCAATTTGGCCAGGTGTCCCTTATGTATGTGTAGATACTCCAACTGAACCAGAAGGAACTTGTATAGAATGTATTCCAAGACAACCTTTAGTGCTTGATTGTGAAAAAATAAGACTAGATAAACTAGTTACTATGCCTTGTATTGATGTGTCACAAGGAGCACAAGGTGGAGAATTAGAAAATGGATCATACCAAGTATGTATTGCATATGTACAAAATGATCAACGAGTAACAGATTATTCATTACCTTCAAATGTTCAACCATTATTTGCCCATCAAAATGTTAATGGATCATTAGATATTAAAATAACTAATATAGATCAAGACTATGATGCATATGAATTAGTTTTAATAAGAACAGTAAATGCACAAACTGTTGCTAAAAAGATGGGATTATACAATGCTTCACAAGGATCTTTTTCTATTGATAGATACAATGAAGCACTAACAACTGTACCATTAGAGTTATTACCGCTTCAAAGACCTTCTTATGAAAAATCTGAAGGTGTATATAGAAATGGTGAATATTTAATTAGAACTGCCCCTACTACTAAATTAGATTTTAACTATCAACCACTTGCAAATCAAATTAAAGTTAAATGGAATTCTGTAGAATTACCAACAGATTACTATAGAAAAGGTGGTAACTTAACTTCATATCTAAGAGATGAACAATATTCATTATTTATTAGATGGATTTATAACACAGGTGACAAATCATCTTCATATCATATTCCAGGTAGAGCAGCTTTTCCTTTTGAAAAATCTCCAATAGTAGCTAATGATTCAAATGCAATTGAAATTGCACAAGGTTATACTCCAGAATTTTGGGAAGTTTATAATACAGCCAGAATAGATTCAAGTGGAATAAATTTTAATGATCCTAAATATGACACAAAAGATGGTAATGTTATAGCAGAAGGTGATATGGGTTATTGGGAATCTACTGAATTATATCCTGATAATAAACCAGAAGTTTGGGGAAACTTATGTGGTCAAAATATAAGACATCATAAAATTCCTGATTATTGTACTCATACATATGATGGAACTAATATTATAACATCTAGTAACGAAGAGATTGCACATTTTAAAGATGACACTTCAGGAAATTGTCCAATACGTGTAATAGGATTAAGATTTGAAGATATTAAAGCTCCAGTAAAAAATCCTAATGATCCACCATCTCAACAAGTTATAATAGATGGTATTGTAGGTTATGAAATATTAAGAGGCTCAAGAGAAGGAAATAAAACAATATTAGCAAAAGGAATTATTAATAATACACGTGGTTATACTTTAACTGATGATGCATTAGTTGACCAAGGTGTAGAAGGTGTATATCCAAATTATCCATATAATGATTTAAGTGCTGATTATTTCTTTT
>TARA_R110002110_G_scaffold160621_3_pt1 | contig 15851 bp, 20 predicted proteins | sample TARA_R110002110 | Tara Oceans TARA_R110002110 (sample SAMEA4397330) | marine metagenome | biome: Polar Biome; feature: [SRF] surface water layer (ENVO:00010504); material: water (ENVO:00002006), including particulate matter (ENVO:01000060) such as... | depth 5 m
AAGCTTTTAGAAGAGTGGCCTTGTGAGCCAGTAGAAGCCCCTGCTGGCACGCTCATAGTATTTGATACAGACACCTTCCACAAGGGCGGGAAGTGCGATGAAGGTAAAGAAAGATTAATAGTGAGATTGCACTGTGGATAAAATAAAATTTTTAGATCTGGGACGCCAGCCCATAGCAAATCGATTTCTAAACGAAGACGAATTTGAAAATGAGTTCTTCTACAATCTTAGTGTGGGATTTGATCAAGATACGGGCTTGGTTACGCAAATGGATTATGTTGACGCGCCCATGATGTTTAATGATGAATATGCCTATCGAGGCTCTATGTCAAAAACGATGAGAGACCACTTTGCTAAATTCAGCAAATACTTTAAAGACAATATACAGCGCAGCCCAAAAGTATTAGAAATAGGTAGCAACGACGGCGTATTTATAAAAAACTGGAACAAGAAAACAACCTTTGCTGTTGAGCCTTGTGGCAACTTCGCGCAAGAAACAAACGATATGGGATATGAGACATATGCTCAATTTTGGGACATAGACACCTCAAGCGAAATACTAGAAGATCAGGGAAAAATGGACTTGGTTTTCTCGGCTAACTGCATGTGCCACATACCAGATCTAGATGGGACTTTTAAGGCGATTCAAAACATACTAGCCGATGACGGCCTGTTCATATTTGAAGATCCGTCTCTTGAAAGAATGGTAAACCTAAATTCTTACGACCAAATATACGATGAGCACCCACATGTGTTTTCTGTCACGGCGCTGCAAAATATACTAAATAGAAACAATCTCTCTGTAGTCAAAGTAGAAAAACTAGAAGTCCATGGCGGATCAAATAGAATATATGTAAAAAAGACAAATAAAGCCAATGAGGATACTAGTGTTGAAGACAACTTAACACTTGAGAGAAATATGGGCCTTGATAAATTGTCAGTACTAGATGATTTTGCTGAAAAAGTACACACATCAAAAAATGACCTATTAAATATATTGACACGCCTCAAGAACGAAAACAAAAAAGTTATTAGCTATGGGGCGACTTCTAAATCTGCAACCATATTTAATTACTGCCAAATAGGAGTTGATCTGATACAATATATTACAGACACAACACCTGAAAAACAAGGTAAACACTCACCCGGAATGCACATACCTATCATCACTCCAGAGGAAGGATTTGATAATTCGGTTGATTGCGCATTTCTTGGCGCTTGGAATTTTGCTAAAGAAATCAAAAATAAGGAAAAAGATTTCACTGGAAAATTCCTGACGCACGTACCCCGTGTGAGATTACTATGAGCAGATCTCACGGCTGGAAAAACGTGACCTATGCTTCATATGATGACCTGCCAAAAAATGTGCAGAGTTATGACAATGAAATATGGGCACAGAAACAGATAGATAGATTAAAAAATATAGAAAAAGAATTAGACACAATAAAAGATAGAAATAGCTTACTAGTAGAGTATATTAATCAGTATAGTAAAAACAATATATCGATTCTTGATTATGGTGGAGGAATAGGGCTAAGTTATTTTTCCTTATTGCCACACACTGATAAAACAATAGACTATAGTATAGTTGAGCTGCCAAGCATATGTGACGCTGGAAAAAACGCCAATGTTCCGATTAAGTTTTATCAGAATATTCCCAAGAAAAAATTTGATATAGTATACATAAGAACCGCGCTACAATACACGAAGGACTGGAAAAAAACGCTACGAGATTTAACAAGGTGTAATCCAAAATATATTATACTTTCCCATCTAAGTGCTGGAAACATACCAACATATTTAACGCTTCAGATATGGGGAGATTATTTGTTGCCTTACTGGTTTATAAACATAGACGAGCTAAACAGCCACATTGAAAACAATGATTATAAGAATAGCTTAATTTACAATTCGTACAAAATGAAACAAGATTTTGGATGGAAGACATACAAGTATTTTCCCGATGATTTAAGGCTTGAAAATTTATTAGATATTGTGTATACGGAAAATAAAAAATGAAAATATGCGCCTGTGTCGCAAATCTAGTGGGAAGAGACTTGGCACTCTTTCTTACTGAAAAAGAATGCGATTTAGATTTTGTTATCACATGCAAAAATGACGCATACGAAGAAGAAATATATAAAATATTTTCTTCCCATGGAATCAAATGCTACAGAAAAATAGATGCCAATAGTGAATTTTTTATAAATGAATTAAAATCAAATGATATTGATTTAGTTTTCTTGCTGTGGTGGCCCGATATAATCAAACAAGAAGCTATTGACGCAGTAAATACTGGCTTTATAAATTTACACCCTAGCCTTCTTCCTTTTAACAGGGGCAAGCATCCATATTATTGGTCTATTGTTGATGGCACTCCCGCTGGAGCGACATTGCATTTTATCAATGCTGGCATAGATGAGGGAGATGTATTATTTCAGAAAGAGATAGAAACATCAATTACAACAACGGGCGAAAGCTTATATGCTGAATCGTTGAAATGTATTACAGAACTATTTATAGATTCATATGAAAAAATAATTAATGGAGATCTTAATCCTAAAAAGCAATCTACGAGCAACAGCACATTTCATTATGGTAAAAATATCGCTAAGCATTCAGAAATAGATTTGAATAGAAGCTATAAGGCGATAGATTTAATTAATATAATGAGAGCAAAATCTTTTAGCGATGGTCCGTCTAGCCACTTTATATTGAATGACAAAAAATACTACATAAATATAGATATAAGAGAGGTCGAGCAATGAAAATTCTAGATTATGATAGCCGTGCCTACGACTTCAGGGGGGCGATAGAAGATATTATCCAAGTTGAAAATCTTTGCAAATTGCACGAATTACATTATGACGATGGATTTTTAAAAGAAAATTACGTAAATGAAAACGGCAAAAGCCTTCAGGGCACAATTTTTCATAAAAGGTATTACAGTAAGCCCGAATCCTTTTTATCTATCTACAAAAAATTTGTAAGGGAATTTATCTCCCCACTATGGCAAGAAGATATTCTAATACAAAAGATTCCCACTTTTAGAATACATGCTGTAGATAGTAGGGCTTTAGGTGGTGGCGATGATTTAAATGTGGGGTCTATACAAGGTGTCCACAAAGATAGTGACTTTAATCATTCCAAGCATGAAGTAAATTTTTTCTTGCCATTCACCGATGTCAATGAAGATAATACGATATGGTATGAGCATGGCGGTTCTTTTGTTCCCATGATGACAAAATATGGCCAAATAGCCCAGTGGAGCGGTAGCACCATACCACATGGAAACAAAGTGAATACTAGCGACGAAACCAGAGTTAGTGTAGATTTCAGAGTGCTGCCTAAGTCCAAATACACTGATAACAATTTGACATCATACACAAATAAAAAAAGATTTACCATAGGTGAATATTTTGAAGAAGTCTAATACCAATATGTCCTCTGAAATTTTTGATGGCCAAGTGCCAACAGAAATGAATTCCATATACATGGCTGGCGCTGATGTAGGGGATTTAGAAATAGAATATGTGGTTGACGCTTTAAAAAATGGATGGTATCGTGATAAATATTTCTACTGCGAAATGTTTGAAAAAGAATTTGCTAAATATCATGATAGAAAATATGCCCTAATGACACCCAATTGCACTTCTGCTATACATTTAATATTGGCAGCAATTGGCGTTGACTCATTCAGCGAAGTAATAGTGCCAGAATGTACTTGGATAGCAAGCGCTGTGTCTTCTCATCATCTTGGCGCGAAGCTTGTGTTTTGCGATATAGAAAAAGATAGCTGGTGCCTAGACCCAGAATCTGTTAGACAATCCATAAATAAAAACACTAAAGCTATCATAGCTGTAGATTTATTTGGAAACATGGCTAATTGGCACGAGCTAGAAAAGATATCTAACGAATACGACATACCCATAATAGAAGACGCCGCCGAGGCTTTGGGCTCCATGCTAAATGGAAGAAGGGCTGGTAATTTTGGCTTGGCTTCTACTTTTAGTTTTCACAATACCAAAACTATGACAACGGGCGAAGGGGGAATGTTGCTTTTAGATGATGATGAATTATTTGAAAAATGCGTAAAATTTAGAGATTTAGGTAGAGGGCCAAACACGAAGCCTTACTATAATGAACTAGTAGGATACAAATTTATGCCATTTAACGTTCAGGCGGCTTTGGGATTAGCGCAATTTAGAAGAATTGGCGAATTAGTTGCAGTCAAAAGAAAGCATTTAGATTTTTACAGAACAGAATTATCCGATCTAAACTTGCAATTTAATTACGAGCCTGAAGGCGCTATAAACGGCGCTTGGATTACAACGCTGGTTTTAGACAAATCATACAATATGAATAAAACAGAATTTATAAATAAGCTACAAGAAATTGGAGTACCCTCTCGTCCATTTTTCTATCCGCTTTCATCTTTGCCGCCATTCAATTCAAAAGAAGAACACATACGAAAAAACAAAATAAGCTATGACATATCTAATAGGGGTGTGAATCTTCCGGGCGCTTATAATCTAACAGATGATAATTTACAATTTATATGCGATGGAATCAGGAGCGTGCTGTCATGAAAGACGATTTTACAGATCTGACTTTAATCATTTTTGTCAGAGATAGACAATTCAATATTAGCAAAGTAATAGAATATTATTCCTCTTTTAACTGTAAAAAAATCATATATGATAGTTCTGAAAAGCCGATCAGCGGGTGGAAAGAAATAAGCAAATTTTTCAAATCGAAAAATTTTCAATATGTTTGGCTTGATGCTGTTCCATATCTGGTTGCTAAAAATTTAGCTTTTTCTGATGTTAAGACTGAGTATGTTATAGACTGTCCTGATGATGATTTGTTTATCATTCCTTCGATAAAAAAGGGCGTAAAGTTTTTAAGAGACAATCCAGACTATGTTAGCTGTCAGGGGCACGAACACTGGTATAATTCTAAAGCCAAAGTAATCGGTGGATGCAAAAGCAACAACTATTATGATTATCATTTATCTAATGATTTTGCAATTAGTGATCCGGTACACAGGCTACAAGTAGAAATACCTTATTTTATTGGATATGCTCACGCCCTACATAGGACCAAATTTCATTCGCAAAATAATAGATTTTTATTAGAAAATCCAGAATATAGATCTGGTGTTTGGGAAGAAATTATTCCGGGCATTTTGAACGCCATACATGGCAATAGAAAAGTGATTCCAGATATCTGGGTATACCGACACAGCACAGATAGCAATCTTGGGCGAATCTCCTTGGGCAACAAAGCCCGTGATACATATTTTTACGGAACCGATAAGTATATTATCAATAAAGAAAATTTGAAACCTGTTTCAAAATATTTGTCTGATGTTGCAGAGATAGATGAAGATGAATCTTTTAAAATAATAAAATCTATTTTAGAAGAAAGGGAGAGCAATTCAAAAATTGAAGCGTATGGGTGGAGCCCGACAAATGGCATTGATCACGCTCGCATAATAGATTTAATGGATGGCACCGCAGACTTTTACTAGTAAAGACAAAATGGAGATCATATAATGAGAGTTGCAGTATGTTTATTTGGAAATTTGGGTAATGTTGGCTGCGCTTCAGGTAGAGACCCCAGCGCAAACCTGATGAGAGAATCAGATGTTTTTAATGATGTTTCTTTGCCATATTACTATTTAAAGAAAAATTTATGCGACCATTATGAAACTGATTTTTTCTTCCATTCTTGGTCAATAAACAGTGCAGAATATGTCTTAAATTTATACGACCCAAAGTCTTATGAATTTGAACTTCAAAGAGATTTTAGCGTCGATTTAGCCGACTATGGATTAATTGGAAACAACATAGACAAATGGGAAATCAGCGATTCTTCTAAGTTTGGCTATAACGCCCTGCTTTCATCTAGGGGTAGTGTGGAAAATATTCTAGAAGAAATGAAAAGAATGGCCTTTAGATCTTCTAGTAGATACTATAGCTCACAAAAAAGCATAGAACTAAAACAAAAATACGAGGCAGAAAATGATTTTAAATATGACTTTGTTCTGCTGACGAGATTTGATAACATGTTTTATAAAAAGTTTGAACTAGAAGGCTTGGATAAAAATAAATTTTATGGTAACTTTAGGCATGGTAGTATTGATGAGCATCTGGCGATTTCTGATCATTGGTTCTTGGGCGGTAGTGAAAATACAGATAAGTTTGGAACTCTGTTTGATCACAGGCATAAGTATTGTCTTAGGCCCACATTTTCATCTCGTCAACACATACAGGAATTTATTAGCGATGAAAATCTAGAACATTTACTAAACGATGAAGACTATGGAGTCAAGAGGAAGGTATGAAAACAATTTTTTGTGATATAGATGGAACCCTTTTGCAGCATCATGGAAACGTTTTTAAGCAATTAAAAAATAATCCTGTGGTCTTAGATGGAACCATAGATAAGTTAATAGAGTGGGATAGAAAGGGCTATACTGTAGTTCTTACTACTGGCAGAAGAGAGTCCACAAGATCGGCGACTGAGAAACAACTAAGCAATATTGGTGTATTTTATGATCAATTAATTATGGGTATTGGTAGCGGTCCAAGATATCTGATAAACGATTGTAAATCAAATGGAGATGAGACCGCTTACGCTATTAAAGTAAAAAGAAATGAAGGGATAAAAAATGTCGAAATTTGAGCATATTAAAGACTTATTTATTAAAGAATCATTGGAAGAATATAAGGATGTCATTGATAAAAATAAGCCAGACGCGCTATCTGTCAGTGAATATAAAGTTATAAAGCCGTGGGGCTATGAGTTGTGGCTGGAGCTAAATGAATTTTACGCATATAAACTTATCCATATGGAAAAGGGAAATAGATGCAGCTTGCAGTCACACGAACACAAGATTGAAGCAAATTACGTTATTGAGGGCGAAGCCGAAGTGCTATTAGAAAACGACGAAGGGGTTCTAGAATCCAAGATTTATAAGGCTGGCTCTGGATGGACAGTGCCTCTCAATAGAAAGCATAGGGTTATTGCAAGAGAATCTTACACGGCTCTAGAGGTTTCAACGCCGCACCTTAATGATGTGATTAGGTATCAAGACGACACAAATAGAGAATCTGGCAAAATAGAGGATGAGCATAATTAATAAACAAGACTACAAGCTTTGTATTTTGGCGGCTGGTAAGGGCACGAGAAATACATGTGTTTCTGGGCTGCACAAAGCCCTATTGCCTTTGGAGAACAAAGCCGCGATATCTCATATAATAAGGAGCGTCCCAAGCCATATTGAAATAGTAATAGCGGTAGGGCACAAGCATAAGCAAGTTGAATCTTATGTTCAAAGCGTTTTTTGCGACAGGAAAATAGATTTTGCACATGTTGAAAACTATGACGGCGAAGGTTCTGGCCCCGGATATAGCCTTTTGCAATGCAAAGAATATCTACAGACACCATTTATTTTTACTTCGGCAGATACCATCGTTAAAGAAGTAGAGATGTTAGACAGCTTAGAGGAAAACTGGCTAGGGGTTTCTCATATTGATCCCAATGAGTCTTCGAAGTATTGCTTAGCTGATGGCAATGAGTATTTAGAAAAACTGTACTATGGGCGCGGAGAACGTGCTTATATTGGAATGGCTGGAGTTCATGACTATGCATCTTACTGGAAACATTTGGAAGATGGAAATTATAGCCATGGGGAATATCAAGTCATAAGTGGTTTTAAGGGCTTGAAAGATGTTAGGCTTCTTGATTTTACTTGGTTTGATACTGGCAACAATGAATCGTATGAGAGCGCAAGAAAAAACTTTTCCAATGAAGTGGTTGCGGTTAAAAATAAAGAAGTAGTTTTTATTGAAGGTGATAAGGTTATTAAATACTTTGACGATAGTGAAAAAGTTGAAAAAAGAATTGAGAGAGTTAAGTATCTTCAAGGCTGCTCGCCAAAGGCCGTAAGGGTCAACGAAAACATGTATTCTTATGAGTACGTACAAGGCGACTTGCTGTCAAAAATATCTGATGAAGATATCTTAAGAGATGTTTTGCATTTCTACAAAGATAATTTTGCCCAAATTAAATACGAAAAAACAGAGGGCTTTTTAAAAGATTGTAAAAAGATGTATCACGAAAAAACAATCAAAAGAATACAGCCTTTTGCAAACACTTATTTAGATAAAATTGAATACATAAATGGAATAAAAGTTGAAGCTATCAATAATTTGATTAAAAAAATAGACTGGGATTCAATTTATGGCAACTCTATACCATCTAATTTTCATGGCGATTTTCAACCTGAGAACATTGTCTATGACGGTGACACTTTTAAATTAATTGATTGGCGCGATTCGTTTGGCGATAGTATAAATATTGGAGATTTTTATTATGATTTGGGTAAATTGTACCACGCCCTACTGATAAATGGTCAGGTGGTTTTATCAAAAGGTTATGACTACTCAATTAAAAACAACCAAGCCTATGTTGAGTATAACATAAAAAATAATCTTTTGTTCCTGATGGGATATTTTGAAACTTTTTGTAATGAGAATAATTTCAAATGGGACAATGTTGCCCTCTTGGGAATTTTACAATACATTGGAATCTGCTCATTATACAAAGATTTTCACAATGAAAAATACGGAGAATTTTTGTTTCTGCTAGGGAAGTATATGTTAACAAAATTTTTAAAGAAGATGGAATAATGAATAATACGATAGAACTATACAAGGAAGAGTCTAATAAAGCATTTTTATCTATACCAACATCAGACATAGAGAGATTTGTGAATTTGATTATTCAGACATATAATAATGAAGGAAAGGTGTTTGCTTGCGGAAATGGGGGAAATGTTGCATCAGTTCAAAATTTAGTTCTTGATTTAAATATGCACCCATTTGTATCGGAAGATAAGTCTGCAAGAAAGGGCGTTCGCAATAAATTCCAAGCTGTTAGTCTTTGTGATTCTGGTGCAGCAATAACCGGAATAACAAATGATTTGGGATTTGAGTATATTTTTTCTGAGCAGCTAAAGTATCAAGGAAGACAAGGTGATGTTTTGTTTGCTATGTCTGGCTCTGGTAATTCTAAAAATATTATCGAAGCATTAAAAATTGCAAAAGACTTGGATATGATTTGTGTTGTTATGACCAGAAACCAAAATACGAAATCTGACGCATATGCTGACATAGTTTTAAGAATTAATAGTGATAAATCCTCTTTCCCCGGTCAAACTGGTGGAAACAATAATAACTTTCATTATGAAGATTGCATCTCAAAAATTTCCCACATAGCAGTTGGATTGCTAAAGGAGTACGTCTCAAATGAAAATTAAACCAAACAATTTGAGAAAACATGTGTTAGACATGGTTTATGAAAAACAATCTGGACATATTGGGGGAAGCTTCTCGTTGGCAGAAATTATAGCCTACCTTTATGAAAACTATGATTTAGTTGATGGTAACGATAAATTAATTTTATCAAAAGGACACGCGGTTCCTATTTTATACGCTGTTCTTTACGAATTAGGATTCTTGAAAACTCTAGAAGATTTCAGAGAAGTTAATTCATCCTTACAGGGTCATCCCGATAAACAAAGATTATCATATATGCACGCCACAACTGGCGCTCTTGGCCAAGGCTTAAGTATTGGTATTGGGCACGCGATTGCCTACAAAATGCAATATGCTAAAAATATAAACAACAAAGTATTTTGTATTTTAGGTGATGGAGAAATTCAAGAAGGTCAGGTCTGGGAAGCATTTATGCTGGCTCCGAAATATCAGCTGGACAATTTGATCTGTATCGTTGATTACAACAAAGCTCAAAATGATGGTTTTGTAAAAGACATATTAGACATTGGCGATTTGAGCTGTAAAATAGAATCGTTTGGATGGGAAGTAGTCACGATTGATGGTCACAATATGCAGTCAATAGAACACACTTTTAAAAATCTGGAACCACGATCTATGCTATGCACAAAACCTATCTGCGTTATACTCGACACAGTAAAGGGAAAGGGTGTTTCTTTTATGGAAACTCCCGCTTGGCACGCTAAGGTTCCATCTCAGGAAGAATATACAGAGGCACTAAAGGAGCTAAGCTATGAAAGCAACTCGTGATGGATTTGGAGAACAATTAGTTCTCTCAGGAGAAGACAATGATAAAATTGTTGCCTTGAGCGCTGATCTCGGAAAAGCAACAAAGATAGATAAGTTCCGCTCGGCATATCCCGAAAGATTTTTTGAAATGGGGATTGCTGAAAATAACATGATCGGTGTTGCATCCGGGCTTTCAGAACACGGATACAAAGTTTTCTTAGCGTCTTTCGCCTCTTTTTTGACAGGCAAATATGACACTATTCGATGCTCGATATCTTATTCCAATGCGCCATGCATTATTGTCGGAACACACGGCGGTTTGGCTATTGGTCGAGACGGTGTAACTCAGATGGGATTAGAAGATGTAAGCCTTATGAGGTCGTTGCCCGGAATGACTGTTTTAAATCCGTCATCTTATAATCAGGCAAGATCTATTGTCAAATATCTTTGCGATAAAGATTTAAAAAATCCCCACTATTTAAGACTGGGACGACAGCCCGTTTCTGAGCCATATGAAGAAAATGTTGTTTTTGAGCTTGGTAAAGGGGTTGTCCACAAGGTAGGATCTATGGGTGTTGTGTTTTCAACTGGGTGTGTGTTGCAGGATGTTCTTGAGGCGACCAAAGATATAGATATTACTGTTATTGATATGCCCACAATTAAACCATTAGATGTGGAAATAATTAAAAAATATTCTATTGGTAATGTTTTCACAGTAGAGGATCATTCCATTATTGGTGGACTAGGCTCTGCCGTCGCAGAAGTAATAGCGGAAAAAGGTCTTGAAGCTAAGCTAAACAGAATTGGAGTAGATGATCAATTCCCAGAATCAGGCTTGCCAAGTGACCTGTACAGCAAGTATGGCTTAAGCGCTGAAAAAATAAATGAGAGGATCGTGAATGTCTTGGATAAATAAAGACACTGAAATATATTGCTCCTTTGCAAAAAATGCTGGCAACACTGGCTGTCAAATGATGAACTCAGCATTTTATTATTATGGCTTGAATAAAATATACAAATCCTTCTCTGTGGACAATATAGAGAACGCTGTAAAATCTGTAAGGACGCTTAATATAAAAGGTTTTGCAATCACGATGCCGTTCAAAAAAGAAGTGTTAAAATATGTGGACGAAATTGACGACTCGGCAAAAATAGGAGCGGCAAATACCGTAATAAACAATAACAACAAACTAAAGGCATACAATACAGACTTCTTAGCGGCGTCAGATTATCTTAAACGTCTTGAGGTGGATTATGCTAATTTTTACATATTGGGCAATGGGGGATATGCGTTAGCAGTTAAGGCGGCAGCAGAGGCGTTGGGTATGGCCTATATTAATATCACTAGAAAAAATTGGGAACAGCTAAGCAGCACACGTAACAGTTTAATATACAATTGTACACCTGTAGAAAATCTAAAAGCGATAATACATAATAGCAACACTATAATTGATTGTCTCACACAAACAGATACTGGCAAGCAACTAGCAAGTATGCAAGCATCATACCAATTCAAATTATATACTAGGCTAGAGTTTCCAATAGGAAGTAGTAATAAATGAGCAAAACTAATATTCAAGACATACAATATCACGAGGACGATAGGGGCCAAAGACTTCTTAATATATTCCCAGAAGTTAATGGCCAGATAAATATAACGCACGTAAATTCTACATCACACATTGTAGCGTGGCACAGGCACGAAATACAAACCGACTATTGGTACTGCCCCAAGGGGTCTTTTAAAGTTGGGCTTGGGATACCAAAAGAAGATGGATCTGTTTATGTCGAGTGGCAATACCTGTCAGACAAGGATCAAAAAATACTAAAAATAGAACCGGGAATCTGGCATGGCTATATGGCGCTGCAACCAGAGTCAATCATGCTATACTATCTAACTGAAAAATATGACCCCCAAGATGAATGGAAGCTTCCTCCGGGCTCCTTCGACGAAGAATGGGGCATAGAGAATAAATGAAAACCATACAAGACGTTAGGATGATAGACTTTCCTAGTGTAGTCGGAGACGGATCTTTGGTTCCGGTTGAGCTAGAGAGCAAAATACCATTTGATGTAAAGAGAATTTTTTATGTATATGATGTCGGAACTCTAGAGAAACGAGGATGCCATGCGCACCTTGAGACAAATCAAGTTCTTGTGTGCCTAAAAGGAAGCATAAAATGCATATGCAAAGACCAATTTGGGGGAGAAGTGTCTGTTGTTCTTGCGAGCCCAACGACAGGAATACACATACCAGAAATGATTTGGGACGAACAGATTTACCTATCGGAAGATTCAATATTGCTATCATTTTGTAGCACAAATTATGACAAACAAGACTACATAGAAGATTGGGAGGATTTCAAAAATGGCCATAGTTAAGCCTTATGACAATTTTGACGCATGGTATATTGATGACTTTATTCAGTGTGAATCTATGCTAAGAGGGGCATCTGCTAGCTTTGACACCATGACAGATGATTGGTGGATATCATACAGCTCTAACGGTGGCCAAGTAGGCAAATGTGCCCCACCAGACAGATCCAAATATCCTGCTGAGTGTCTAATAATTATGGACTACATAGCTATGAACTTTGACCCAAATACAGAAACAGGATTAACAAAAAACGCCTTCCCAGATATATCCGGGTACGGAGGTGGCATGATGCTTGCGCCAAATAAAAATGGTGAAGGGGGCTTCTTGGGTATGCACGTTGATGCCGAGGCTCACAAGCTTCAGCCAACTTGGAAGAGAGAGTATAGTGCCGTATTGGGACTTTCTGAAAAACACGACTCTTCATTTGATCTAAGGTTGCATAATGGAAAAGAACACTGTAGGCTTCCCTACAAGTTTAATAGGTTGTGCATTTTTAAATGCAAGGAAAACTCTTGGCATGGATTTCCAGAGATAACTAAGGGCATGGACAGAAAAAGCATTGGACTAATGTACTGGTCTATTTCAGATGCTAGTCAGTGGCCACTGAGTACCAAGGCAAGATTTAATAATGAATTGGATTTTTCATGAAAAGAATTCTAATATCTGGCGGAAATGGAAAATTTGCGCAAAGCATTGTTAAGCAGCGCGGTGAAAATATCGTGTTTGCTCCACCCAAGAGCAGAATGGACATCACCCGACTAGAGGATGTTGAGTCTGCTATAGAGATATACAGGCCCAATATTTTTATACACTCCGCCGCTTATACTCGACCAATGAAAAAGCACCAAGCCCATCCAGACATAAGTATTGAAAACAACATAATGGGAACCTGTAATGTTGTCTTATCTTGCATAAAAAACAATATTAAATTAGTGTATATATCAACAGATTACGTGTATCCGGGTGTTGATGGTGACTATAATGAAGATGGTGCGCTGTCACCATTCATAAGCAATCAGTCTGACGGGGTTGCCAAGTATGGATGGTCAAAGCTGGGTGGCGAATGTGCAGTAAGGATGTATGATAACTCTTTGATTCTGAGGGTGTGTATGTGTGACCACCCCTTCCCACATAATCAAGCCTTAATAGACGTTAAGAAAAGTCTCATGTATAATTTCGAGGCAGCGAAAACAGTGCTAAAACTACTAGACAAAACTGGAGTTATAAACGTTGGGGGAAAGCCGCAGATTGTTTATGATTTCGCAAAAAAAGAAAATCCAAACATAGACAAAATTGCTAGAGCCGATATTAAAGATGTGGACATAGCGCCCGACACAACAATGAATATTTCTAAGCTTAAGGAAATTTTAAATGATCAAACTTAATCTGGGGTGCGCGTCTAGACCCCTAGACGCATATACCAACATTGACATGGATTCTCTTGAAGACATAAAAAAAAGATACCCAAACATAAATATCAATGAGCACGCCGATTTTGTTCAGGCCAATGTTTTAGAACTTCCATTTGAAGATGAAACAGTCGATGAGGTCAGATGTGACGCTTTAATGGAGCATTTTTCATTTAAAGAAGAATCTAAGTTTTTTCATGAAGTAAAAAGAGTATTAAAACCGGGCGCCCTATTTCAATTCTCTGTTCCCGATTTTGAAGACGCTGTTAAAAAATGGCTAGCCGCAAAAGATGACTGGAAAGATTTTTTTCGGGACGATGATGAGGCGATAGAGAAACAACACTGGTTTGGAAATTATTCATATTCTGCCGATAATAGATGGGGGTATCTAACAGCCACTCTGTTCGGCACACAAAACGGAGAAGGGCAATTTCACAAAAACGCATACACGGAAGGCAAGATAAGGGCTATATGCAATAAAATAGGATTTTCTGAACCAATCATTAAAAAATCTCAATGGAAGGGCGACAGAGATTTAATGATACGAGCCACAACAACAAAAGAGGGCCATGATTAATGAACACATTTTCAGTTTTAATGCCACTAAAAGATAGAGTCTCTTATACTCGTAGAATTATGAATAAGTGGAACTCTGAAAAGTTCCCATACGAAATCATAATAGCAGATGGTGGCCAAGATCTAGATATAGAAGAAGAGCTTTCGGATAAATCAAATTTTAAAAATCTAAACTATACATATATAAAATATCCATTTGATATGGAGCTTAGTGATTTTTATGCCAAAATGGCTGATGTCGCAACGAAAATAAAAACATCAACAGTAATGATGATGGACAATGATGACTTTATTGATGTGGAGGGCATAGGTAAATGCTTAGAAATATTAGAAGACACGAGCTACTGCTCTGCTAGAGGTCTTATGCAGGACATGGCTGGTAATATTATGTATAAGGAATATCCAGATTCAATTATTGGCAACACAGCCGCCGATAGAATAATAGAGCAAACAAAACATTTTCATGGAAATTGGCACAACATAGCAAGAACTAACCACATACAAGCAATGTGGAAAATAATAAAAATAGCTAATCCCGCTAATTTTAGAATAATAGAACAAGCCACTAGCTATCTCAATACCGTTTGGGGAAATAGCTACAGGGGTGATTTTCCTTGGATGCACCACGAATACAGCCAAAGAATTAGAATGAAGTCTGGCGATTTAGGTGCTCATTTTCCGTCTCAAGAACAATGGATTAATGCTGACTACTGGCTAGAAGAATTTAATAAACTTACAGAGATAGTTGGCGCAACCATATCTTACCACGATAAGACGCCTATCAATAAAGCGCTCAAAACTTTTAGAGATTGCTACCATTTTAAACTTCCCCATTTAAAAGATTTGCTAAATAATAGAATTAATCAAGCCTACAGTCTTGGATATGACTATAATAAAATAGATCAAATGTTGAAAATTATGAAAGAATGCCAAGTTTAGGAGATATGTATGAAGGGCATAATATTGGCTGGTGGAACTGGCAGTCGCCTATATCCACTGACAAAAGTCACAAATAAACATCTATTACCTATCGGATCATTCCCAATGATCCATTATCCAATCATCAGCATGACAAATGCTGGGATTACTGACATAATGATAATCAGCGGCACTGGCCACGTAGGGGATATGTTAGAGTTTTTGGGTAGCGGCAGCGACTATGATTGTGAATTTACTTTCAAAGTTCAAGACAAGCCAGATGGGATTGCTGGCGCTTTAAAGCTGTGTAAAAACTTTGTAGGTAGCGACAACTGCATGGTGATACTTGGTGACAACATATTTGAAAGAGATTTGTCTGAGGATGTAAAAAACTTCGAATCTGATGCAAAATTCTTCTTTAAGAAAGTACAAGACCCAGAAAGGTTTGGAGTAGGAGTTTTCAAGAAAGACGGAACC
>TARA_R110002110_G_scaffold7600_1_pt1 | contig 15849 bp, 13 predicted proteins | sample TARA_R110002110 | Tara Oceans TARA_R110002110 (sample SAMEA4397330) | marine metagenome | biome: Polar Biome; feature: [SRF] surface water layer (ENVO:00010504); material: water (ENVO:00002006), including particulate matter (ENVO:01000060) such as... | depth 5 m
TATACATAATGTTTAAAATTATGTAGCCTTTATTCAGGACGGGTCAGTATGACGCACAACGTTGTTGTGTATGATTAGTTGCGTGTTTTAAGTACTAAAGTTAGTAAATAAAACACAGATAGAAAGTCCGCGAGGACTTTCGTAAATTGGCTAAAACCAGCAATTAATTATACACGGTGTTGTCTATCTATTATATTCTATTTCTTTTAATTTCACTTAAACCCTTATAAATAAAGGGTTTTGTTGTTTTGTGCAATGCAAAATAATGTAATAAAATACAATAAAAAGCATTGTTTGTTGTACCTAATGTTGTACCTTAGTATTCGTTTGCATCCCATTGCACCTATTCTAAATCAATAAGTTATGGCTTCAATAAAATTAATATTAAAAAAATATAAAGTCGATAAGTCTGGAAAAGCACCTTTATATTTAAGAGTGATAAAAGACCGAAAAACTAAATTTATTTCTTTAAGCTTAAAATTAGAGCCTAACGAATGGGATGAAGATAAACAAAAGGTAAAGAAAAATCATAGTAATTCTACGCGACTAAATAAATACATCTCTCAAAAGGTTGCAGATGCACAAGGACAAATAGCAGATTTAGAAACTAAAAATCAATCTACATCAGCAAGAAAACTAAAAGAAGCTATCAAGGGGAAACCGTTAGTTAATTTCTTTGAGTATGCATACAACCGATGCGAAAAACAAAAAGACACTTTAGCACTATCAACATATAACAACTATAAAAACTACTTAAAAAAGTTTGAAAAATTTATAGGTCATAAAGAATTAATGTTCGATGATATTACAGTAACCACATTAAAAGATTACGCAGGTTACTGTAGTACTACTTTAGGTAACAATAACACGACGATAAATTTTTCTTTAAAGATTCTTAACCTAATGTTTAAAGAAGCGCAGAGAGAGGATTTAATACCATTAAATCATTTTCCTTTTAGTAAGTTTAAAGTCAAGAAAGCAAAAAGTACAAAACGTTTTTTAACTGCGGAACAACTAGAAGCTTTTATTAAATTAGAAGTTTCAGATAAAGCAAAAGCACAAATTATAAAAGATATGTTTCTTTTTTCTGTCTTTTCAGGTGGTTTAAGGTTTGGTGATATAATAGAATTAAAGTGGAATAATTACAATGCTAAAACCTATAAAATAACTAAGACAATACGCAAAACAAACAGACAGCATAGTATTAGAATTGGACAAGTAGCAATAGATATTTTAGAAAAATATAAAACTGAAAATGTAAATCAAAACGATATAATATTTCCTTTCGCAAATATTGATAACGATTATTTTACAGACAGAGAACAAAGAGCAAAAGTAGTAAGACAAGCAATAGCATTAAGCAATATGTATTTAACTAAAATGGGTAAAATTTTAGAGCTACCATTTTCTTTAACCTTTCATATTAGTAGACATACATTTGCTACCAGAGCATTAAATAATGGTATGAGAATAGAACACGTATCTAAATTAATGGATCATTCCGATATTGGAATAACACAAGTATATGCAAAAATTATAAGTAGTGAATTAGATAATGCAGTAGATAAATACATCAATTAAAATATGTTTAACAAACCAATTAATAACATAGTTAAAGAGCATTTTAAAATAATGCGTAAAACAGCAAAACAGAAAGCTGAAAAGGATTTTAAAGTAAACATACTTGAAAAGATTGATGGTTTAGACGACTTTCAAAAATTAAAACTATGCGTTGCTGAAGATGATAGGATTAGATTATTAAAAAATGAAGATAAACATCCTTACTATATCAATAATAGCGATGATTGGTTACTAACCCAATTTGCAAATCGATATTTTTTACTAAATGTTGATGAAACAGAAGAGTTTATTCAATCAGTATATTTAGGTGATTATGGTAGTTTAATTTTTAAAGAGATAGATAGATTAATAAAGAAAATTCCAAAATTAACTTATGAAGATTTTATAGCTGGTGTTCAATGTGAATATCTGGAAACTTTCGAATTTTATTACAATATAGAAAAAGAAGACTACTATGAAATTTCGAAATGGCAAATGAATGTTTTGTTAGATATAGTTCAATATGATGTGCTTAATGTTATTAGGGATTACCAGAAGTATTGCAAAACAATTGATAATCCAATTAACTTTATAACAAACGAGCTATCTATTCTAGAAGAAGAAGTTTTGGAAACAATAACTGATGCTACTGCTTTAAAACAAATTTTATCAAAATTATATATTTTCAAGAATAATGATATTAGCAAATATGATAATGATTTACTATTAGAAAATTATCCTTTGTTTTTTAATGATGAAAATAATTATAGAAAGCTAAATCCTGAAAATTTAAAAGAGCCTTTAAACAGTATTTCAAACGATGTAAAAAATATTGTCAGTAATGAACTTACTTTATTTTATGTTTTAGATACTGTATTAAAATGGATGAAAAGCATAATCAAAGGGAAGTCCTTAATTGAGCCTTTTGAATATATAGATTTAAAAAAGAAAATTGATGAAGTTAAGGCAGAAACAGAAAATGAATATCAAAAAGAAATTGAGGAATTAATTGATTTTTGTTTCAATAATGAAGCTAATACTTCCGAGCAGAAAAAGGAATATTTAAGAGCTAAATTTGAAGATGAAATTGATGCTTATAATAAAATTAAAGATAAAAGAATATTCTTCTTTCTTAGAGATGAAAACGAAAATTTATTGCTTGAGAATTTAAGGTTCAGTTATATTATCAATGATTCACTTGAAGAGGTGTTAGATGAATTAAAAAAAGCATATAGGGTTTTAAATGTAAGTTGGGAAATATCAAGTATATTTTTTGAATTATTTGATAGTAAAACAATGTACTATAAAAAAGATTCTGGTTCACATCTTATGATTCATTCACTAATGAATGATATGGTGTTAGATAAAGATGATTATAATGAATTACATTCATCAATGGATAATTTTTTTGAGCGATTACAAAATGATTCCGTTCCATTAGATATTCATTTTGTAAATCATCGTAATATATACATACGCTTATTTGAAAAATGTATTTCAAGACTTCAAGAAGTATTAGATAATGCTGAGCCTAGTAATAAAGTGCTGTATATTCAAACACGATTAAAAGAGTTAAGACAGAGAGAATTAAGGTTTAGAACTATTTCAGAAAGAAATGAAGAGTTTGAAGATAAAGAAGATAAATACCCAAATCTATTTAAAGAATTTTTGTCAATAGAAGCAGAATTTATAAAAGAAACAGTTCAAATAAGTCCTATTACTTTTTTACCCAATCAAACAAAATCTATATCATTAGTAGTAGAAGAAACAGAAAGTTTTAAAACATTTGTAAATAAGGAGAAGCAAGATTATATTCTAAAAATACTTGAAGATTTAGCAATTACAAAAGATGGTGTATATAATTTGGGAGACAGAAGTAAAGGAACTATAAGAGGAGTAATTGAAGCTTTAAGAGAAGAACATATCATTCCAAAATTGAGTTTAAAAAAGCTGTGTGATATGGTAGCTAATCAAATTAATTTAGAGTTAAAATCAAAATTAGATTGGTCAACTACATCAGATAATTACAGGAAAAAGGCAAAACAATACATAAAAGACAATCCATTTCATTAAAATACAGTCAATAAAAGGTCTTATAAGGTCAGCCTTATAAGTACCTATCCAGAGCTTAATATTTGTTGCAGAAATAATTAGTAACATTAAAAATTAAGTAAATGGAAGCAGTAATTTTAACAGCAGAACAGTACAACAATTTAGTATCAAGATTAGACAAATTACATTCTACTTTAGAATCTAATCAAAAACCATCACAGGAAACCTTTCTTGACAATCAAGAGTTTATTCAACTAATGCATATTAGTAAAAGAACAGCTCAAACTTGGCGAGATGAAGGTAAAATATCATTTTCTCAAATTGGTAGTAAAATTTACTACAAAATGAAAGATGTAGAAGTCTTACTAGATAAAAATTACAATAAAGCCTTTAAAAATAATAGAAGGTAAATGTGCTTTGACACATTACACATTGAACATCAAGTAAAAAATATACCTATAGATTTTGTAAATCAAAAAAACGAAACATTAAGTTGGTTGGATTTAAAGTGGCATCCCATAATTAATAATCGAGAATATTTAAGTTGCTACTACACATATATAGGAAATTTAAGACTGGTGTTTAAGGGCGATAAAATTTATATAAAAAACTCTCTTCAAAAGTTTTTTATGAATAATAATTATCAATCATTTTCATATAGTCAAGTGGTAGATGCTTTTTCTAAGTTAAATCAACTAGTGCCTTTTAATATCTATGAAGCAATAGTAACAAGATTAGCAGTTGGTGTAGTTATAGAAGAAGATGCACAAAAAGCATATAATGAGTGGAAGTTTTATATGGGAAAACCACCAAAACCAATGTATGAGAAAAATAAAATTTACGGTTCTAAATTTCATTTGAATGATTATTATATAAAAGCCTACGATAAAACGTTTCAGGTAAAGTGTAAAGATAGTATCAATATTGGGAAACCTTACTTTCGTTATGAAATTGAGGGGAAAACAAAGTTTTTCAACAATAAAACGAATAATGTTGGTATCACTACAGTTGCAGATTTAATCAATAAAGAAAAGTATAAAAAGCTTTGTAATGTTTTAATAGACAGGTATCAAATGATAGAGAAAGAAGCTCAAATAGATTTATCAAAGCTAACACTAAAAGAAATACGTTTAGTAGCTTCAATGAGCGATTTTAAGATTAAAGAAAGTATGAGAAAGCGATATTCACATACCTATAAAAAAGAACGTTTAAAGTATCTCAATTTAATGAAAGGTGTAGACAATTCAGCCTTTCAAAACAAGGTTTTTAATAAGCTAAATACACAAATTCAGGATAGTTTAAACAACTAATGTTTTTCAACTTGTAATATACCCTAAAACAGGGGTAAAAAGTAAATGAGAAAATCCTTATAATTTAACCAAATTATATTTATATTTTTAACAATTCAAAATTACGCTTAAAGGTTAATGACAAAAGAACAGCAAATAGAAGAAGAATTAATCGAAAGATTATCAGATTTAAAATATACATATCGTAAAGATATAAGAGATAGAGAGGCTTTAGAGTTAAACTTCAGACAAAAGTTTGAAGCATTGAATAGAGTAAAATTAACAGATACTGAATTTGATAAATTACTTATCGAAATAATAAATCCAGATGTATTTAAAACCTCTAGTCAGCTAAGAAAAAGAAATACATTTATTAGAGAAGATGATACCTCATTGCATTACACTTTAGTTAATATAAAAGATTGGTGTAAAAATGATTTTGAAGTTATTAATCAGCTTCGTATGAATACAGAAAATAGCAATCATAGATATGATGTTATTTTATTAATTAACGGAGTGCCAGTAGTACAAATAGAATTAAAAACCTTGCAGATTAGTCCTAATCGTGCAATGCAACAAATAGTAGACTATAAAAATGATATAGGTAACGGATATACCAATTCGTTGATGTGTTTTATGCAATTATTTATTGTGAGTAATAAAACAAGAACCTTTTATTTTTCTAATAATAACAACAAGCATTTTGCTTTTAATGCAGATGAACAATTTTTACCTGTTTATACTTTAGCTAAAGAAGACAATTCTAAAATAAACCACTTAGACGATTTTACAGATAAATTTTTATCTAAATGTACCTTAGGCGAAATGATAAGTCGCTATATGGTTTTGGTAGAAACTGAGCAAAAGATATTGGTAATGCGACCTTATCAAATTTATGCAGTAAAGGCTATTGTAGATTGTATAGAACAAGATAGAGGTAACGGATATATTTGGCATACTACAGGAAGTGGTAAAACGCTAACTTCTTTTAAGGCTTCTACACTTTTAAAAGATAATGATGATATTGAAAAATGTTTATTTGTAGTCGATAGAAAAGATTTAGATAGACAGACAAGAGAAGAATTTAATAAATTTCAAGAAGGTAGTGTAGAAGAAAACACCAATACAAAAACATTGGTAAAAAGAATGTTATCTACAGATTATGCAGATAAAGTAATTGTAACAACCATTCAAAAATTAGGGTTAGCGTTAGATACTAAAAACGATAAAAACTATATAGAACATTTAGAACCATTAAAAGATAAACGAGTAGTGTTTATTTTTGATGAGTGCCACCGTTCACAGTTTGGAGAAAACCATAAAGCTATTGTAGAGTTCTTTCCAAAAGCACAACTATTTGGGTTTACAGGAACACCTATTTTTGAAGAAAATGCAACCTATAAAACTATTGAAGGAGAAACAGCATCTTACAAAACTACAGAAGATGTTTTTCAAAAAGAATTACACGCATATACTATTACCAATGCTATAGAAGATAAAAACGTACTACGTTTTCATATAGACTATTTTAAACCAGAAGAAAAAGTAACGGTAGGTGATGATTTACATAAGTTAGCGGTAACGAAAGCAATATTAGATAAACACGATAAAGCAACACATTACAAGCGTTTCAATGCAGTATTGGCTACTGCTTCTATTAATGATGCTATTCAGTATTATGAAACGTTTAAAAAGCTACAAGCAGAAAAATTAGCCGAAGATGAAGATTATAAACCTTTACAAATAGCGTGTGTGTTTTCACCACCAGCAGAGGGTAATAAAGATATACAACAAATACAAGAGGATTTACCACAAGAAAAAGCTGATAATACAGTAGAACCTAATAAAAAGAAAGAAGCTTTAAATACTATTATTACAGACTATAATAAGCAATACAATACCAATCATAGAATAAACGATTTCGATTTATACTATCAAGATGTTCAGCAACGTATAAAAGACCAAAAATATACAAATGCAGATTATGCTCACAAAAATAAAATAGATGTGATGATAGTGGTAGATATGTTATTAACTGGTTTTGATTCTAAGTATTTAAATACTTTGTATGTAGATAAAAATTTAAAGTATCACGGTTTAATACAAGCCTATTCCCGTACCAATAGAGTTATAAACGATACAAAACCTTATGGTAATATTTTAGTGTTTAGAGACCAAGAAGAAGACGTAAATAAAGCAATGATTCGTTTCTCTGGAGCTAAAATAGAAAAGGCAAAAGAAATTTGGTTAGTTGATGCAGCACCTAAAGTAATAGAAAAATATAAAGAGGCTGTAGAACAATTAAACCAATTTATGGAAGCTAAAGGTTTAGACTGTAAACCTTCAGAAGTAAGTAATTTAAAAGGGGATGAAGCACGTGCAGGTTTTATTAATGCCTTTAAAGAAATACAGCGTTATAAAACACAACTAGACCAATATACAGATTTAGAAGAAGAACAAGCTGAAACAATTGAAGCATTATTACCTACAGATGATTTGCGTTCTTTTAAATCGGTGTATATAGATACAGCGAAACGTTTACAAGCAGAACAAAACAAACAAGGAGATAAAGCACCAGAAGATGTACAACAATTAGATTTTGAATTTGTATTATTTTCTTCTGCGGTTATAGATTATGATTATATCATTGGTTTAATAGCAAAATATACACAAGACAAACCATCTAAGCATAAAATGACACGTGAGGAATTAATAAATCTGTTAGGTTCTAGTGCCAATTTAATGGACGAACGTGAAGATATTATTGCTTACATAAACACTTTAGAAGTTGGTAATGGTTTAGATGAAAAAGCCATACGTGAGGGGTATCAAAAATTTAAAGATGAAAAATCAGCAAAAGAAATACAAACCATTGCAGATAAGCACAATCTTAAAGTAGAAAGTCTAAATGAATTTATAAATGAAATTATGAACCGTATGATTTTTGATGGTGAAAAACTAACAGATTTATTAGAGCCTTTAGAATTAGGTTGGAAAGACCGTAGAGTAAAAGAATTAGCTTTAATGGAAGAATTAGTACCATTATTAAACAACCTAGCCCAAGGGCGTGAAATAGCAGGATTAAATGCTTATGAATAAAGAAAAACAAAAAGTAGTTCCTCAGTTGCGTTTTCCTGAATATCAAAATTCTGAATACTGGACAATAGATAAGTTTTCAAGTTATATAAAACTATATAGAGGTAGTTCACCACGTCCTATTAGTAAATACCTAACTACTGGTGATAATGGTGTAAATTGGATAAAAATTGGAGATACTAAAAATGCAATAAATTTTAAAATTTCCAAGGTTAGTGAAAAAATAACTATTGAAGGTTCAAAAAAATCTAGAAATGTAGTTAAAGGTGAGTTAATACTTGCCAATTCTATGAGTTATGGTGCTACTTATGAGTTAGATATAGATGGATGTATCTATGATGGTTGGTTTGTATTAAGAGAATATGAGAATACTTTTGATAAACATTTTTTGATACAATTGCTTAATTCTAGTTTTTTGCAAACTCAATATAAAAGACTAGCTGCTGGTGGTATTGTTCAAAATATAAGTAGTGAAATTGTATATAATACTTTACTTCCTAAGTTATCAAAACAAGAACAACAAAAAATAGCCAATTGTCTATCATCATTAGACAATCTAATAACAGCAGAAACAGAGAAACTAGACCATTTAAAAGACCACAAAAAAGGCTTATTACAACAGTTATTTCCTGCAAAAGGAGAAACCAAACCACAATTTCGTTTTCCAGAGTTTAAAAATGAAGGTAATTGGGAAGAAACTATTTTAGATGATGTTGCTGATTATGAAAACGGTAAGGCACACGAAAAAGAAATTTCTGAAACAGGAAAATATAAAGTAGTAAATTCTAAATTTATTTCTACAGATGGTAGAGTTGTAAAGTTTACAGATTCTGCTAATTTAAAAGCAAATATTGGTGATATTTTAATGGTATTGAGTGATATACCAAATGGTAAGGCAATTGCTAAATGTTTTTATGTAGATAAAGAAGATACTTATACAGTAAATCAACGTATTTGTAAAATTACACCAACAGGTATTGATAACAAATTTCTGTTTTACATTCAAAATAGGAATAAATACTTTTTAGCTTTTGATGATGGTGTGAAACAAACTAATCTTAGAAAAGATACGGTTTTATCTTTTCCTTTCTTAAAGCCTAAAAACCCAAAAGAGCAACAGAAAATAGCCAATTGTTTATCAAGTGCAGATGATTTAATACAAGCTCAAAAAATCAAAATAAAAAACTTGAAAAACCACAAAAAAGGCTTGTTGCAACAATTATTTCCAAATAGTTTATAAAAGATGAATCATAAAGAAATAGCAGAAAAACTAAAAGACATTCCTCAATATATAAACTGTGTTTATGCCTTTAACGGTACAGGTAAAACAAGATTATCGGTTGCATATAAAGATGTTACTAAGGCAGAAAATGATGGAAAACACGCAGGTGTATATTACAATGCGTATAGTGAAGACCTTTTTGATTGGGATAATGATGAAGTTAATGACAATCTGAGTACTAAATTAGATATAAAAGTAAGTAGCCTTAATTCTTTATACAGTAATTTAACGGAGCAAATTATTGAAGATGAATTAATAAGATACAATCCTACCTATAAATTTGAATTAATACGTAATAGTAACTCTGAATTAGGTGTTGATTCTATTAGATTTTATAAAGAAGCAGATGCAACTACTTCTATAAAAATATCGAGTGGAGAAACACGTATTTTTATATGGTGTTTCTTTTTGGCATTATTTAAAGCAGAAGGTTGGGCAGATGAACAAGATGCGCATTTTTTCATAGATGACCCTGTTTCTAGTTTAGATGATAATAATATTTTTTTAACAGCTGATACTATTGTTGAATTAGTAGAAGATAATTTTAAGACAGATAAAAAAATTATTTTAACTACACATCATATAGGTTTATTTAGTGTGTTGTATGACCGTTTTAAATATGGTGAAAAAAGTAGCAGGTATAAGGATAACTCTAAGTTTTTTATGCTCAAAAAACAAAATGAAGATTTAGAGCTTAAAGATTTTGAAAAAGAAACATTTTTGTATCACCTGCACTTATTTCAAGAATTAGAAGAAGCAAAAAACACTAAGTTATATACATTTCACTTTGTTTTAATGAGGCAATTGCTTGAGAATATATCTTCTTTTTTAGGAAAAAGTCAAATAAAATTTGTTCTACAAGAGATTAAAGTTGATAACCCAGAACAATCAATAAATATGCTTAATTCATTATCGCATAAAAGAGTTTTCGTACCTCAAATAAATGAAATGAATGAAAATGAAGCAAAAATTTTTAACGAGATTTTTGATAAGCTATTAATAAAATATAATTTCAGATTTTAATAGAAATGACAGCAAAACAAAAACAAGAACAACTAGGTAAAGCACTTTGGGATATAGCCAATGATTTAAGAGGTGCAATGAATGCAGACGATTTTCGTGATTATATGCTATCATTTCTCTTTTTACGTTACTTATCAGATAATTATGAAGGTTCAGTAAAAAAAGAATTAGGTTCAGATTATCCAAGTTTAGATGAAGATGATAAGCGCACACCGCTTTCTGTTTGGTATGAAGCTAATCCAAATGATATTGAGCCTTTTGAAAAACAAATGCGTAGAAAAGTGCATTATGTTATCGAACCAAAATATTTATGGAATAGTATTTCAGAATTAGCGCGTACACAAGATGAAGCTTTATTGCGAGACCTACAAAAAGGCTTTAAACATATCGAAAATGATTCGTTTGAAAGTTCTTTTAAAGGATTATTCTCAGAAATCAATTTAGATTCAGAAAAACTTGGTAAAACATATACAGATAGAAATAAGAAACTGTGTAAAATCATTCAAAAAATATCAGAAGGTATTGCAGATTTTTCAACAGATAGCGATACACTTGGTGATGCTTATGAATATTTAATTGGTGAGTTTGCAGCAGGTTCTGGTAAAAAAGCAGGTGAGTTTTATACACCGCAACAAATTTCTACAATCCTATCAGAAATAGTAACATTAGATAGTCAAAACCCAAAAGCAGGTAAAAAGAAAAAACTGAATAGAGTACTAGATTTTGCGTGTGGTTCAGGTTCTTTACTATTAAACGTAAAAGATAAAATTGAAAAAGGTGGTGGCACAATAAGTAGAATTTACGGTCAAGAAAAAAACATAACAACATATAACTTAGCACGTATGAATATGTTGTTACACGGTGTGAAAGATTCAGAATTTGAAATATTTCACGGAGATACGTTAAAAAATGAATGGGATTTATTAAATGAAATGAATCCAGCTAAAAAAACAACTTTCGATGCTATTGTAGCAAATCCACCATTTAGTTTACGTTGGGATGCATCTGAAGCAATGGGTGAAAATTTCCGTTTCAAAAATTATGGTTTAGCACCTAAATCAGCAGCAGATTTTGCTTTCCTATTACACGGTTTTCACTTTTTAAGTGATGAGGGTACTATGGCTATTATTTTACCTCACGGTGTTTTGTTTAGAGGTGGTGCAGAACAACGTATAAGAGAAAAACTACTGAAAGATGGAAATATAGATACAGTAATTGGTTTACCTTCAAATCTATTCTTTTCAACAGGTATTCCTGTTTGTATATTGGTATTAAAAAAATGTAAAAAAGAAGATGATGTACTATTTATAAATGCAAGTGAGCATTATAAAAAAGAAAAACGTCAAAATGTTTTAAGAGATGGTAAGGTAGATGGTGTAATAGACCCAAAAGAGCCTAATGACATTCAAGAAATAGTAGACACCTATCAAAACAGACCAGATAAAGTTGAACGCTATGCACGTAGAGTTTCTATGGCAGAAATCGAAAAAAATGATTTCAATCTAAATATATCACGTTACGTAAGTACTGCAAAACCAGAGGTTAAGATTGATTTAAAAGTGGTAAATGCTAAAATAGTTGAGGTAGAAAAGAAATCGGCAAAAGCACTAGAAGAGCATAATGGGTATTTAAAAGAATTAGGTTTAGATACAATCTAGTGTTTATTTATAATCAATAAAAAACTATTTACAGTATAGTTGTTAATATGAAAGATAAATTAGTTGATTTGCTATTTGAAGAGTATAAACAAGATTGTTTATTCTCAGAATTAGAAAAAAAAGGTATTGACTTAACTAATATAACAGTTCAAATTTATGATATAGTATTAGATTTAGTAGGTTTCCCTAAAGACAATACAAAAGATTATGACTTTAATGCGCTTAATGGTTTAGAACACAATCCTAAATTTGGCAAATTACCTGATGATGCTTTATTTAGTAGAGATTGGTTATATAGTAGTTACTACGATACAATTCAAACAATAGAAAAGAAACAAAAAATTGAGGTTACTGATAAAGGTTTAAAAATGTTAGAATATAATGATGAAGCATTGATAAAATCTAAGCTAAATGATTTTGTCGATTGGCTATATTTAGAATATTCCAATATTTGATAATTTGTGCTTTAAAATTCCCCATAAAATAAAACCCAGTTTTTTCGTACCTCAAAATCCTCTGTCTTTTATTTTATTCCGCTCACCATTCTAGTTTAGCGTTTTTTTATCTTTAAGGTAATAGCATATTGCAATTTGGTTTTCATAAAATCAAACCAAATCGCAACAAGCTATTTCATATTATTTTTTCATAAAACCCTAAACTTCCCAAAGCTATGTTACATAATAGAAGTTATAGTAGCAAAAACCTTTTCAATGGTACGCTACGCTAAGTTTTTATGTTTTGGTAGCTATAACTGCTATTATGTAAAATATCCGCTCATCCAACGCTCACTTCCGAACATATAACCACATTTTGTACTAACAATGAACATTCCTGCATTCTTGCATTGTTTTTATAAGTGCTTTTTTAGTTTCAATACAATAAGGCTTTTAATTTTGAAGTTGAGGTTTATATAAGATAATTTGTAAAGCACCTATAAAATCAAAAAATCCAAATAAGAGTATTACCATTTATTTGTCAATAACATTAATGGTATCAATAGAAAATTTAGTACAAAACAAATAAAGGGCAATACACTTATTTCCTCTACTGCCAGCGCACTAGGTACTTTAATATTGTTTTTATTTCTTATCTCATTCCATTGCACAAAACCATCGTTAAGTCCAAGTATTCCTTATCTCAAGTCTTTGTTTATTCCATTTCACTAAGAAATAAAAATGTCCTAACATCATATTTAGAACTATAAAAAAATAAAAAAGATAGCAAATATAAGTGCCTTGCTTCAGCCAACGCTAAAAGCCTGTAAAGGTCAAGCCCTACGGGTTTTGAATAAAACTTTTTTCACAATATTTCTTCTTTTTTATTAAACATTTTAACTCAAAAAACTTTTACCCAAAAACCTTGACAGCCTTATCCAAGGCACTTTTAGATAGCACATCTTTTTTCTTTCTTTTCCAAAAATAATGGTGCGAAGCGTAGCGAAGCAAATTTTAAATTGGATAGCTATGTCAACTTTTGAACTGAAAACACATCGAACAGGAAAAACTTACTCAAAACCTCATTTTTTCATCCTAAACAAAGGTCTAAACAGCGGAAAACCGCTTTCAAATCCTTGTCCTAACTGTTTTGTAGTTGAAACTGCAACCGAAAAAGAAAAAAATACGCTGTTTCATTTATCTATGATGCTACAAATAGGTGGTTTTTACGCTTATTATTTAAAAGGAAGTGTTATTCCGTTTATATCAATAGATGATTGCAGAAACACGCTTAAAAATAGTTTAAAGCACAATAAAAATTCGGGTTTTGAACTTCAAAAACAAATTAATTTAGTTTCTGTTATCAGTAAAAAAGAAAAAGAGTTACAAAATGTCATTGATAAAATGTCAGTTTTAAAGGTTGCATATATACGTAATTGCTTCAAGCTAATGCAAACTAAAGAAGCTTAACGCAAAGGCATCATAATACGCTGAAACTGTAACAAAATGGCATAATTTTCGTTATATTAGAAGAGTAAACAAAGTTTAAAAGCAATATCAAGTCCGTACCAAATCCGAACAAGTATTAATTTTAAATTGTTATAGTAATGGGGAAAATTTCTCAAGGTATTTTAGGAGGGTTATCAGGAAAAGTAGGTAACGTTATTGGTGGTAGTTGGAAAGGTATTGACTACATCAGAATTAAGCCATCAAGTGTGGCGAATCCTCGAACAGAGGGGCAAGTCAATCAGCGTAATAAATTTACTGTTACATTGGAGTATTTACAACCGAACAAAGAGTTCTTGAAAGTCGGTTACAAGTCGTTTGCGACAAAGAAAACAGAATTTAATGCTGCAATGTCTTATGTGTTGAATAATGCAGTAGGAGGTACTGCGCCAAACTTTACGGTAGATTATTCTAATGCTCTATTAAGTAGAGGTTCATTATCTGGAGCATTAAATGCAACTACAGATTTAGCAACAGCAGGACAAGTTTCTTTTGCTTGGGATGATAACTCATTAGAGGGTAATGCAAATACAACTGATAAAGCAATGGTTTTAGTTTACAATCCAAGTAAAAAAGAATCAATGTATATTTTAGATGGGGCAATTAGAACTGCAGGTTCTCAAACAGTAAACATACCAGGAACTTATGCAGGCGATACAGTAGAGCTGTTTATTGCGTTTGTTTCCGCAGATGGTACACAAGTATCAAACAGTTTGTATTTAGGCTCTGGTACGGCAGCTTAATAACTTTAAGCGTAAATACATACAAAAAGAAACCGTTACAGTATATTTGTAACGGTTTTTTTATGCTTTTAGATCACTATTTCTACTTCTCAAATATATAGTTTAAAATGTTGTACCTATGTTGTACCTTTTTTGATTTTATCTTTTAAAAGTCAATAAAATCAATATATACAGAGTGTTATTCACACAACACGGTGTTGTGCGTTCGTTTTTTTACTTTACTGTTTTTTATTCCAAACATTCAAAGCATTTCTTAAATATTGTTCAGGCTCTGGCATTGGAATTTTCTTTCCTTCTTTGGTTTTTCTCACGTGGTCATTGTACGCTTTTTCTATTCTTCTCCAATCTTTTTCATATAATTCTATAAACTTATCTTTAAACTCGTTAAAACTATATTTTTCAGAAAGTTTACTAATAGTGTTTTCTATTTTCTCATCTTTTTTTAATAATACTGCCATATTCTATATTTTTAAAATTCTTCTTCCAGTTTTAATCAACTTTTCATAGTCGGTAAAAACTAATTTTTCAGCATTTTCTATATTATTTCTTGCTGCTTCAATTCTTTCATATTCCCATTCTTTTGGAATTCCAATGAAAGTTTTTTCTGGATGTTTTATGTCAGTTCCAAAAATGTTTTTACTCAAAGACTTTTGTAATAATTCGACTGATTCTATTAAATCTTCTTTAATAGTTTCCAGTTTCGGATTTAAAAATTCAAAATTTGGATTTTTATGTTCTTCTGTAAAGTTGTGAATAAAATCTAAATCCCTTATGTCAAAAGGATAAGATGAAAAAGAGTTGTCTTTTAAATTTAGAGCAACACTTTCATCCATTATTTCAGTTCTTATTTTTTCAAAAAGTTTTCTGTCTAATTCTAAAGTTTCATCTTCATATTTAAAATTATCTTCTTTGATTTTATTTCTTGATAAAAACCTATAAACTAAAATTAATGCTAATATTAAAAATACGATAATCCAAAGTTTGATTTTATAATTCCAAAATTTCAGAAATTCAGTTATAAAATCAGTGTCTTTAAATATTGAAATAGTAAGATTATAACCAACTGTAATTCCTAAAACGATAAATGTCGCTATTACATTACTCCAAATTGGATGTTTGAAAATTTCAGAGATTTTTTCTTTCATTAGCGATTTTTGTTAAATGTCTTGTCCTGAAATATGGCTACAGGTTAAAATTGAATTAAGC
>TARA_R110002110_G_scaffold64680_14_pt1 | contig 15831 bp, 9 predicted proteins | sample TARA_R110002110 | Tara Oceans TARA_R110002110 (sample SAMEA4397330) | marine metagenome | biome: Polar Biome; feature: [SRF] surface water layer (ENVO:00010504); material: water (ENVO:00002006), including particulate matter (ENVO:01000060) such as... | depth 5 m
GGTGATGCCTTTTGGTGGCATGCTCAGCTGGTGCCCGCTCCGGCGCAGATACAGGACGACGGCCAGCAATATCACCAGCCCCATGCCAGAACGGGTCAGGGCTATTTCCATCGGTTCGGCACCGGTCAGCGCCAGTTTTGTAAACATGAAGGCGCTTCCCCACATCAGAGCAAGGGCAGAGAGCATCGTCCATTCGCGGAGGTTCATCTGGGTATCTCTGGTGCTATCTGTGGATAAGTGGTCTGGAAGGCAGCGCAAAAAACTGTACAGTGCCCGCATATAAAAGGCACCTCATGACAACGCCAGGGAAGAAAAATGGCAGGCTCGGTTAACAAGGTCATTCTCATCGGGAATGTAGGCGCGGATCCGGAGATCCGGTTTGCGCAAAGTGGCGGCAAGATCGCCAACATTCGGCTCGCAACATCGGAAAGCTGGAAAGACAAGCAATCCGGCGAGCGTCGGGAAAAAACAGAATGGCATCGGATTGTCTGTTTCTCTCCGGGACTGAGTGACGTGATCGAGCGTTATGTCAAAAAGGGCTCGAAGCTTTACATCGAAGGCAAGCTGCAGACCCGTAAATGGCAGGACCAGACGGGCAACGACCGCTATTCCACTGAAGTCGTTCTGGATGGCTTCGGCTCGACACTGACCATGCTGGATGGCCGCGATGGCGGTGGCTCTGGTGGCGGCGGTGGCGGGTATGGCGGCGACGATGGTGGCTATGGCGGCGGCAGCAGTGGTGGCAGCGGCGGCGGTGGCGGCGATTATGGCCGTGGTGGTGGTTCTGCCGGCGGTGGCGGATTCGACCGCGGTGATGATCTGGACGACGAAATCCCTTTCTGAGGCAGTTGTTAAGACCGGCTGTACTTCTTCGGGATATATTCCGGGCGATGGATTTGGCATCGTCCGGATTACGACCGGTTTTGCTCATAGTGGTTTGCAGGCCAGAGAGTTCGGTGATCATCTGTCCCGTAGCCGCGAAAGCGGTATATCCGGGGATTTCCGGACGTCCTTACATTGCTGATTTCCGAAATAGCGGGGCCAATTCCTGCGGTTTGTTCTCACCGGCCTGAAATGCTATAAAAACGGGTCGAATCGCGGCGTAATAAGTCGCCGGTGACGATGTGCAGAAATGCATTCTACCTAGTTGAAAATAAACGGAAGTGTCCGTCTCTTGAGCGACGAAACCCTGGGCGGGCCGGCCGCCACTGATATTGCGCCGGTATCCATCGAAGACGAAATGCGGCGTTCCTATCTCGATTACGCGATGAGCGTGATCGTGAGCCGGGCATTGCCTGATGTTCGTGACGGTCTGAAGCCTGTTCACCGGCGTATTCTGTTCGCCATGAAGGAGGGTGGATACGACTATAACCGGCCCTTCCGGAAATCAGCGCGTATCGTCGGTGACGTGATGGGTAAGTACCATCCCCACGGTGATTCGGCGATTTATGATGCGATGGTTCGTATGGCGCAGGATTTCTCCATGCGCCTTGAACTGATCGACGGACAGGGCAATTTCGGCTCCATGGACGGCGACCCGCCGGCTGCCATGCGATATACCGAAGCGCGGATGACGCGCGCAGCGCATGAAATGCTGTCCGATATCGACAAGGATACGGTCGACTACCAGAACAACTATGACGATACGGTTCGGGAACCGACGGTGTTGCCGTCAAAAATCCCCAACCTGCTGGTCAATGGTGCCGGTGGTATCGCGGTTGGTATGGCGACAAATATTCCGACCCATAATCTGGGTGAGGTTCTGGATGGCTGTATTGCCTATATCGAGAACACGGCAATCACCATTGATGAACTGATCGACATCATTCCCGGCCCGGATTTCCCGACAGGCAGTATCGTTTTCGGAAAGTCGGGCATTCGCTCTGCCTATCATACAGGGCGCGGGTCGATCATCATGCGCGGTCGCGCCGAGATTGAGGTGATGGGTAAGGATCGCGAGAAGATCGTGATTTCCCAGATTCCCTATCAGGTAAACAAGTCGCGTATGGTCGAGCAGATTGCCGATGCTGTACGTGAGAAAAAGATCGAAGGCATCAGTGACCTCCGTGACGAGTCGGATCGCGATGGCGTTCGTGTCGTGGTTGAGGTCAAACGGGGCCATATTGGCGATGTTGTACTGAACCAACTCTATCGGCATTCATCCCTGCAGACCAGTTTTGGCATGAATATGCTGGCACTGAATCGCGGCAAGCCGGAACTGATGAACCTCAAGGACATGATCGGCGCGTTCGTCGATTTCCGTGAGGAGGTTATCACCCGCCGTACCCGGTTCGAACTCAGCAAGGCGCGGGACAGGGCGCATGTTTTGGCCGGGTTGCTGGTGGCCATCACCAATCTTGATGCCGTTATTGCAATGATCCGGTCTGCGCCGGACCCGGCAACGGCCCGTGAACGGCTTATGGCTGAGAACTGGCCGGCAGACGAGGTCGCTGACTTCATCGCGCTGATTGATGATCCGGGCCATCAGGTAATTGACGGGCATTACAAGCTGTCTGAAACTCAGGCGCGGGCAATTCTTGATCTGCGTCTGCACCGGCTGACAGGGTTGGAGCGGGACAAGCTGGTTGAGGAAACTCAGTCGATTGCCGTTCAGATTGAAGAATATCTCGAAATTCTGCAAACCCGCGCGAAGCTGATTGAAGTCATGCGGGGCGAGTTCGAAGAAATGCGGGAACTGTTCGGCAATGAGCGCCGGACGACCCTTGAAGACATTGATTTCGAACAGGATATCGAGGCGCTGATTCAGCGCGAAGATATGGTCGTGACGCTCAGCCACAGTGGCTATGTCAAGCGCGTGCCGATTTCCACCTACCGTGCACAGCGCCGGGGTGGCAAGGGCCGTTCCGGCATGGCGACGCGGGATGAGGATTTCGTCTCCAGCGTCTTCGTGGTGAATACGCACACGCCGGTTCTGTTCTTCTCGTCTGCGGGCATGGCCTACAAGATGAAGGTCTATAAGCTGCCCGTCGGGTCGCCGCAGTCGCGAGGCAAGGCATTGGTCAATCTTCTGCCGCTTGCAGCGAACGAGACGATTACAACGATCATGCCGATGCCCGAGGACGAGGAATCCTGGAATGATCTGCATGTGATGTTTGCTACCGCCAGTGGCGGTGTGCGGCGAAACAGCCTGTCTGATTTCGTCAGCGTCCGGGCGAACGGCAAGATTGCCATGAAACTCGACGATGGAGACAGTCTGGTCAGCGTGGCGGCCTGCCGCGAAGATCAGGATGTTCTTCTGGTCGCAAGGTCCGGAAAATGCATCCGCTTCCCGGTTGTGGATGTACGTGTGTTTTCCAGCCGAAATTCGACTGGTGTCCGCGGCATCCGGCTCCAGAAAGGTGACCGGGTCATGGGCATGTCGATCATCGATCATACAGCGATCGATATCGAGGCACGGGACGAGTATCTGCGTTACGCCAATGCCAAGCGCCGGGCCGAGAACGCTGAAGCGGGTGAACAGGGTGAAAACGGTGAGGTGCTGGATTCAGCTACGGTCGAGATGCCGTCGCTGGAACGGCTGAGCGATTCGGATGTTGGCGAACTTGAGGCGGCCGAGCAGTTCATCCTGACCGTGACCGAGAATGGTTTCGGGAAACGCAGTTCAGCTTATGAATATCGGGTTACGAACCGCGGCGGGCAGGGGATCTGGAATATTGATCCATCTGATCGCAACGGCGATGTTGTGGCCTCCTTCCGTGTCGAGAGCGACAGCCAGCTGGTGATGGTCACTGATGGCGGCACGCTGATCCGGATTCCTGTCGAGGGCATTCGTATCGCCGGTCGTAAAACCCAGGGTGTTCGTTTGCTGACGACGGCTGAAGACGAGCATGTCGTGTCAGTGACGGGCATGATTGATGATGATGAGGCTGCCGAAGACGAACTGGCAGAGGGTGAGATCGTAACTCCGGCAGGCGCTGAAGATACCGCGCAACAGGAGGAGGTTCCGGGTGATGGCTAAGCAACGCGTTGGACTTTATCCGGGTACTTTCGACCCGATCACCAACGGGCATCTTGATATCATCGCCCGGGCACGCCGGGTGGTTGACCGGCTGATTATCGGTGCTGCCGTTAATGACGGTAAGGGCCCGATGTTTTCGCTGGAAGAACGGGTTGCCCTGATTGAGGCGGAAGTGGCAACGCTGCCGCCGTCAGACACAACTGTTGAGGTTCAGCCGTTCGATACCCTGTTGATGAACTTTGCCGAATCCTGCGGCGCATCGGTCATTATTCGTGGATTGCGGGCTGTCTCGGACTTTGAGTATGAATTCCAGATGGCTGGTATGAATGCGCGCCTGAACCCGAGAATTGAGACAGTGTTTCTGATGGCGTCAGACCGGAATCAGTTTATTTCGTCACGGTTTGTGAAGGAAATCGCCCGTCTGGGGGGGGATGTCAGTCATTTTTCCTCGGGTCGCGTCGTCAAGGCACTTGCCGAGAAAGAGTGAAGTGGCGCGGAACAGATATTTTTCATTCGTTAGGTCTTAATTCAGCCTTTTCTCAGTTATACTGTAGGTGTCGGATAGATGTGATAATCTGCGTCCCAACCGCCGCACCGGTGGTTGAGCGTGGTGTCACGTGGTATAAGCGTTTCTGTCAGTAATGGAGGGAATGAAACGATGATAGCCAGGGCGTTCTGCCTCGTCGCTTCAATCCTTATGATTTTGAGCACAATTCCTGCTGCCCATGCGCAGGGTAAGAAGGGCGCGCTTGATCCCGAAAACACACTCATCATGCAGCTTGAGTCCGGGAATGTGGTCATTGAACTGCGACCGGATCTTGCGCCGAATCACGTTGCCAGAATTAAAGAACTGGTGCGTGAAGGGTTCTATGACGGTCTGCTGTGGTTTCGGGTTATCAAGGACTACATAGCGCAAACCGGTGATCCGCGAGGCAATGGAACGGGTGGTACCGGGAAAACCATCAAGGCGGAGTTTTCCAAGGAACAGCATGATCTTGGCACCGTCTCGATGGCACGAAAGTCAGATCCGGATTCAGCTGACAGTCAGTTTTTCATATCGATGCGGCGTATCGAAGGTCTTGATGGCCAGTATACGGTGTTCGGCAAGGTTGTCTCGGGGATGGAGTTCGTCACCCGGATCAAAACTGCTGAACAGGATGCGCAAGGGATTGTCACGGAACCGGACCGGGTTGTTTCAATTCGGGTAATGGCGGATGTGGATTCCATTCAGCAGAAACTGAGCAACCTGCTGGGGACATTGAAAGACCCTGCTGATACGCTGATTCTGGAACTCCGGACAGGTCTGGTGGCCATCAAATTGCGCCCGGACCTGGCACCGAAGCATGTTGCCCGGATCAAGGAACTCGTGCGTCAGGGGTTCTACGACGGTTTGACCTTCCATCGTGTGATCGACGGTTATTTCGCGCAGGGCGGTGACCCGAAAGGTGATGGCACGGGAGGGACGGGGATCACCATCCCGGCTGAGTTCTCTGATACCAAGCATGTCCGTGGCTCTGTCTCGATGGCGCGCAAGAAAAGCAACGATAGTGCCGACAGCCAGTTCTTTATCCTGATGACCGACATTCCGGCCTTTAATGGTGAGTATACCTACTTTGGTGATGTCATCAGCGGCATGGAGAGCGTTGACCAGATCAAGCGTGGCAACAGGAAGAAAAACGGCAGGGTGCTGCATCCTGATGCGATGATCAGTGTTCGGGTTGCATCGGATATTATTGAAGCTGAACAGAAGGCAAGGCAGATCGCCTCGAAGCTGTCAGACATCGGCGATGCAGAGAACACGCTTATCATGCAGCTTGCCGGCGGTCCGGTTGTTATCCGGATGTTCCCAGAATCGGCTCCGAATCATGTAGAACATATCAAGCAACTTACCCGGAAGGGGTTCTATGACGGACTGGCATTTTTCCGGGTGATTGATGGCTTGATTGCCCAGACCGGAGATCCGACGAATTCCGGCCGTGGTGGCTCCGGGGAAACGCTCAAGGCAGAGCTTTCTGACCGGTTACATAAACGCGGAACTGTCTCTATGGCACTTCGGGGAGCTGACCCGGACAGTGCGGATAGCCAGTTCTTCATTGTTTATGATGACGCGCCGAGATTCGACGGCCGCTATACGGTCTGGGGACAGGTTGTCGAAGGCATGGAACTTATTGATGACCTGAAGAAGGGTACACGGCGCACGAATGGTATTGTTAGTAGCAATCCAGACCGCATTCTGACCATGCAGGTTGCATCTGATATTATCTGATCATTCCGGCGTTCCCCCTCATCTGAGGTGGTCTGAAATGACGGGTTCTCTCGTCAGGATTCAATAAGACTGAGCGCTGACCGGGCTGCATTCCGGACGTGATTGCGTGCTGCTTTTATCGCACGTCTGACATCACGGGTTCGGATCGCTTCGGTCAGTTCTTCAATCTCAAGGATGCTCTGGGCCTGGCGTTCCGGGCGTGAGACTGATGGAGCTCGCAGTTGCGAGGTTCGCAATGTCAGTTTGTTGAGGATTTCCGATGCAACATTGTTGTCTGCTACAATACAGATGTAATCATAAAATCTGCGTTTTGATTCGAGTATCTCGAAACGTGCACCGAGGCGATAGGCCTCCACCAGTGCAGTTCCCCACTCAGACATGACCAGAACGTCTTCGTCGGTCGCCTTTTCGATAAACTGTTCAACCGTGATTGCTTCGATTTCAGCCCGGATACGATAGATGTTTTCAGCATCCCGATAGCCGATCCGGGCAACGGTCAGACCTCGGTTTGATACGTGAGTGAGGACGCCGTCGGCTTCCAGTTCACGTAAGGCTTCCCGTAGCGAAGTCCGGCTAACTTCAAGCTGAAGGCAGAGGTCTTTCTCCACCAGGCGTTGTCCGGGGCTGAGGACACCACGTTCAATGGCACGGCGGACTGACTGGATGATGCGCAGACGAAGAGGTGCGACCTGTTGTCGTATTGGAACGAGGATATTGTCGGCAGCCTCTGGCATCTGTTTGTCTTCCTGTTTTACCGGTCTGCTATAATCGCAGACCTACAGTATGTTACATCTTTATTCCATGACCAATTCGACAGTCTGATATTCGTGTTTCCTGACAACACCGGATTGCCATGGTCGTGGCAAAACGACTATTTCTTTACGGCGCGTATGGGCGTCTCGGGCTTCAGCCCTCCCTGCTTCTGACGGAATGTTTCAACGCCGGAAATAGCCCAGTCGCCGGCTGTTGCCCGGTCCGCATAGGTGGTCCAGACATCATCCCAGTCACCAAGATCATAGCCATACCAAGGGGGCTGTGGTGACAGGCGTGGCAATTCAAGCTCGTCCCATATTTCCTTTGCCCGGGTCATATAGGGCTCAGCGGGCAGGGCCAGCGGCGGCATATCATGCTTGAGGGTTGCGTCGATCATCAGTGTTCCGTCAGAACCGGCCCCACCTGACTTTGGTCCGTGCCCCCCAGACCGGTACGGCATGGTGAGAACATCGGTCGTGATGTTTGAGCGATAGGCGATCGACCAGAAAATCGCATCTGCATTATTCGGATCAATATCTTCGGAGACGGCGATGACAACCTTGCCGCATTGTGCCTGCAGCGTTGCCGCACCATTCAGCCCGCGCCAGACTTCGGTCTGCGGTGCAGAGCGGTCGAATTGCAGGAAGATGACCTTGCGGATATTCGTCAGTGGTTCATGCATCACCACCCGTTTGATGCCTTTGACGTTCAGAACCTTCTTCAGGTGGTTCAGAAACAGCGGCTCATAAGCGACTTTTTTCAGAACGCTGGATTCGCTTGGCGTAACCTGACTGATAATCGAGACGAAAACCGGCTTCCGGCGATGAGTGATCGCGGTGACCTGCATGGACATGTTGAAATCTTCAAGGGCGACATGACCGTGGCTTTCGCCAAACGGGCCTTCCGGCTCCAGATATTCCGTGCTGATAAGCCCTTCGATAACAATTTCGCAATCGGCAGGAACTTCCAGATCGACCGTTTTGCAGCGAACAACCGGAACCGGCTTGCCAATCAGCCCGCCGGCGACAGCCATTTCATCCTGATCGATAGGCAGTTTCTGCGGACCGGTAAACAGGATTGCAGGGGCGCAGCCAACGACGATGGCAACGGGCATCGGCTGGCCCATTGCCTGATATTTCAACCAGTGCTGATAACCGCCGGCACCGCTGAGCCGGGTGGCCATGCGTACACCCATACGGTCAGGGGCTTTTAGCTGGGCACGGTAAGTCCCCATGTTGCGAATGCCGTTCTCTGGATCCTTTGTCACAACCAGAGTGGCCGTCAGATAAGGTGCGGCATCAAATCCTGGCGTTGATATGGGTACGGGCAGGGCGGTCATGCCACCGTCCGGGCGGGTCAGGTCGTCGCCGGTTATGACAACTTGCTGACAGGGGGCTTCCTCAACCAGTTCCGGTTCAATGGGGTTCGTGACTGCGCGCAGCCAGACATCTCCGATTTCCTCGACAGGTACGCCAAGCCCGGTGGCGTAAATCTCCGGGGAGGCACCGAGTGCACCGACGGCAACCGGGATGTCGTACCGGCGGCCCTTTGAATCTGTAATATTGTTGAATACGAAGGCCCGGCGTGCGGTTTCCGGCAGACCGCCCTGAAACTGCCAGCGGGCGAGGGGATGCAGTTCCGTATCCTTGTTTATCTCGCGGTCGATATCGACAAGAAGGCCCCTGGCCCGAAGCAGATCGAGATGTTCCTGCATGTTCGCCGGGGCGCCGGCGGCTGTTCTGGTTGCCTTGGGCATGTACCTGTAGTCTCCGGATTGGCAGCTGATGAGCGGATTGCAGACAAGTCCGCCACGGCCGGGGAATACCTGACCGTGGCGGATATCGTTTCAGGCAGGGCTTAGTTGGCCTTGTCTGTTGCCTTTGACGTGTCCATTGCGGCAATGGTCGCAGCGACCAGTTCCGGATCGGCACTCATGATTTCAGCATTAACGGTTTCCATTGCTTCACCGCTTGCCGGGTCAATGATGGCCTGACGCTTGGCGGCGTCCGCAAGGAAGTCAGCGTCTTTGACCATTTCCTGGAACGCTTTCCGAAGTGCCGTGATGACCTCTTCCGGTGTGCCGGGAGCAGCCATCATGGAACGGCCAAGCGGGGCAGCCGAAGAAGCAAAACGAAGCAGGCGTTTGGATTTCGGATCATTGGTCAGATCCTGCAGCAGCGGCACATCCGGCAGGTCCGGATCGCGATCCACACCAGCCTGCATGATGATTTTCATGGTACCATCGGCGATGGCATCAGTGTCGTTGGCTTTGAATGTTGCCCAGTTCGCCGAGAACATGTCGACTTCGCCCCGCAGCATCGCGATCTTTGAAGCGGAAGAACCCTTGTAGCCGCAAATCAGCCGGTACTTGAAACCGAGGACGTTCTCGACGAGTGCAGGCATTTGCGCGCTTCGGGCTGCCTTGCCGGTGCAGGCGACGATCGTTTCCTTGTGGGCCATTTCTTCTGTCGTTTGTGCCGGAGCGCCCTTGCGGATAGCGAAGGCGGAGTTTGCGCTGGCATAGCGACCGATATAGCGAAAGTTCTTTGCATCCCAGTCTGCCCGTTTCGGAGTCAGCAGCTGAATATGCCCGAGCGTGTCTGGCAGGATGGCAACAGTCAGGCCGTCAGGGGCCGTTTTGTTATAGAAGAAAGCTGCCCCTTTACGACCACCGCCGCCCGGCATGTGCTGGACGATGACATCCGGGTTGCCGGGAACGAACTTGCTGAAATGCGCTGCGGTCAGCTGGGCATACAGATCATAGGAGCCGCCCGGCGGATGACCGATGAGAATGGTGAGGGTCTTGCCTTTATAGAGATCAGCTACATCCGCCATTGCTGCGCCGGGTGTGGCCGCCGCAAACAGGGCCAGCGCAGCAGCGCCGGTTTTAATCAATCCAGATATTCGCATCGTGATTCCTCCCGGGAATATGGTTCATGACCTTCAGGTCATTTTTCATCAATTAAAAGAAAAACCGGACCCTCCGGTAAGCAGGGTGGGCCTGTTTTTACCGGCGGATCAAATCTTCTTGCTAGTAATATTGTCATACATTATTACAATCATCAACGAGATATAATGCAGCGAACAACGCTGCGTGCGGCCAGTGTCGCAAAATCCCGACAGGGTTAGGGGAGCAGGATGATCTTTGATGCAGCGACGCAGGCGCTCGGAATAATCACCGAGCCCTACAGGCTTATGTTCGTTGCATTCGGCACCTTTCTCGGGCTGCTGATCGGGGTCATTCCGGGCATTGGCGGGCTGGTGGGGTTATCTCTGCTGTTGCCGCTGACCTTTTCAATGGACCCTTATACTGCGCTGGCTTTTCTTGTTGGTGTTCAGTCGGTGACGACAACATCGGACACGATCCCGGCTGTATTGTTCGGCGTGCCGGGCACGGTTGGCTCGGCGGCCACCGTGCTCGACGGGCACCCGATGGCGAAAAAGGGTCAGGCGGGCCGGGCCTATGGCGCGGCCTTTACCGCTTCGGTTGCCGGCGGCTTGTTCGGGGCATTCGTTCTGGCCCTGACCATACCGCTGTTACGTCCCTTTATGCTGTCGATTGGCACACCTGACCTGCTGGCCGTGTGTCTGCTGGGACTGACTCTTGTCGTCTCGCTTAGCCACGGGGCGTTGTTCAAGGGTATCGTTGCTGCCGCTCTCGGTCTCCTGCTCGCAACGATTGGCGATGAGCCGCAGACGGGTGAGCTTCGCTGGACCTTCGACATGATCTATCTCTGGGACGGTCTGCCGCTGGTCCCGCTGGCGCTTGGTCTGTTCGCGATCCCCGAGATCATTGATCTGGCGACGTCGAAAAAGGCGATTGCCGAAGGCGCTGACAAACCAAAAGCATGGCAGCAGCTCGAAGGTGTCCGGGATGTTCTGAAGAACTGGTGGCTGGTGCTGCGTTGTTCCAGCATCGGGACGGTTCTGGGTGCCATTCCGGGTATGGGAGCATCAGTTATCGACTGGGTAGCCTACGGTTATGCGGCCCGGACCGAGAAGGGGGCTACCGAGAGTTTTGGGAAAGGCGATGTCAGAGGGGTCATCGCATCAGAGAGTTCAAATAATGCAAAGGAAGGCGGTGCGCTGGTTCCGACGCTGGCGTTCGGGGTGCCGGGCTCGGCCTCAATGGCATTGCTGCTTGGTGCCTTTCTGATTCACGGGATTACCCCGGGGCCGGGGATGCTCGACAAGCATCTGGATATGACATTCACCCTGATCTGGACGGTCGCGCTGGCAAATATTCTGGGTGCCGGCGCCTGTTTCATGTTTGCTGACAAGTTCGCCAGAATTGCCGGTGTCCGACCGGGTATGCTGGTACCGCTGGTGTTCGGCATCATGGTCGTCAGCGCCTATCAGGGGTCGAAGGATTACGGTGACCTGCTGCTGTTGATGGCGATTGGCCTGCTTGGCTGGGTTATGAAACGTCTGGGCTGGCCGCGCCCGCCATTGATTCTGGGTTTTGTGCTTGGTGGACTGATCGAGAACTATCTGTTCATTTCGCATCTCCGCTATGGCGTCGACTGGATGTTGCAGCCAATCCCGATGGTGTTGTTCGCAGTCATGGCGCTGATGCTGTTCAAGCCGCTGGTTCAGCGGTTTGTGAAGACATCAGCGAAAGACTCCGACGCCAGCGCATCCGGTATATCGGTTGGGCGAAAGGCGTCTTTCGGGCCACATGCGCGCGGTGGTGTTCTGGTGGCTGACCTGACGCTCTGGGGTCTGGTCATTGCGATGATGATTTATGTCATCGCGTCGTCAGACCCCTGGGAATTGTCAGCCAAGTTGTTGCCACAGGCTGTTGCTGTTGCCGGTCTTATTGCTGCGGGCTGTTTTGGTCTGTTTGCGTTGATGGGGCGTATTCCGCCAATGAAGGAAATGGCCGACTCGCTGCCCTTGTCGGGCACTCTTGTACAGGGTGCCTGGGCTGTCGGTCTGATCCTCGCCGTGCCGCTGATCGGTATGCTGCCGGCAATGGTTCTCTATGTTTTTGCCTACATGGTATTGCAGGGTGAAACCCGTCCGCTGAAGGCACTGGTTATCACTGTTCTGTTCAGCTTTGCGACCTACGGGTTGTTTCATCTGATGCTGCATGTCCCCTGGCCACAATCCTATCTGGGCGACCTTCTGCCCGGTCTGCGGTCACTTAGTGGCCGATTGATCTAGTTCTCAACATATCCACCCGTTTCAGGAGCCCCGCTCAATGAGTCAGTCCAAGAAAACCGAAACCCCGCCCAATCTGAGCAATGCGCCGATTTACGGCAGTGATGTTATTGCTGATGCGCTGCGTGAACAGGGTTTCCCCTATATCTGTCTGAATCCGGGTGCGAGTTTTCGCGGGCTGCATGATTCCATCGTCAATTATCTCGGTAACACGAAACCAGAGATGATTGTCTGCATGCATGAGGAACATGCGGTTGGTATTGCGCAGGGCTATGCCAAGGTGACGGACAAGGCACTGGCCGTGGCCGTGCACAGCAATGTCGGCCTGATGCATGCGAGCATGGGAATTTTCAATGCATGGTGTGATCGCACGCCGATGCTGCTGGTCGGGGCGACAGGTCCGGTGGACGCGGCACAGCGACGCCCCTGGATTGAATGGATTCATACTACCATCGATCAGGGCGGCATGGTGCGTGGATATACGAAATGGGACGATCAGCCGGCCTCGCCGGTTGCTGCGGTCGAGGCGATCCGCCGGGGTACACTGATTGCGAACAGCCGTCCGAATGGCCCGGTTTATGTAAATCTGGATGTGTCTGTTCAGGAAGAAGAACTGGAATCCTACCCGGATCTTGATCCGATTGAATTGTTCCAGGCACCGCGCGACCCGGAACCGGATGCCCGTGATATCGAACAGGCCGCTGACATTCTGATGAAGGCAAAACGGCCCTTTATCTTCTGCGGCCGGTCGAGCCGCGATGAAGGTGCCTGGGCCGACCGTATACGTCTGGCAGAACTGCTCGGGGCCCGCACCACGACGCATATGAAACTTCCCGCCGGGTTCCCGTCCTCGCATCCCGCCTTTGTCGGCGAAACCGGCTGGCGGCTGAAGGGGCGCGTGATGAAAGCCATTCAGGAAGCAGATGCTGTGGTCATGCTCGACTGGCTGGATGCCGGTAACGCCATCAAGCTCGCTTTCCCGCCGGGTACACCACGCCCGCCGGTGATCGGCATCTCCAACGATGTTCAGATTCACCGCGGCTGGAATATGGATTATGGCGGGCTTCCGGCGCTGGATCTGAATATCGCGACGGTTCCGGAAACCGGTGTCCGCCGCCTGATTGAGGCACTGGAGAAACGGGGTCGCACCGCAGAGAAAGCTGCAGCCCGCAGCTTTCCGGTTACCGCACCCGCAGCATCCGGTGAAATCGGTCTGATGGACCTTGCGAATGCCTATGCCATTGCCAGTGAGGGGCGTAACCTGACCATTACAGGTCGCCCGCTGGGCTGGCCGACAAATGCGAATGTTATTGAACATCCGCTGGACTTCCTCGGTCATACCGGCGGCGGTGGCCTTGGAGCAGGTACCTCGATTGCGGTTGGTGTGGCGCTGGGTCTGCGTGAAAGCGGGTCTGACCGGCGCACGGTCGCGATCCTTGGTGACGGTGACTACACGATGGGGCTGACGGCAATCTGGAACGCCGTAACGCTGAAACTGCCGGTACTGTTCCTGATTGCGAACAACCATTCCTATTACAACGATGAGAACCACCAGATTCATGTCGCGGAACGCCGGGGACGTCCGGTTGAGAACGCACCTGTCGGACAGCGCATGGAAGGCCCGGCACCTGATCTGGTCGCCCTTGCACGGGCACAGGGACTGGAAGCGGCTGGCCCTGTTACGGATCTGGCAGATCTTCCTGCAGCCCTTGAGACGGCACTGGACCGGCTGCAGGCCGGAGCCGCTTACGTTCTCGATGTGCAGGTCCGTGCTGAATATATCAACAAGCCGATGGTCGACATCACGTGAGCAATATCAGGCTATCCATGATTGAGGCATTCCGTCATATCGGCCAGCCGCTTCGCCGTAAGGAAGACCCGCGTCTGCTGACCGGGAAAGGCCGCTTCACGGATGATTTCAACCAGCCTGACCAGACTTATGCAGCTATCGTCCGCTCGCCCTATCCGCATGCCCGTATTCTCGGAATCGACAAGACGGAGGCACTGAATTCCCCTGGTGTTCTCGGGGTGTTTACGGGGGCTGATGCGCTTGCGGACAGGTTGGGCCCGATTCCGCATAACCCTGTTCCGTCAACGAACTATGACATGAAGTTAAAAGCACCTGATAAGGGTGAAGTGTTCATCGGGCCGCATTATCTTTTGCCCGCTGACAAGGCGCGTCATGTTGGTGAAGCAGTGGCAATTGTCGTCGCGGAGACGGCCAATCAGGCACTGGATGCGGCAGAACTGGTCGAGGTCGATTATGAGGAACTGCCGCATGTCGCCCGTGCGGATGATGCTCTCGTCGGGGAGGCACCCAGCGTATGGGATGAAAACCGCTCCGGTAATGTGCTGATTGATACCACCTTTGGCGATGTCGAGGCGACGGATGCTGCCTTTGCCGCGGCAGCGCATGTGGTTTCCGCTGATTTTCATATCGACCGGGTAACTGGTGTCCCGATGGAGCCGCGTGCCGCCATCGGCAGTTACGACCCGGATAGCGGTCGATATGTACTTATTGCCGGAAGTGGTGGTGCGGTGCGTCAGAAGCATGAACTGTCGACGGTATTGGGCATCGCGCCCGACCGTCTGCAGGTGCTGTCTTATGATGTCGGCGGAAATTTTGGCACCCGCAATCGGGTCTATGTGGAATTTGGTCTGGTGTTGTGGGCGGCCCGTAAGGTCGGGCGTCCGGTAAAATTTACGGCAACCCGGTCGCAGGCCTTCCTTAGCGACTATCAGGGCCGTGATCTGATGAGCCATGTTGAACTGGCACTCGATAAGGACGGTCGTTTTCTGGCGCTCCGGGCTGATAATATCAGCAATGTCGGTGCGCGCTGCGTCTCATTGTCGCCGCTTGGCAAGGGCTCGGCACTGGTTACCGGCACCTATGATATTCCGGTAGCCACCATGCGGGCACGGGCGGTTTTTACCAACACGATGCCGACCCAGGCCTATCGCAGCTCCGGCCGGCCAGAAGTGACCTTCGCCATTGAACGCATTGTCGAGATGGCAGCCCGCAAACTGGATATGGATATTATTGAGCTGCGGCGCCGTAATCTGATTTCGGCTGACGCCATGCCGTACCGTAATGCCGTGGGTGCGCTGTATGACAGTGGCACTTATGAAGCGAACATGGACCGGGTTATCGAGATGGCCGACTGGGACGGATTCGAGGCCCGGCGCCGGGAGGCTGAATCCCGCGGGATGCTGCTGGGGCGCGGCTTTGCGAATTATGTCGAATCCTCCACCGGATCGCCGAAGGAACGGGCTGAAATTACGGTGAATGGCACAGGCGATATTTCCGTCGTCATCGGCACCCAGCCAAGCGGGCAGGGGCATGAAACCAGCTTTGCACAGGTGGTGGCCGAGGTTTTGTGTGTGCCGGTCGAGACGGTGACCATTGTTCTGGGCGATACGGACATTGTCAGCGTTGGTGGCGGCTCGCATTCCGGCCGTTCCATGCGGCATGCGGGAACCGTGATGCTGCAAACTGCCGAGGAACTGCTGGAAGATGCCCGTAACAAGGCCGCAGCCCTGTTTGAGGCATCTCCGGACGAACTTGATTTCGATGACGGGCATTTTGTCATTCCCGGCACCAACCATACAATCAGCCTGATTGATCTGGCGAAGGTCAGCGAGGATGGGCAGCTGTTTGCGGCCCGTACCA
>TARA_R110002110_G_scaffold63061_2_pt1 | contig 15822 bp, 17 predicted proteins | sample TARA_R110002110 | Tara Oceans TARA_R110002110 (sample SAMEA4397330) | marine metagenome | biome: Polar Biome; feature: [SRF] surface water layer (ENVO:00010504); material: water (ENVO:00002006), including particulate matter (ENVO:01000060) such as... | depth 5 m
GTATGGCTATCGCTTTAAGGAGTAAATATATATTCTGAATTTTATACTCAATTGATTAGTGAATCTATTCTGAATATTTCTTCAGTAATCAGATCCGGATTTTCCCAAGGCACAAAATGATTTATATCTTTTAAAACCATTTTAGGTTCTGAGTTTTGGAGCATTTTTTTACCAAATGCTGCATTCTCGTAAGGTACTAATCTATCTTTTTTTCCCTGAATGATAGAAACAGGTTGAGTGATTAGTTTCCAATCAGGTTTCATTTTAATGAGTTCCTTCTTTAAAGCAAGAATTTCTTCATTAGTAGAATAAAGCATGTCTGGTAAGATCCAGGACAGAATTTTATAGTGAACCGGAATCTGGAACCATTTAGTTTTCTCAAGATCGGGATCGATAGAGGCTGCAACAAAAACTAACCCATCAACTTGCTCGGGATAATCAATCGCCATTCTTGCTATCACAGGCCCGCCTAATGAGTGACCTACTAAGATGGAATTCGTTGAATGGTTTTCTTCTTTCAAAACCTGAGCTACTAGTTCAGCTTGCTTTTTAAGAGACCGTTCAGGGTTGCCATTGCCAGACTTTCCGAAACCGGGACGATCTACAGAAATCATTCGGAAGTTTTGCAGCAAGTTTGGATTGCGCATAAATCCTAAAAAATTATCCCAAGAGCCGGGCGATCCGTGAACAAAAAGTACTTTAGGTTTTGAAGTGTCTCCAATTGCTACGTAGTGAATAGATCTATTCGGTAGTTCTAGTGTGTGTTCTTTAGGGTGATAGGAAAGATCTGCAAATGCATGTGCAATATCTTCATCACTCATAGAGAAATCTAAATTATGAACATAAATCAACGCACCAATCAAAAGTAGCCCAAAGCTTAGCAAAAGCCATTTCAAAAAAGTTAGTATTCTTTTCATGGTCTAAAAGTAACCAAGAATAAACTGTAATAGGTTAAGATTTTGTAAACGAATGATTTCATATTTGAGCTAGTTTCTAGCTACATGCTTGAAAAAGAACGACATTTCACTCTCAAATACTTTTATAGGGCTTTTCACAATTATTGTGGCAGGTATTGGGTTTATAACTGCACTTTTTAGCCTGCAAATTGTATTCTTATTTTTTATGGGAATGCTTTTAATAAGTATCATTCTGCCTTTAACACTCAAAGAAGTTTAAAGCAGTAAGTAATACAACATTCAACACAGAAAGAATTAGATATATTGATATCTTTAAAGTCTTAAATCCAATCAAAAAAATCGGGTTGTTTAAATAATCGAAATGGAAGAATATAAGGAAGTAAAACCCGGATTTTGGGACAGAATAGGTATAGGTCTTTCAGGGATATGTGCAATTCACTGCTTATTGGTACCTGTGATAGTTGCCTTACTTCCACTTTGGCCTGCTTTCGGAGAATTTCACGAGTACACTCATTTGATCTTCTTTATTGCGATTGCCCCTGCTGTTTATCTTTCTTTAAGAAGAAGGCATAAATCGCCCAAAATCACACTGCTTTTAATTCTAGGGCTAGGAATTATTTTTATAGCTTGGTATTTCAACGAACAGCTTGGTGAATATGGCGAGGCTGGAATTACACTAATCGGAAGCATACTGTTGATATCAGGGCATTGGCTCAATTATAAATCGAAATTCACAGCTTAATTATAGAGCAACGATTTTTCAAAATCTCTTCAAAGCTAAGTTCTCTGATTCCATCTGCTTCTGAGATTATTTTATACACTTCATAAGCTGCTCCCCAACTTAAAGTAACTCCCGCTCCACCATGGCCATAATCATGAATGATTAGTCTATTAGAATTCCCATCTCTTTCGATTCTTAATCATCCTCAGCATTTCTTACATAGCGTAAGGCGGTTAACTCTTCACTTTTGAATACTTCAAGATCTATACCAAACGAGTATTTTAAGATCTGAGCATTTAGCTGTTTAATTTGATCAGGGAAATATTCGGATTTTGAATCTTTTGAAATCCAGAAGCCATTTTTGTCTATAGTTCCTCCGAATCTGCTTCCCCCTAATATCCAATCATTTTCTCGAGGATACACATACACATCAAAAGGAGTATTGAATGAATCTGAATAAATTTCTGTACCCGGTCTAAAATTATAGGAAACGATTTTATTATCTGGAGATAGGAGAGGTTGAGTTTTTTAACTTTTAAAAGGTGTCTTAATAAGATTAGAGGAGCATTTTTTTCGCCATCAGTTTATTTGATCCGATGTCGGAACAGTTTATAATAATGTCTTCATTAATTGTATTAAACGAATTCAAATCAACTTCTTCAGTAATGAAAATTCCTTTTTTGTCTAAAAAAGGTTGTAGAAGGGTAGGGAAGTAGAGTGTCCAATCCGCAAAAAAGCAATCAAATTTCCAGCCTGATTTAATTTCTATAGAAGGGTGTTTTGGAGTCCAGTGTATATCAGCGAGATCTGTGTACCCGGAAATTTTTCGAGCATAATTCGGTACTTCGTTTTCAAATGCAAACAACTCGTAATGTTCATGAGTTAGAAGCCCTGAAAACTTAGCACTCTGCAAAGCAGAAAAGAAGGTTTGGCTATGTTCAAAAATTTTATCAAGCTTTGGTGAAATACAGAATGTGGAATTATGGATGCAGAGGGAAACCGGCTTGCAAAAGATGGGGTTTTTTCTGAAGTGAAAGGAAGTTTGTTGGAATAAATGGAAACACGGAACCCTAAATGTTGAAGTAATACAGCAGTAGTAATTCCGGATACACCGGCGCCAATTACAGCTACATTTTTTTTCATAAATTTATCAATTAGTTATTGATATAGATGTAAGGATCTTAAATAAGAGTGTAGTAGTAAATCTAATAATTAGTTAATTTTCTTGTAAGAATGCGCAAGGTGAACAATAAAATTTGGGGAAATTGGTATACAGTTATAGATCAGGGATTTATTGAATTCGGATCGAAAACTGCTAAAAGCAAAACAATAGGTATGAAACTACGATATGCCAATATGATGAATCAGATTTTTGAGCAAGAAATAGTACCGGAACAAATTCTAGAAGATGTGCACCTTAAGTTCTCGCCAATAGAGGATGAAGAGAGACTGGAAATCCACAAAGCATGGCTGGTTAAAGTGCTACTGGAAGATACTGAAGTAATAAAATGGCATGTTCATTTCAGTACAATTACGGGAGAAGTTTTGAATATCGAGGTATTATAAAAGTAATGTAAAGAATCGTACATTAACCCAGGTTCAAAAAAAGATTAAGTATTACAAAAAGAAGACGATAAATACATAAATAGTGACAAATAGGATTCATTAAATGAGTATTAACAAGAAAGTATTGATTGTTGAAGACGACATGATCATTTCTCTGGTTGTTGAGAACATGGTTAAAGAACTAGGCCATACAGTAGTAGGAAAAGCTGTTTCAGGAGAAGAAGCTGTAAAACTTGCCAGAGAACAAAAGCCTGATATTCTGTTAATGGACATTCGTTTGAAAGGAGAAATGGATGGAATTGATACGGTGGCAAAAATTGAAGAGAGTATCAATCCTAAAGTTATCTATCTCACCGGTAATTCTGATCGATTGAATTTTGAAAGAGCACAAAACACCAATTTTGTTGATCTCATTGTAAAGCCATTTACTATTGGAGATCTTGATAAATCATTAAAGTTGGTTGTTTGATAACAAATTTCGCATCTTTTTATGGAAGTCTTCGTATCCCGTTTAGAATTAAAAATGAGCCGTAATGAGTACAAAATTCAGGAGCCTAAAAAACGACCTCAAAGATCTGGAAGATGATACTGTATCACAGTTAAACCCGAGTTCCTTAGATAAAAGCTCCAACTCAGGTAAGCTTTCAAATTATATTTTACTATTCGCCTTTCTTGCTACCCTTACTTTTTATGTAGGCTCTAGGTTTGATTTTTCTGATGTTACTTATAATCCTCTTGATCGAATTGAACAAGCAATAAACCAACCAAATGAAGAACTCCTAGCAAGCATGGGTACTTGGATGGCGGATATGGGCTATGGTGAGCTTTCTAACGAAGAATTATTGGCATTACGGAGCGAAGATGTTACTGCAACTTATACTAATGCAATTAGAGAAGTAGGTTATACGGATGTTACGCTAGATCAATTAGTAGAATTACAACGCGCAGATGTAAGTTCAACCTATGCAAGAATGATGAAAGAACTTGGTTATACTTTAACGATCGAAGAACTTATTGAAACCAGAAATGCAGGTGTTACTGCGAGCTTTACCAGCAGAATGTTGGACCTGGGATATACCAAAGAAGAACTTACCAAAGAAAACTTGATGCGCTTGAGAGGCGTTGAGGTTACGGATAGAGTTGCTGCACGACTTATTGAAGAAAGAGGTGAAAGACCTACAATTGAGGAGTTGATTCGATACAAAATCAGTAATCAATAGGGAGCAAATTATTAGTATTATTTAATGGAACTTAGTCCTGCCAATATCCATTAAAGTATTATCTAACAAGAACTAATACTTACTTATGAAACTTTTTATATCTACGCTAACACTAGCAGTTTTACTAACATTCTCAACTCATACGAAAGCTCAAACGGCACCAACCAAAGATAGATCCGGTATTGGACCGCGCATCGGTTATTATAAAGCACCTGATGCGGATGACGGAGCAATGTTTATAGGTTTTCAAACACGCTCAAGAGGAGAAATATTCGGGTTTGAATTTGCTGCAGAATATAGAGGTGAGCAAAGTTATTCAACCACGAATGGTGATTTAACCATTAAGCAAATTCCGGTAACTGCCACATTATTAATGCACGTTCCTTTGGCTTCAAATTTTCAACCGTACGGTTTAGTGGGGTTAGGAGCTTATTATACGTTTTATGATTACGATGGTGGTTTTATAAATCCCGGTGATGATGCAGCATTTAATATTGGTTATCACTTAGGTTTTGGTCTAGATCTACCATTAAGTGAAAGTGCAGGATTAAATGTTGATTACCGATATCTATTCCTAGATGATAAAGGGGACGATCTGAATGATACAGAGTTTAGTGGTAATGTTATTACCGCCGGATTAACATTTTATTTCTAAACCAGAAAAACCTTACTTTGCAAATCCAACATTCACTAGAGTGTTGGATTTTTTTATGCATAAAATCTAAATATCAGAATGGCTGAGATTATACTACCTGAAGTTGAACTAAATATTTATTCACCAAAAAATCCTACTGAAGCGACTATAGTAGAGAATTACATTTGTACTGCAGAGAATAGTCCTAATATTGTACGTCATATCACTTTTGATATATCCGGTACTGATTTAGTTGATAGAATCCGTGTAGGTCAATCGGTGGGTGTTTTGCCTCCCGGTGAGAACGAAAAAGGTCGCCCGCATAAATTGCGACTGTATTCTGTGTCTTCACCAACAAAAGGGGAAGGTGGGAAATCACATTTAGTATCTACTACAGTTAAAAGAACTATTGATGAGATTGATGGTAAACTATATTTGGGTGTAGCATCTAACTATTTATCTAATTTGAAACTGGGTGATAAAGTTCAACTAACAGGTCCAAGTGGCAAAAGATATTTACTTCCTGAAAATGCAAAAGATTTCAACTATGTATTTTTTGCTACAGGAACCGGAATAGCACCGTTTAGAGGAATGATTATGGAGTTGTTTGAATCTGATTACAAAGGGGATGTTGTTCTGGTTTTTGGATGTGCGTACAGAACGGATATTTTGTATCCTGATTTTATCAAAGAAATGACTGAGAAACATTCCAACTTTCATTATTTAAGTTGTGTATCAAGAGAGGATAGGAGGGAAGATGGAAGTAAATATTATGTACAAAGTGCAATTAACGATCATTCAGAAAAGTTGAATCCAATTCTTGAAAAAGAAAATACACTCATATATATCTGTGGCATGAAAGGAATGGAAACAGGAATTTATCAAAACCTAGCACTTCAAGGACATACAGAATACTTACAAATCCGTGGTGAGCTTGCTGAAATCCCACCAACAGAATGGGAACGGGAAGATCTAAAGAAGAATATCAAGCCTTCATCCAGAACCTTCGAGGAAGTATATTAGTCAACTTTTTTTAGGTTAGATACGCCGCCGGAAACTACAAATTTCATAAAGGTTGCAGGATCTTTTTTAATAGGTTGTACATGTTCTTTATCAACGATATAAAGATTACCTGAAAAATTGTAAGAATGTGGACAATAGACAGCAATTTGCTCTTCAAGCCCCAGATCAAGAAGAGAATGTTGAGTTATAAATCCAAGTCTTTTAATACCGGGCACTCCAAAATCTATCATTACAGGTTCTGTGAATTTCTTTTTGTCACCCACAAATGCTTCGGTAAGGTCTTTTAAAGAACTATAAATAATACTAACCAAGGGTGTTCTGGATAATAATTTCTCGAAAATATGTACAATCGGTTTCGTGAAGGCACGAGTAAATACAAATCCCAATAAGGTAATAGTCACAAATCCTGTAATAATTCCTAAACCGGGAATACTGTAATCAAACCAACTAAAAAACAGATAGTTAAGAGATTCGTTAACCCAACCGATGGTAATGGAAAATAAGTAAATGGTTGCCCCAACCGGAAATACGATTAACATACCGCGCAGAAAGAAATTTAAAATGGTTTTCATAACTGAATCAAATTTTAGAATTATTCTATAGTACAAAACTAATGAATTGCTAACATGAGTGTAAGGTAGATTTTTTTTATCTTCACCATCTTAATTTTTAACCGATTTTTTAATTCAATTTGATGTCCACTAAGACTTCATCACAGATACGCCAAGAATTTCTCAATTTTTTTAAAGAGAAAAACCACGCCATTGTAGAAAGTGCTCCTGTAGCTCCTAAAAACGATCCAACTCTTTTGTTTACCAATGCTGGGATGAATCAGTTCAAGCCAATATTCTTGGGAGAAGAGAAAACGCTTTCTCATGAAGGTAAGGAATGGAGCAGAGCTGCAGATACCCAAAAATGTATTAGAGTAAGTGGAAAACATAACGATCTGGAAGAAGTTGGATACGACACGTACCATCATACTTTATTCGAAATGTTGGGTAACTGGTCGTTCGGAGATTATTTCAAAAAGGAAGCAATTGCCTGGGCTTGGGAGTTATTAGTTGAAAAATGGGGACTGGAACCGGATCGTTTATACGCGACCGTTTTTGTTGGGGATAAAGAAGATGGATTACCCGCTGATGACGAAGCATTTGAACTCTGGAAAAGCGAAACGTCTATCAAGCCTGAACATATTCTCAAATATGGAAAGAAAGACAATTTCTGGGAAATGGGAGATACAGGTCCATGTGGTCCTTGTTCAGAAATTCATATTGATCTGCGTTCTAAAGAAGATAGAGCCAAAGTAGACGGCGCTACATTGGTAAATGCAGATGATCCAAGAGTGATGGAGATTTGGAACTTGGTATTTATTCAGTTTAATCGTCAAGCTGATTCCTCGTTAAAAGCTCTTCCAGCTAAACACGTAGATACCGGCATGGGCTTTGAACGAGTTTGCGCTGTTCTTCAAGGAAAGACTTCAAATTACGATTCTGATATTTTTACTCCATTGTTAAATGAAATAGCAATGATGGCTAGTCTAACTTATGGAGAAGACGAGACCAAGGATATTGCAATGCGGGTAATTGCAGATCATATTCGAGCAGTTGCATTTTCTATAGCAGATGGTGCTTCTCCCGGAAATGATGGGCGAGGTTACGTTATCAGAAGAATTCTACGAAGAGCTATTCGGTACGGTTGGGATAAACTCGGATTTAAAGAGCCGTTTTTCTACAAATTAGTAGATGTTCTTGCTGATCAATTCAGAGATGTATTTCCGGAAATGCAAGCTCAGAAAGAATATGTGATAAATGTTATCAAATCTGAAGAAAAGAGCTTTTTAAAAACACTAGGACAAGGAATACAACTCTTTAAGGAAGTCTCGAAAGGGGAAGAAGTGATCTCCGGAGATGATGCATTTAAACTGCACGATACATACGGATTTCCGATCGATTTAACTCAATTGATGGCTCGTGAAAAAGACATTAAAGTAGATGAAGATCGTTTTAATGAATTGATGAAAGAGCAAAAAGATCGAGCAAGAGCTGCCGGAAAATTTTCTGTGGATCAGAGTGGTGGTAGTGAATGGATTACAGTTAATAGTTATTCGGGATTGGAATCAGATTTCGTTGGATATGACGATGTAGAATCAACTGTTGAGTTTATTTCCTATAGAAAAGAAGGCGAACGTTTTGCATTTAAATTAACAAACACTCCTTTTTATGCAGAAAGTGGGGGGCAAGTAGCTGATACCGGACTAATTACGAATGGTGACGAATACATTCATGTGATAGATGTACAAAAAGTGAAAGGCGAGTTTGTTCATTTTTCTGAATCTCTTCCGGCTGATCTCACAGGAAGCTGGAAAGCACAAATCGATACTTCTCGCAGAAATGAAATTCAAAAGCATCACACTGCTACTCATTTAGTTCATGCAATACTTCGTGAAGAACTTGGGGATCATGTGGCTCAGAAGGGTTCTTTAGTTGACGATCATCATTTGAGATTCGATTTTTCTCATTTTGAAGCGGTTACAGATGAAGAACTGAAAGTGATTGAACGTCGTGTTAATGAAAAGATTCAGGAGAATATTTCTCTTGATGAACAGCGGAATGTTCCTATCGAAGAAGCAAAGGAAATGGGAGCGATGATGCTTTTCGGCGAAAAATATGGTGAAAGTGTGCGTGTTATCACTTTTGATAAAGAGTTTTCACGAGAACTGTGTGGTGGAACTCATGTTCAGGCAACCGGAGAAATAGGATACTTCAGATTCACTCAAGAAACTTCGGTAGCATCAGGAATTCGAAGGGTAGAAGCAGTATGTGGAAAAGCTGCTGATAAGGTTTTAAGAGCCGAATATGAACTTCTGAAAGAGATAAAGGAAGTTATTGGTCAGTCAACAGATCTGGCTGGAGATATCAAAAAACTTCAGGAGGAAAAGAAGTCTCTTGAAAAAAAACTAACTGCTCAAAATCTTCAAAATACCGGCGCAATTTTAAGCGATCTTCTCAAAAATCCTGAAGAGATTGGTGAAAACCTCAAATTAGTAAAAGGTGAAATACCCGGCGCTGCTATGGATGTGTTGAAACAATTGGGTTACGATGCTCTGGAAAAATATCCGGAAAATACGGTTACTGTTTTGGGATCAAAGGATGAGGAGGAAGGAAAGGTTTATTTAATGGTAGCTGTTTCAGAAGATCTGATCAAAGATAAAGGATTAAAAGCCGGTGCTTTGGTTGGACAACTTGGGCGTTTAGTTGGCGGAGGCGGGGGCGGACAACCAAATCTGGCAACAGCCGGCGGTAGGCAACCAGAAAAACTGGAAGAAGCGCTGTCAAAAGTGAATGAAATTATTTTAAAACACTTAAAATGATAATATGAATTCACTTGAACAGGATTTACAGTCCAAGAAAAAAAGTTTAGAAGCTTTTAAAGAAGTTACCATTCGGGTTTTAAAATATTTACCTGCCGTACTTTCTGACGAGCAAAAGAAAGATAAATATTCAATATTTTCATCAGAAATTGCCGGGGACCAAAAAATATGTAAGGCCGATTAATAATGACTTGTTCAAAATGAGTGCAGATCAATTTGAAAGTGATTATCAAGAACTTTTAATTTTACTTTCAAAGGCAAAAGAAGAAAGATCTACTTTTACTGATTCCGAAAAATTTCTAATTGATAGCACAATTTATACAATCCAGCAATCAATTGGCGCTGTTTTTGACCTTTTAGTACCTCCAAATAGTGCAAGGAAACACGTTGGAAATAGATTTGAGGAGTTGATTGCAGTTATATTTGATGAAATTGATGTTAGCAATAATAAAACAGTTTTGAATATACCATATGGTAAAGAAGGAGAAGAAAAATTCTATAAATGTGAGAATGATAGAATATTATCTCCATTCAATACAGTGAAGTCTTCCAGTACGAGTTTGGATATTAATGAAGTAGTAGTTTCAATTAAAACAACTTCTAAAGACAGAATGGGTAAAATCTTTATTGATAAAATTTTACTAGAACGTTTTGTTGGTCATCCTCAAAAAATGATTGGAATATTTTTGAACGATGTACAAAGGAAAAAGAGTAATAACATCAGTTATACATTAGTCTCAAATTTGTTCATGGTATATACTAAATTTCTCACTCAGCTCGATGGAATTTACTACTTAGATCCACCGCCGAGAGCATTAGAAGAGCCATTCAATAATCACATGAAGAAATTTTCAGAGTTGATTACCAAAGATATTTGGAAACTATTACTCCTTTAATTTTTTTCTTCTTTTATTAGATTCGTTAGTGTCTTTTTCAGATTCAATCCTCGTAATGTGAATTTCATCTGTAACCCTTTCCTTAATTATTTCGCAATAATCTCTTTCAAGTTCTGAACCAATCCATTTTCTTTTGTATGCTTCTGAAACAGCATAGGTAGTTCCGGAGCCTCCAAATGGATCTAAAACCAAATCATCTTCATTTGAACTCGAAAGAATAATTTTTCTTAAAAGCTCAACTGGTTTTTGCGTTTCGTGAGGATATTTTTCCCAGGATCCATTTGAGATAGTTGGTATGTCGAAAACATCTTTTGGCTTTGCTCCAAGAGGATGAGGTTCCCAAACGTATTTACTTTTCTTGCCATTGGAAAACTGAGAGCTATCAGCTTGAGTTCTCTTGGGATATTTTAAAGTATGTTCGTTATAAGGAATTCTAGCTTCATCAATATTAAAAGTAAAATCTTTTGACTTTCTGAAATGTAGAATACTTTCATGAGACCTGCCCCAATCATTTCCCAAATTTCCTTTGTTTCGATAAAACCAAACAAGCCATTTGCAGCCTTTAAATAAACTGGATGAAGCCCATTTAATATCTGCTAAAATCTCTGAAAAGCCACATATATACAGTGATCCAGTACTTTTAAGAACTCGATTAGCTTCTTTGATCCAAGCCATACTCCATTCAACATATTCTTGTTGAGACGAAAAGGTATCCCATTCTGCTTTTTTGATATTGTAAGGTGGGTCTGCAAAAATTAGATCAACAGAAGATTCATCTAGCGATTGAAGCAGTTTAATAGCATCAATATTGAAAAGCCTTCCATAGTCTGTTTCAAAAAAAGGACGAACTTCAAGCTCTTTGGTACTTTTAAATTTATATTCCAATTGTAATTCTTCTGCTAACTCATGAAGTTGATCTTCATCATATACTCTATAATTATTCATGGGGTGGCGAGAAGTAGGAAACTTCCCACTATTATCCCATCTTCTTAGAGTTTCTTTACTTACTTTTAATTTTTTTGAGGCTTCGCTTATAGTGAGATATTTGTCAGACATGCTAATTTATTAAACCTTACACAACATTAGTCAAGTATAATAAATTCTAACTAATTCTTTAAGAATTTTCTACAATAATTTTGTGTTAGGATTCATTACGAAATCTTCCTAAAAATTGAATATATTCAAGTCCCTTTTTTGAAGGAATAAGGTTATAAAAAACGAACTATGGCAAAAAAGAAAAAAAGTGAAGTAGAATTTGCTCCAAGAGGAATTGGAGATGAAAAATCAGGAGCAGTTCAAAAAGGAGTTGATCTTCCTGCTGCTACAAAATCAAAACATAAAGAGTTAGGTCTTTCTGCTGCAAAGCTAAAAGCGATGTATGAGCAAATGTATTTACAACGGCGTTTTGAAGAACGCGCCATGCAACAGTACCAAAAAGGAAAATTTGGCGGATTTCTTCACCTTTATATTGGTCAAGAAGCCATTTCAACAGGCACAACGTTTGCACTGAACGATGACGATGATATTATCACAGCCTATCGTGATCACGGTTGGGGATTGTGTAGAGGAATAACTCCTAACGAAGGAATGGCGGAGCTTTTTGGTAAAGCAACGGGTTGCTCAAAAGGAAAAGGCGGCTCCATGCACTTTGCAAAAGCCGAGAACCATTTTTGGGGTGGCTATGGTATCGTTGGCGGGCATATCCCAATTGGAGGCGGACTCGCATTTGCCAATAAATATGAACAGAATGATAGAATTACGGCTTGTTTCTTTGGAGATGGAGCTGTTGATCAGGGAGCGTTACATGAAACCCTCAATATTGCTCAGCTTTGGGGACTTCCTGCAATTTTTGTTGTAGAGAACAACGGATATTCTATGGGTACAGCCGCTAAGCGACACACAGTTGCTGACATTGTAGATCGTGCTAAAGGCTACGGAATGAAAAGTGCTGTCATCAATGGAATGGACGTTTTCTCTGTTTATGAGAAAATGAAAGAGATTGCAGAAGACGTCCGTAAGAATTCTGAACCTTGGTTTGTTGAGATCAGAACATACCGTTACAGAGGTCATTCGATGTCAGATCCTCAGAAGTACAGAACCAAAGACGAATTGAAAGAATATCAGAACATTGATTCTATCGAGCGATTAAAGAGCTATATCCTCGATAATGATATTGCAACGGAAGCAGCTCTTAAAAAGATCGATGATAACATAGAGCAGGAAATTTTGGATGCGATTGAATTTGCGGATAATTCTGACTTTCCTAAAGACGATGCGCTTTATGAAGATATGTTCGTTGAAGACGACCCTTATTTCCACACCTAAAAAGAATTTCAAAGAATAGAATAATGGCTGAATTACAATTTAGAGAAGCAATTAAAGCTGCCATAGATGAAGAAATGGCAAGAGATGAGAAAGTACTCGTGATGGGTGAGGAAGTGGCTGAATATAACGGCGCTTACAAATCCACAGAAGGACTTCTTGACAAATACGGATATAAACGAGTGATCGATACTCCGATCTCAGAACTTGGTTTTACCGGTATTGGCGTTGGAGCAGCGATGAACGGCTTAAGACCAATCGTTGAGTATATGACCTTCAACTTTGCAGTGCTGGCCGCAGATCAGATCATTAATCATGCTTCCAAAGTAAAATATATGACCGGTGGACAAATTAGTTGTCCGATTGTTTTTAGAGGACCTAACGCCTCAGCAGGACAATTAGGAGCAACGCATTCGGTAGCTTACGACTCCATGTACGCACATTTCCCGGGACTGAAAGTTATTTACACTTCGGAACCAGCCGATGCAAAGGGTTTGCTTAAATCTGCAATTCGTGATGACAATCCGGTTATTTTTATGGAATCGGAGCAGATGTACGGATTGAAGGGAGAAGTTCCTGAAGATGAAGATTATATCATTCCAATCGGAAAAGGTAAGATCAAACGTGATGGCGAACATGTTACTTTAGTAGCTCACGGAAAAATGTATCACCTGGCAGTAAAAGCTGCTGAGCAATTATCAAAAGATGGTGTTGAGTGTGAGATCATTGACCCTAGAACAGTAAAGCCATTGGATCTTCCTTTGATTATTGAATCAATTAAGAAAACTAACAGGTGTGTAATTCTTGATGAAGCCCATCCTTTTGGTGGTTTAGCTGCTGAAGTAGGATTTTTAATCCAGCGTGAAGCATTCGATTATTTAGATGCTCCGGTACAACGAGTAACACTACCAGATGTTTGTGCACCATTTGCTAAAAACTTATTCGATCTATGGTATCCATCTGTTAAGCAGGTTGTGGATGCGGTAAATCAAGTTACGTACAGAAATTAATTTAACTCAACTCACTAATTCGAAGAAATTATGGCTATTAAGATAGAAATGCCGAAGCTGAGCGACACCATGGAAGAAGGGGTGATCGCAAAATGGAATGTTAAAGAAGGCGATAAGATTTCTGCAGGTGATATCATCGCTGAAGTAGAAACAGATAAAGCGACTATGGATGTAGAAGCTTTTGATGATGGAACTTTATTAAAGATAATTCCGCAAGAAGGCGATGCTGTTCCTCTGGGTGGCTTGATTGCTGTAATTGGGGAAGAAGGAGAAGATATTTCTGATATTCTTGAAAGCGCTGAAGAAAGCAGCTCATCAAATACTGATGACTCTTCAAAAGAAGATGCTGAAAAAGAAGAAGATGAGTCTGAGTCTAAAGATGAAGAAAAGGAAGAAGCTTCTGCGAGCAATAAAGAATCAAAATCTGAAGAAAAAGAAAGTTCTACTTCCTTAAAAACCAGTTCTTCACCTTCAAATGATGGAAGAGTAAAAGCTTCACCATTAGCTAAGAAAATGGCAGAAGACAAAGGAATTGATCTTGGTTCAGTTCAAGGTTCAGGTCCTGATGGAAGAATTGTTAAAAAAGATATTGAGGATTTCAAAGGCGGGAGTAGTCTTTCGAAACCTTCAAGTGCTTCAGAAGCACCTTCGCAATCTTTCCAAAGTTTAGAAAGCAAAGAAGTGAAAGTTTCTCAGATGAGAAAAATTATTGCACGACGACTTTCTGAAAGTAAATTTACCAATCCTCATTTCTATGAAACCATAGATATTGATATGAAAGCGGCAATGGTTGCCCGTTCTTCAATGAATGAAGCAAATGATATAAAGATCAGTTTCAACGATATTGTTGTGAAAGCCTGTGCCATCGCTTTAACACGTCATCAAGCAGTAAACAGTTCATGGCATGATGATGTAATCAAAGAACACGGAGACGTACACGTAGCCGTAGCCGTTGCAATCGATGAAGGTTTGATGACTCCGGTTATCAACCATGCAGATAAAAAAGGCTTGGCTCAAATTTCAGCAGAAACCAGAGAATTGGCAGGACTAGCCAGAGACCGAAAACTGCAACCGAAACAGATGGAAGGAAGTACGTTTACTATCTCAAATTTAGGAATGTTCGGAATTGAAGAATTCACTGCTATTATCAATCCCCCAAATGCGTGTATTTTAGCCGTTGGTGCAATCAGAGACGTACCTGTAGTTGAAAACGGAGAAGTTGTTCCCGGTAAGCGAATGAAAGTTACACTGTCAAGCGATCACAGAATTGTGGATGGAGCAAAAGCAGCTCAGTTCTTGAATACGGTTAAGAACTTGCTAGAGAATCCATTGTCTATGTTGCTTTAAAATTCTCTAAAGTAATGTAAGCCTCAATGTTTAAGTGGGGCTTCTTTATATCATAAAAACCCGAGTTTGATTAAAAAAGCTAGTAGCCTTCGATTTCCATCAGTCGAGCTAAAGTCGACAGATGGAGAGCTGTATTAGTTTTATGGCACTTCGGTTTGACGACTCCGGTTCGTCCAACCGATTTTAGTTCCAACGCTGAGCGTGTGGAACTAGGGTATTATGTGTGTAATCTCATTACGTGTTTAGTGGGTTTAAAATCGGATTTTCAGGATGGGCAGGATTAAAGATGGGCTGAGAACTAAATCCTGTTCATTCTATAATCCCGAAAATCATGGTTCAACGAATGGAGGAGTGTGCTTTTAGTTGTATGAAAAGCGTGTGGAGCGAGCGTAAGATCCATCAGTCGAGCTAAAGTCGACAGATGGAGAGCTGTATTAGTTTTATGGCACTTCGGTTTGACGACTCCGGTTCGTCCAACCGATTTTAGTTCCCACAAAGTGATGCCCTCGGCAGATTCTAACCTAGACTAAAAATAATGCCGCCTAGCAACAAACAAGGAGTTGCAACTCCTTGTTTGTTGCTAGACTTGAGTGCGTTTTCATTTCTTGCAAACCGATCAATCTTGCAGTTTTGGCTCGTTCTAATTACCGAAATAAACTCTTGAACTAATATAATTTATACTCATCTCCCCATAAAATTCATGTGACCCGAAAAAACTCGGCAAAATCATCCCCTCTGGCAGAGGGGCAAATGAAGCACGGGGCATACCGAGCTTCATTCTCCAAAGGAGTCCTAT
>TARA_R110002110_G_scaffold180092_10_pt1 | contig 15816 bp, 28 predicted proteins | sample TARA_R110002110 | Tara Oceans TARA_R110002110 (sample SAMEA4397330) | marine metagenome | biome: Polar Biome; feature: [SRF] surface water layer (ENVO:00010504); material: water (ENVO:00002006), including particulate matter (ENVO:01000060) such as... | depth 5 m
TGGGAAGATAAGTCTTCTAGTGAAATTCACTGACTCAAGCGTATATTCAAATATACGAATTTATTTCCATACCACCAAATTTAATTGATAATTTTAAAAATTAATTTTGCGATGACTTTCACCACATTTTCTTACTACTAAGATACGAAAAATATTCCATACTACCAAATTTATTTGCAATTATTTTCAAATAATTTTTTTGATATTTCGTACCCCGTTTTTCATATTACTAAGATACGCATTTTCTAGCTACCCACCAAATAAAAATGCATTTATTTTTCATCAATTTTTTCTATTGGATTTGCTTGTATATGTCAAAAATTTGTTGTACCTTTGCAGATTCAAAAATCACAATGTGTTGCACCCTTCCTTCTCCTGGTCTGGCTTCCATGTCTTAATACTAAGATAAGGTATTTTTTCGATACCACCAAATAAAAATGCAATTATTTTAAATTTAATTTATTAGGATATATCGATTTTTTTTTGTATCTTCACACTAAGACTTTTTTGGTTTTGGTATTTCACACTAGGGCACCAGGATAAAGATACAACAATTTTTTGGACTGTGCAAATTTTTGAGCAATTATTTTTAAATTAATTTAGTTGCTGATTTATTTGGTAGTCTGGATTATTTTGATTATACGCACGCACACGCATATTAATAAGGTATAAAATTAATTGCAATTAAATTAGGTTAGTAACTTAATATTGCTTATCTTAGCATTGTTGTTAATCACTTAAACCAATTTACTATGTTAGCTTTATTAGTCTTCTCTTTAATCTATTTTGTTTCTAAAGATATGGACAAAAAAAAATATTAAAATTGATATCGATTAAATTTGGTAGTATCGATTAAATTACTTATCTTAGTATTGTTGTTAAATTATTCACTTTTAAATTATCTATTATGTTTTATATTCCAAAAAATTTATTGAGTACCCAAAATGCAAAAACTGTAAAGGGTGAAAAGGAAGGTGTATCTACCTACATTATGTATATGGCTCCATTCACACAAAATGCTACGGGTAAAAACGTTTGTAGTCATGCTACTAAAGGTTGTGCTAAGGCTTGTTTATTTACAGCTGGACGTGGCAAATTTGCGAACGTTAAAAAAGGGCGTACCAACAAAGCAAATTATTTCTTTGCTGACCGTCAAAAGTTCTTAAATCAATTGGTATTGGAAATTGCACGTATTGAGCGTAAACACGTTAAAAACGGTACTGAATTCGCGGTACGTTTGAACGGTACAAGTGACTTAAGTTGGGAACGTTTGAAAGTTAGTAGCATTGGTAAAAGTTTAATTGAAATGTACCCTAATGTACAATTTTACGATTACACTAAAAATCCGAATAGGTTTAAAGATACTTTACCTAGTAACTATCATTTAACTTTTAGTAGAGCTGAGAGTAATGAAGACAAAGCTATGCAAGTTTTAAGCAATGGTAATAGCGTAGCGGTTGTATTCAATAGTAAGGAATTACCAATTACGTGGAAAGGTTTTAAGGTTGTTGATGGTGACAAAAACGATTTGAGATACAAGGACGAAAAAAACGTAATTGTTGGATTGTACGCCAAGGGCGAAGCAAAAAAAGATACTACAGGTTTTGTAGTTCACGTATAAAATCGTGCCAAAGTATAAAAACCTAGCTATTAATTTAGTTAGGTTTTTTCTTGCATTTGTCAAAAATTTTCAGTAACTTTGAACTAAGACTATTTTTTTAGAATAAGAAATTCTAGAGCACCATCACTAAGATACAACAAATTTTTGGTTCCTGCAAATTTATTAAGCATTATTTTTATGTTAAAATAAATACGATTTTACTTGCATGGTATCTTATTAATGCTTATCTTAGCAGTGTAGCAAAAATGCTACTAACCTTTAAACTAAACGATATGCAAATTACAAGAATCCAATTATTCGCTTTAATGCAAAACCAAGTGATGGAAATTAGAAACAATATGAGTTTAGCTAGAAACGTTGTAGGTATCAGAAACTCATTCAAAAAATTTGTTGGACTACCTAAAAATGCATCACATAAAATTGTATTACAAGAGATAGGAAGAGTTTACAAAGAAAATGATTTAGCGGACGAATTTAACAACTGCATGAATAAATTTGATATGGTAGCAGACCACGGTATAAAATTAGTATAAAATTAGGGGAAGAAATTCCCCTTTTTTATTTGCTTGTTTCAAATATTTTTTGTATCTTCACACTAAGACTTTTTTTGTGATAGCAAGAAATTCTAGAGCACCATCATAAAGATACAACAATTTTTTGGACTGTGCAAATTTTTGAGTACTTAATTTTATTTTAAAATAAATGCATTTTTATTTGGTATATAGAAAGTAATTCCTTATATTTGTATTGTAGCGCAATTGCTACTAACTTAAACTAAACAATATGGAATTCGGAATCGCAAATTTATCTACAATGACAGTTAATAGTTTTACTAACGCTACAGACTTAAAAACATTTGGTCTTCTTAGATTGAAGTCTGTTATGCGTGAAGAGGGCTTTAAATTTAATGCTACAGGTATTAGAGCATATATGGATAGTTGGTTAGAATGGGAAGCTGATTGTAATGACGACGACAATGAATTATCAACTTGTGGCTCTCAGCTTGTAGATGTTGCGGCAGACACTTTGACATACACCAACGTACACCTACATAAATTAGCTACTGGTAGTAATAGATGGATGCCATTAACAAGTGAGGACAAAGATATTTTTATGCAAGCAATTGTTGATAAATTAGAAGAGGCTTTTTAGCCTTTTTTTTTGGTCAATTCAAAAATTTTTTGTATCTTCACACTAAGACCTTTTTTTTCACCATAAGAAATTCTAGGGCACCATCACTAAGATACTGATAATATTTGACACCACCAAATTTATTTACAATAAAAATAAATCACTTTTTATTTGGTAGTTACATTAATATTGTTTATCTTAGTATTGTTGTTAATCACTAAAGGAATTAGATATGTATAGTTTAGATTTTAAAGTTGGAGATATTGTTACTTTGTATTCTTACAATAATGGTAACCCTAAAGTAATTACTGGAATTGTAGTAGGTGACAGATTTCAATACGATGTACCTGAGTGGATTATTGAAACGAATGAACGTAGAAAGTTCTTTGCTAAAGGTTCTAAAAGTCCTAGCTTAGTAGGTGGACGTGGAATATTGAAAGGTAGGTTTACACTTGAAGAATTTATTGAAGCGGTAAAAAATGAGGGAAAATAAGTTCCCTTTTTTTTGGTTTATTCGGATTTTTTTTGTACCTTAGTGATGGTGCCTTGGTCCTGGATTCCAAAAAATATACACGTAGGTTGGAGTCTACTCTTTCGACTTATTTAGCCAGACCCGTTTTGGTATTACCACCAACAATATAAAGATAAGCATTATATTCCATTCCACCAAATTTATTTACAATAAAATTAAAATAAAAATAAGTACTATTTTATTTGCATGGTAACTTAATATTCCTTATATTTGAATTGTTGCGTAGAAGACCTACCAACGGGAGTTAATCATTTAAATTATTATATTATGGCAAAGCAAATTTTAAAAGTAGGTGACGAAGTTGTATGGAAAGGTTCGTTTGGTATTGATGCATCAAAGTACACTACTGTAGAATGCATTGAAATCAATTGTAAGAATAAAGATGGTGACGAAGTTGATTCTATTGATTGGAGCAAAGTTAATGGACGTGATGTTATTGTTAATTTAACCAATGGGCATTGGGCATACGGAAATCAAATAAAAAGAAAATCGTAAATAAATTTGGTAGTACCAATAATAATCTTTATATTTGAAGTGTAGCAATTAAGCTACGAAATTAAAACCCCAAAATAAAATGACAAATTCAACAAATTCTCCAATGGCAAAAGACACTGACTTATCATGGGACGTAACAGAAAATGAAGTATACGTTAACATTAACGGTGTACTTAGATTAGACGAAACGAAAAAAGCAATTGTTAGAGATGACAACGAAGCAATTTTATCACATCGTAATGCTGGATACCACACAATGACCAACGAGAAATTTAAAGAAGCTACTGAAGACCTACGAAAGGAAAGCGGTTTTGAGTTCGCTGGATTCCATGAATATAAAGGTGGACGTAAAGTAATTGGATACCTTAAAAATACTGCTGAAGGTGAAATTAAAATTGGTGACCATGTTATTGAAGACTACCTTATTTTAGGGAATAGTCATGATGGTTCGAGTTCATTCTTTACGGGAACGGTAACAGAATTATTGAGATGTTCAAACGAGTTCGGACGTATCAGCGGTGCGAATAGAGTAAGACACTCAAAAAGCTTTGAAATTAATTTTGTTGGAATGATGACTTATATTAAAAGTCACTTTGCGGAACGTCAAGTAATGTACAATGCATTCAACAGATTTGGTGACAAAATTGTTTCACCTGAGTTATTCGACAAGGCACTTGATTTCGTATTGAAAGTAGATTTGACTAAAGAAATTTCAAGTCAAAAGCAAAACCAAAAGGATGCTTTAAGAAATGCAATTGTAGGTGAGTCAAATGATTTAGGTGATAACTTATGGGGCTTGTTTAATGGTGTAACAAAATATACTACACACGAACTTAACGGTAAGGATAGAGTTTTTGGTAATGTATTAGGAAATGCGAATAACATTAACCAAAGAGCATACCAATTCTGTACTGCTAACTCATAATCTAGAATACCAAATAAATGAAAGGCTAGTTATTAACACTAGCCTTTTTTTGTGTTCAAAAATAAATTTGCATATGTCGAAAATTTGTTGTACCTTGTAACTAAAGTTTGACGTGAACGGTGATTTAGTTCTAGGGCACCAGGACTAAGTTACGGAAAAATTTCCATACTACCAAATTTATTTGCAATAAAAATAAATCACTTTTTATTTGGTTGGTACGTTTATTTTCCTTATCTTAGTATTGTAACCTAAAACTAAATGTTATGAGTAAAGAGGAAATCATTAAAGCAATTAAAGAAAATCATTTAAATGATTCAGAATTCCTTTTAGAAATTATCAAGGAAGGCACTGACTATTGGGAGCCAATGGTTGATGTGTATGAAGAATTACGTAATTATTTACTTGTGAATGATGAAATAGTAACCTAATAATTTGGTTAGTACGTTTATTTTTCTTATCTTAGTGTTGGTGCTCTAGAACTAAATTGCCCCAGACACTAGGGCACCAGGACTAAGTTACGACTTTTTTTCCAGACTACCAAATTTATTCGTATAAAAGTTTCTTCAAATAAATTAGGTTGGTACGTTTCTTTTGCTTATCTTTGAAGTGTACCGCTATTGGTACTAACTTAAATTTAATCAAATGAGAATTACAGATATTTCAGAGCTAGTTACAAATCAAGTTTACGCTTTATGTGATACACAATTTGCCACTAGCAAAAAAGTTAGATGTCTAGGTAATTACGGTGTTGGTGACAAAGTATATTTTACAGATGCTGACAGTACCGAAACACCCGAAACACTAGCAACAAAGTTCAAAGCTAATATTTTACCTAATTCGTTTGTATGTTGGGATTACATGTTAGTATCAATGTATGGTGTAACAACTATTGACGATTGGAAGGTGACCGACCCTAGCTGTAGTCAGATGGTAAACAAACTTACTGACCAGATTTATCAATTCAAAGAAAATAGACTTATTAATCCTGAGACAAAAGAAGTTGAGCTTTTTGAATCTGAAATTGATTTAAGTAACTACACACAAGACGAAATGTTTAACGATGTAAAACCATTTGGTTACACGTTCAATGAGATGTGTACTTGGATTGACGAAGGAACGAATTTAGATTTAATTGCAGAATGTATATTTGAGATGGAATAAATTTGGTTAGTACGTTTATTTTTCTTATCTTAGTATTGTAGCAATATTGCTAACCTAAAACTAAATGTTATGAAAGTTAAAGATTATACAGAATTCAGAATGTGCAAATACAATTCAACTGACGAACCAACAAAGATTACCTTTGGGGACATTGTAGCACGTACAACAACAGATGGAACTGAAATTGGAATTGTAATTCAAGTTCACAATAGATTTGAATTTAGAGTTGATATGTTTGGTAATACAGATGTAGATGAATGTAGAATTGCTACACTAGGTGAAATTATAGCACACCGACCGAAACTTATTGCAGAAGGTAAAGTAATTGAATTTGCAATTGGTGACACTGTAAAACTTGATAGGTACAATCACATTGATGACATTGAAACTGTAAAAATAATTGGATACGGTGAAATGACATTAAGTAAAACGCTTACATACAAAGTAGGTGTAACTGATGTATTTTGTGAAACAACGGGTATTTCAATAGTTGAATCAATTTATTACAAGCCAGCCCCAGCCCACGAAAGACATTACAGAAAAGGTGCAAGCGTTCAAGAAATTGAGGAATATTGGGACAGAATAAAAGGTAAATAAATTTGGTAGATACATTAATTTTACTTATCTTTACATTGTAGCGAGATTGCTACTAACACTTAAATTTTTTACACATGAAAACATTAGCTTACACAGTAGACATTGAATCTTTATTCACTACACAAGACAATCAAAAGGAGTCAAACGATAAGGACAAGCAAGTCATAGACGAACAAGGTCAAAGGAACAAAACCGCGTTATTGAAAATTGTTTTACCATACATTCACAGCGTGTACGCATTACACAATAGAAAGTGTACTCGAACTATGAATACGTCAACGGGTTGTACGGGGTTGTTAGGTTTAAATCCCGTTGATATTGATAAAAAAATTGATTGGATTGTTAACACTGATTATCATGGTGTATGGTCTGAAAATTACAACACGTTTACTTTCACAGATATACTTGGTAAGAACATTAAAATTTGGTTAAACAAAGAAGGTAAGCACGTACACACACCAAAACTAGGTTATTCAATGACTTCATTTGGTTCTAAAATTTATGGTGAAGGTGTACAAGCTGAATTAGAATTGATTGCCAAACATTGTGCCAAATATAAGGACGATTGGAAATAAAAATAAAACCACTTAACATTTGGTTAGGTGGTTTATTTTCCTTATCTTAGTATTGTAGCGAGATTGTTACTAACATTTAAAACTTACAAAATGAAAAAGACTTACAAATTCTCAGTTGATGTAGAAACTACAGATTCAAACACATCTTTTATTGATGGACTTATTGATGAAGTTACCGACGAAAAAAAGCAATTGGTTTTAACACACAAAATCAATAAGGAGACAACAAAAATGCACCGTGAAATTTTATTGGATTTAGCCGACGAAATGAATGAGCAATTGGGTAAAGTTGGTTTGAAGTTTGACGACTTCCAATACGAAGGAAACAACAACCATTACAAATATTCAATGTGTAAAGCGGTTGTTGATAATCGTTCATTTGTATTAATTATCAAGGGTAGTGGTTTTGGACGTTTTGAAGGTTCAAAGTACTCAACTTTTACGGGTGAATACAATTTGTCATTAGCAATTAATAGTTCACCTTATTACACAGCTAATCAAAGAGATGAAGCTACGACAGTAAAAGACATTGCAGATATTTTTGGACGCATGGAACATTGGGTTAAGGAGCACATTCACAAAATTAACAAGGTTGAAGCTATAGCAGAAAAGTTTTAAAATAAAGGCACTTAACATTTGGTTAGGTGCTTTATTTTCCTTATCTTAGTGGTGTACCGCTATTGGTACTAACTTAAATCAAATCTATGACAAGCATTGTACCTGAAGTAAAAAAAGGTTTTTCCGTAATTATACACGAACACAAACTAATTGGTAGGAAGGTGTCCAATAAAGAATATGGTATAGGATACATAAGGGCTATTGAAACGTTCCCTCATAGTTCCACTGAGTCTCGTTACATTATTGAGATTATCGATAACACGGGCAAACCTATTTTAAAATCTTTGTTTCCTGACAATAAAATGGCGTTTTGGAAACGAGAATTCGAATTATTAACAATCTAAAAAAAGTGTTATGAATTGTACAAAAGTAAGCTTTGCAAGTGAAAAGGATGCAAACGAACACATTCAAAGAATCAAAGAAAAATCTGGTAGACGAGTTTTACCAACTAGGGCTTATGCATGTAATAAATGTCCTAACTATCATTTAACAAGTCAGCCAAATTGGGTCGAACTTACAAAAACTTTAGAGGGTAAAATTGTGGTCCTAAAAGATAAAGTTCAGGACCTTGAAACAAGGAATGCAACTTTAAGAGTTGGTGACCTTGGAAAGTTAGCAAAGAAAAACCAAACACAAAAGGCCACAATTACCCAAAGGGATGAGACAATTAAGAAGCTGAACAAAACCAATGGAGAATTGATGCAGAATTTAATTAAGGCTAACATTAGAAATAATACAAAATAAATTAGGTAGAACAGAATAAATGTTGTATCTTTAAAATATAGTTAGATAAGGTAACACCATGTTACATTCTGGGCGATAACTGAATAGGATTGAATAAGGTTGCACCGCATAGCGAGGGCAAATAAGGTCAAGCTGAAGGTCAGTGAAACGTAGCGTACTGTAGTGGGTTAATAAGGCTAAATATAGTAGGGAAAGAGGTTCGAAACTTTTTCCCTTTTTATTTGCGTAATTCGAATTTTTTCCTTATCTTAGTGATGGTGCTCTAGTCCTGGTTTTCATTACCCACTACACCAATACATAAAGATACAACAAAAATTTCACATAAACAAATAAATCTTTTTTACGATTTAATTAGGTTGGTACATTTCTTTTTCTTATCTTTACATTGTTGCCAATTAGATACACAGTTTAACAAACAAAAAATAACTGTAAATAAATTAGGTTGGTACATTTCTTTTTCTTATCTTTACATTGTTGCGATATTGCAATAACAAAAATTAACTATTATGCAAGCATTAGAAATTAAAAAAGCAATTATTAAATTACACAAAACATTAGACAATAAAGCTATAGCTGAAAAACTAGGTGTTGCTTATCAATCTATAGTTGCTTATTCCGCTGTATTATCGGGACAAGGGTTAATACCTAAGAAAGGTAAAGTAGTTAAAAAGAAACATGTTAAAGTAAAAAAGAAAGAAAGTAAAAATAAACCTTACAATAATATTGAAGGTACTGCAAAGGAAGATATTAGAGTTTACAAGGCTAAAACTATTAGTGAGTCAAAATTGACTAGTGGACTTATGGCTTGCATGCCGTTTACGGAATGTAGAAGTGAAAAACATATTTTTGCTTCAAGTCCTAAAATGAAGTTTTTAGGTATTGACAATAACAAAAATATTGTTGATATAATGAGATGTACTATTGCGGTTGAAAAATTACCAATGGTTGCAAAAACTTGTGAGATGTCAGAAATTATTTACAGTGCAAAACGAAACACGTATTCACATTTAGATTTGGATTACTGCGGTCACTTGAATACTAAGGACGAGGAAATTACACATGCACTAGATAATAAGATAGTAAAAAAAGGTGGTTATATCTTTATTACTTTGTCTAAAGATGGTAGAGGGAACAAACAAGGAAGGGCGATAATTGACAAAATGAATAAAAGTAATACTACAAAATACCGTACCACTAAAGTTACTGAGCGTGGAGTACGTTTATTTTTTGATTTAGTAATTCAAGATAGTTACAAAGTTGAAAGTGTTGAGTCATACACTGATACTGCTGCAATGATATTCGTAGCATTAAAAAGAATAAAATAAAACAAAGAATGTAGGTGAAATATTTGGATAGTCCAAGTATTTCACTTATATTTGTATTGTCACCAATTGGTACACAGTTTAACAAACAAAAAATAACTGTAAATAAATTTGGTGGTAACAATTAAATTACTTATCTTTACATTGTAGCAATAATGCTACTAACTTTAAAAAACATTTATTATGACAATTACAGCAAACACAAAATCAGTTTTAATCGATTCATTAGAAAACGTTACTAACTTCGACAAATACCCAGTTCTAGATGGTGTTAATCGTAAAGTTGACCAAACACAAGTTAATAACCTTGTAACAAGTTTTCAAGCTTTTGGTACACTTAGTTCTGTAATTGTAGTAATTGAAACCAATGCATTTGGGAACGGTGAAACACAAAGATTTAGAGCAGATGGTCAACACAGAATAGTTGCAGCAGAATTGCTTGGAATAGGTTTAGCAGTACGTGTAATTCGTTTAGTTGAAGACACTACTATGAATGTTAGTCGATTAATTTCAGTATTGAATAGTAGCAACAAAGCTTGGAGTACTTTAAACTTTTTGAATACATTTTGCGCTAACGATATTGAAGAGTACAAAACTTTCAAAAGTATCATGAAAGAAACTAGCTTAACTATCACAGATTTATTAAATATCTTTACAGGTAGTGGTAGTCAAAAATCTATGAATGAGTTCAAAGATGGTAGGTTAATTTTCGTTAACGAAAAGGATTCAATGAGAATGTTAAAAGCGGTTGTAATGATTAAAGGAGTAATTCCAAACAAGGCTTTTTGTAGACGTGGAATTTACAATATCTTAAGAACTAGTAAGACTTACACGAAAACTGCAAATGCAATTATTGAAGCTTCAAAAACAATTACTTTCTCAGAAAACGAAAGAGAATTCAAAGCACAAATTGCTAGCATTGTACTAGGTACAAAATTAAGTAAGGTTGCATAAACAAAATACAGTTGAAAATAAGAAGGGATTAAGTTCCCTTTTTATTTGTTTAATTCAAATTTTTTTATTACCTTAGTGATGGTGCTCTAGAGTTTTTAACTATTTCACATTGGGGCACCAGAATAAAGATACAACAAATAATCGAGACTACCAAATAAATCTTTTATGTAAATATATTTGGTGGAATGGATTATTATCCTTATCTTAGTAGTGTAGCAATGGTGCTACTAACTGAATCAAATTATTATGGCAAGCAGAAAAGAAGCAATCGAGGTTTACGGAAGTACAATTGTAAATGAAGTAGAACAAATGGTAGACATGAGTGATGCGGACGGAATGTACACCACGTACCAAGACATGGGACAAGATGAGCATGCAGAATGTGTTGAGTTCATGTACTTCGAATAAAATAAGGGATTAAGTTCCCTTTTTATTTGCTCAATTCAAAATTTTTCCTTATCTTAGTGATGGTGCTCTAGAATTTATTGGTCTCAGACATTAGGGCACCAGGATAAAGATACAACAAATAATCCAGACTACCAAATATTTGCCAATAAAAAGAAATAGTGGTAAAAATTAGGTTGGTACGTTTATTATCCTTATATTTGTATTGTAGCGAAGTTGCTACTTAATCTAATCATTATGGACTTACTTGAAAACTTTGAAGCATTACCAATAGAAGTGCAAACCCTTATCAATTCATTTGGTGACGATTTCACATACGATAACTGTAATTTATTACTAACTAAGTTAAAACCTTTGGGTTATTCATTCGAATATGGTTTAGATGCTACACCTTATAATTTAGTTAAGGTGCTATGTAAAAATGATTTTGATGACATTGTAACTGATGGTGATGTGTTCCGTTGTGTCTTTGGTGCTATCGATTTTTGAAAATAAATTTGGTAGAACCAATTAAATTACTTATATTTGTATTGTAACCAAAAGATAAATATTATGAGCAAGCTTAGTAGAGAAGATATGGTAATTTTGTTAAACGCTAAATTCCCTATGTTGAACTGTCTTAAGACTGAGGACTTCTATTCAAATAAGTCTGATGACTATAGCGGTGGTATATGGTTATGTGGTGAGGATGATACCGTAGTTGATAAGAGTGGTAATAGAATCTTCCATTACTATAACAATAGTAGTAAGTATATCTTTGGTGTCTTAGTTACTCTTAATACGTTATTAGAAAAGAATGGATGGAGAGCCGAATGGTATGATGCAGGTACAATAATGTTTTGGGAAAACTAAAACACATAATATTTGGTAGTTACATTATTTTTACTTATCTTAGCATTGTTGCTAATCACTAAAACAAATCAAATGAAATATCAAAAATTTAGAAGTCAGTACAGAAATTTAGAAGTAAGTATTATGGCATCCTTAAGGGACGAAGTATTCAACAGTACACAGAAATCAGTACACATGGATACAAACGTAATTACTGTAGATGTTTTTGATTACGTTGAATTGGCTATCATAAATGGTAACCTAACGTTTTTAGATAACAAAGGAAATCATTACAGTTTGTTTTGTGATGTTAGACTTGAAGACTTAGTTGATATTTTAGTTAAAATAGATTTGGTAGAACCAAAATAATTACTTACATTTACATTGTTACTAAAAACTAATATTATGATTCATGATTTAAGTACCCAAGAAGGACGTAATGCATATACTGAAGCAATTTCAGAACCATATAAAAGTAAGAAGGTTGAATTAATTGAACAGTTGAAACACTATTACGAAACAGATTTGGATAATTGTGTTATGACTCATGAGCAATGGATTGATGTACTAGCACAAGCAATGACAAATCCAATGTATTCTAATAAAATTTTTGCAATCGAATATTCACAATACCTAAAAGAGAGAGAGTCATGAAAATAACAGAAAACATAGAAGCATTCAATTTAAACATTAATATGTTTAGTTCAAAAGATGCTAAGGCAATGGACGAAGCGTTAAACGTTTTTCCTAGATTCGAGCACAATTCAATTAGAGTGCATCCACTAAATGAAAACGCTGTGCAAATTTACAATGAGTGTTCAGATACAATCAGTAATACAAAATGTTATACTGACATGGTAAACGCAGTTAAAGAAACTGGAATTGAATTTAGGTATATTTCATTAGAAATTGCACTTACAAAATAAATTTGGTAGTTACATTTATTTTACTTATCTTTGTATTGTAGCAATATTGCTACAACAAAACTAAACACTATGTTATTTTTAATATCACAAGGTCAAACATTTTTAGGAGTTCTTGAAGTTGGAAACAATATCGATGACTTCTACCGAAGAGCAAGGAAGTTAATTAGTAGTCACTTCAATACACACCCTGACAACGTAGGGTTACACATAAATGAAATGGGGTATAGTCTTGGAGCACTTCAAAGGAATTTTCAAGCTGAAGCAGGAGGTGAATTAGTTGAGTTTGAAATAAGTTAAAATAAATTTGGTAGTATCATTTATATTCCTTATCTTAGTATTGTTACTAATCATTAAAACTAAAAGCTATGAGTTACGAAATTATTTACGACAAACAATTTGTTAAAGTTGATAACAAAGGTACTGAAATGTACATACCAATGATTCTTATTGGTAGCAATAATTGTTATACGATTGATTACAAAGGTAGAGAACGTAGAGTTCGTAACTGGCATGCATGGGGCGTTAATCGCAACGTACTGAATAGTGTTGAAGATATGGTAGGCTATTGGGCAAATGTAAGAGCAAGACATATTGCAGATAACAAAGCTGAAGATAGGGACGAATGGCATACACAATACAGTGATGATGCATTTGGTTACTGGACATCAATTGCAGTAGGTTCAAAGCACACATCTAAGACATCTTATAAGACATTGACAGGTATCTTTACCACTGGAGCGAGAAAGTCGCTTACAATCGAGCAATTGGCTTCTGAGAATGTAAGAGTGATAGTTAAGAACACTTACTATCCAAGTGATAAACAAACTGAATTAGGAATTAGCCCTTACAGTTTAGTAGTTGAAAATGATACTGAATTGTTGGAAGCTATTGCACAATGTGAAGATAGGTTTAAGGGTACTGGAATTAGAACAACGGTTGAATTTGCTGGAATGCACGAAGAAAAGCCAAAGAGAATAAGAAAGAAATACTTTGCACCAAAGGTAAGAACTAAGGTTGCAACGGTTGTAGATGAATCTTACAGAATCAAAGTTGGTAGTGTTGGATTTTTCGTAAAGGAAACTAGAACTAATCTAAGGTACAATATGACTGGAAAGGTTTTTACTAGTAGAGCAACGGTACTAAGGAAGTTAAAACAATTACAATCGAAGAATTACAAATGTGATTTTGAAGTTGAGGTGAACCATACACCTATTGAAGTTATGGTTTAAAATAACCTTTAAAAACAAACTAATAGTTTGTTTATGATAAACAAAACACAAAATCATGGCACAAAAAACAATTAAAGATACGAAAAGTGAAAAGTACAAATTCGTAGTTAAGACCGAGGTGAATGACAAAACGTATTGGAGGGTTAATATGCGTGGAGTATCAAAAATAGGATATCCAACAGAACGGGCAGCAGCCTTAGTAGTAGATAAATATTTAATCGGTAAAGGTAAAGAACCCGTAAACATACTAATAAGACAATAAATAAAAAGGGATTAAGTTCCCTTTTTATTTGTTTAATTCAATTTTTTTCCTTACCTTAGTGATGGTGCCCTAGAACTAAATAACAAAAAACTAAAGGGCACCAGGACTAAGATACAACAAATATCTGACACTACCAAATTTATTTTTATTTTCGTTTTTATTTGGTGGAATGGTTTATTTTTCTTATCTTAGCATTGTAGCGATGTTGTTACAATTAAATTTAATTATCATGGAATATATTGATGGTGTAGAAATCTTAGCTTTAGACGTTGTTTTATATGGTGAAATAACCAATACCGATGAAATTGATTTAGGTGCGGTGTATCTATCTAATGAGGGTCGAAAGTATGCCTTAGACGTGACACGTTCAACAACTACAATTGAAGGTGGTTTTAGTACAGTTAGATGTGAGCTAGAAAAGGACGAAGATACTTTCCCAGTAGAAGAACACCTTTACGATTTAACCGCTACGGATTTGGGTGTAAATCCTGAAGCAACTTTTTATATTGCTAGTGATTTACCAATAGAACATATTACGTTGTTTGTTAGACGTGGTGATTGCACAATTGCAATTGATGTAACCCAAGAATAAAATTGAAAATAAAGCACTTAATATTTGGTTAGGTGCTTTATTTTTCTTATCTTAGCATTGTAGTGATATTGTTACTAATCTTTAATCCAATTAAAATGAATTCAGAACAAAGAGATTTTATCAGCAAAGTTATTTTACCTAAGCTAGTAGCTATGGCAATTGATGAAACTTTACCAATGGACATGAATGAAATGTGTTATTCCCATTTTGAGGACGAAGCTACACAATATAACATAGATAACAAAAGAAATGTTATGTTAGATAATCTAGGAAGGTACACTTCATTTAGTGACGACGAAGAATTGGATTCAATGTTAACTATCTTAGAGAACCACGAAGACGAAAACGAAATCACAGGTTGGATTGATGGTATTCAAATGACCCATATGTTTGAAACATCATTTACCGTTAAACAATTATTAGATGAAATAACACCAATTTAATTTGGTGGTTTCATTTATATTGCTTATCTTTACATTGTAGCGAGATTGCTACGTAACTTTTAATATTAAATAAAATGGCAAATTGTGAATCAAGTATCGGATTAATTCATAGTGTAGTTGACTTAGAGAATCAAAAAGAAGTTATTGAGTTCTGTCACGAAATATTATCAATTGATAATGACCTTACTGAAAATGAAGACTACTTTAGAGATACCACTCTTGAATTGGGTTGGGATAATGAAGCTGATAGGATTATAGGTGAAGCTATTCATCGTGGATTAAAAGGTAAAGAATTAATTTCAGAAGTTTCTGTTGCTATTAGCAAACAAGAATATTATAGTGGGTGTGAATTATCATTTGTTGGTAATACCGTAGCATTCGTTTATGGTGGTAATGAATAATAAATCACTTTTTATTTGGTAGAACGAAATAAATTACTTATCTTTACAATGT
>TARA_R110002110_G_scaffold77517_1_pt1 | contig 15812 bp, 19 predicted proteins | sample TARA_R110002110 | Tara Oceans TARA_R110002110 (sample SAMEA4397330) | marine metagenome | biome: Polar Biome; feature: [SRF] surface water layer (ENVO:00010504); material: water (ENVO:00002006), including particulate matter (ENVO:01000060) such as... | depth 5 m
TTAGATTCACAGAATCCTATGTTTTTTATGCCGGCAGCGTAGATTACATGTGTAAAATCATTGTTTTCACGAAAGAACGACTCAACTGATGGCAAAGAACATACGTCTAGTTCTGCTTTGCTTGTCAAACGTACGTCATACTTTCCTTTATAGAAGTCATTTAGTCCATTTCCGATAAACCCATCGCCAATAATGAGTATTTTAATTCTGTTAGACATGCGTAATTTTGTCACTCCACCAGTTAAAATCTAGCATCCTAGTATTATTGTCTTTAATATTGTTGTATTTTTCATGTATTAAATCGTTATCGTGTAATTCCGACCATTCATCAACAAACAAAATTGGCAATTCTTCAAAAAAAGACATTGCTATGCTTCGCTCAACAACCGGTATGCGGCCTAGATATAAGACCTCCCATACACGATGACAGTCAACCCCATTACCTCTAGGGCAGATAACCATTTTATGATCCATGATGTCTGACACGTAGTCGAAGTAGGACAAATTTCTCATTTGTTCATGATTTTGATGTATCTTGGCTGTTATTGTAGATTCATTTAATGCTATGTTTGCTACGTGTTGTCTAGATTGATGGGTTCCAACACTAAAGTTGGCGTAAATACTGTTCTTTGGAGAGATTGGCATGCCTTCGAACTTCGATAATGTATCAATTTTCTCAACAGCATGAGACCAACCATGTCCGTGTCCTTCGAGAACACACATTTCATGATTCTCAATTCCCAACGGGAGTGCGGTTATCTTAGGGTGTATACACTCTACATTCTGTGCATACCATCTCTTAATGTTATCTGGGGATTCCTTAACTATTTGTTCTGTAATCCCGTAGTCGCTATTTCCGGTTATTAGTGTTATTTCCTTGTCGTGCTCTCGCAATGCATCAAATAAAGCCGGAATGTAGTCTGTCTTGCAAAAGATGACATCTCGATTATTGTGCAGAGTAGCAAAATCATTAAATTGTATAGGTTTAGTCATTTACAGTCGCTCAAATACACAAAATCCATTGCGTTGGTTTGGCTCATCTATTAACGTAACAAATGAAGTATCATTCAATAATTCTTCTCGAATCTGGAAACATTTATAAACCGATGAGTCGTCGCAAACTATAATTCTAGCTCGATCGCGAAGAAGAAGGTATTCTGGGTATGTTGAGAATTCTCCCCCATCCAAAACTAAGACATCTATTTTATCAGGTATAGTGTCGAACAGGTTTGGGGCGCCACTCATGTTTTCCACATCATCGGCATACCATTTCTTATAGTCTTCAATAGCAAAATTACTCTTCATTATCTCTTCTATTGGGAGCATGTCTGTTGGCTCAATAATCCTACCGTGTGAAAGTCTAAGCTTCTCCTTTTTAGTATTAGAATATGAGAACAGGTGTGTCTTCCAGAAGCCGGCCGCTAAATCAAAAAACTTTTTGCTAGCTTCTATGGAAATTAGATAGCTCTCATCCATTCTCTTTATAAGTCCATCCATAATACACTTGGTTGAGCCCTGACCGTTCCAGCTGCCAATCTCTACAAATACTTTGTTTTTTGGAGTGGTCGCCAAGTTAAACAATGTCTCCCCAGCAAGAGAACCGCGATTTATCTGCCCTTGTCCCAAACTAGTCTCCTTTGGTTATCCTGTGTGAGTCACTATCAAAATGTTGAGTTGAAAATTCAAATAACTCAGAATCTTCTAGGGCAACCATTTGATGTCTCAGCCCTCGGTATACATGAAAGTTATCGCCGGGGTTAAGAATTAGTTGCTCTGCTGACTCTACTTTATCTTCTCTAGAATAATATACCATCATTTTGCCACTTTGTAAATAAAAAACTTCATCTTTTAATTTATGGAAGTGCCAACTGCAGCGCTTGCCCTCATTAAAGAATAAAAGTTTTCCGCAGTATTCTTCTGTGTTTACTATCCAAAGTTCGTGTCCCCAGCCTTTTTCAACGAATTTCATGGGCATTTCATGTGTCATTTACTCGATCTCCTTGAGTTTTTGTTTCCACTTATTATAAGTCTCAACTTTCCTATGCGCATTGTGTTCTTTCATTTTTTCAGAGATCTCATTTAGATCAACATTTTGTAACATACTGTTTAGGTGTCGGAAGGAATTAAAGTATTGAATAAATGGCATGTTGATGGGATCATAAAAATCAGATAGGCGATACCATTGCATCATTTTAGGGATGTTATCAAATCTATTAGGATCGTCTAAACCTGCAAACGTTTTTGATTGTGGTGGTAAGCCTTTTATTTGATTCCAACTTGTCTCTGACATTACACCCTGAGTACCGTAACTATTGCATAGTACTCCTAAGAATTCCCATGTTGGGAAGAACAAAGGGATGTTGGCTGTATATTGTTCTGAAATAGACATCGTTGACACGTTATACGGAACATGGATAATTCCTTTATAATCAGCGAGATCCTGCCAGTAATAGCCAGATTGAAACTCTGTGTCTTTATCTACTGTTTTATGAAGCTTTGGTTGATGCTTAAATTTAGAAGAGTAAAGAAACTTATCTATTTTTCCTGTGTACTTGGCATCAGTGTATTCACATAGGCTCGGTATAACATCCCAGTCTCTGTCAGTGAACATTTTTGTGTATTTCTGATCATACTTATTGTTAGCTATTGGTATTATCTTCTTAAGATCAATTTGCCTAGCTAAATAGTTATTTAACGCATTCCAATTTTCTTTGTTATCGGAAAACGGAGCTTCAAAACGGGTGCTAGCAATCGTTATTATAGGCTTATTAAACCGCTCGTATAACATAGAGAACACTGGTGTGTGAGTAACTATAAACGCATCATAAGATGATAGCTCTTCTTTGTATCTTTCAAAAAATCGATCGGGTGTCTCTAAATTAAATTGCTGCCAGTTGTGCTGATTAACTACATCAACTTTAGCTGTGGGGTTACCCATTACGTGTGCGTGACCAGAGATGCTCCAGTTATCTACCTGATGATCTCCGATGTTTTCAATGATCTCTTTTACATCAGCAATTACGGAGATGTGTAGATCTAAATTAAAAAACTTCATTTATTAGACAACCAGCTTTTAAGTTCAATTTTCGGCTGCCACCCTAAAAGCTCAAAAGCCTTGTAATTATTGGCTACAGACACACTTGACTCGCCGGCGCGTAGTGGAAGAGTCTTGGTTGTGCCGCCGATTAGCTCCGCCACTTCGTTAACAGACGTTTTAGTACCAGTGCCGATGTTTATCACAGTACCCAAATTAGAAGAGATACTTGGAGATGTAGCCGCGTAAATGTTTGCAGTAGCTACATCTGAAACGTGTACAAAATCACGTGATTGGGTTCCATCTCCCACTATTGTCAAATCTTCGCCGGCGCGGCGTTGTCGTAAGAAGATGCCTATTACTGGGGCATACTGTCCTCTGATTGGCTGCCTTTCGCCGTATACATTAAAGTACCGGAGGCAGACTGTCTCAAGCCCATACAGGCTGGAGTACATCTTCATAAGATCCTCTCCCGAAGCTTTTGTGACCGAGTAAGGGTTAAGACAATCCCTCGGCATCTCTTCTTTTAGGGGAGGCTCATTACTCTTCCCGTAAATTGCAGATGTCGTGGAGAAAACTACCCGAGAGCACTGCGATTCTCTTGCCGCCTGCAGAACATTATTTGTTCCGATTATGTTTACTTCGGCAGTTGCGATGGGGTTTTGTATCGCTGACTGAATTTTTGATTCGGCAGCTAAGTGGAAAACATAGTCCACCCCTTTAAACAGAGGTGCAATTGCATCATAGTTGCGGATGTCAAGTTTATGGTTCTGTGATAATCTATTCCAATAGAAATGCTCGTGCGAATCAGAAGATTCGTTATCTATTACGATAACATCGTGACCAAGTTCTAATAACTTATCAACAATATGACTGCCTATGAATCCTGCGCCGCCGGTAACTAAAGATCGTCGCTTCATTTTTGCGACTCTAAATTAAGGAAGTTTTTCAGTACCCGGGTATGATCTTTAACATTGTTCTCAAATTCATCGTAGACCTCACCAACAAACTCGAGTCCTTGCCGCGGAGTAGGGAATTTTCTCTTTATAAAAAATTCATCGTGTATCATAACATCTTCATTTTTAAGAGCAGGTAATACAACGTTCGCAAAAAATTCATAGTCTGTGCCATAGGCGTCTGTTTTAGACCAGTTATTTATCTCCTCACGCATAGTAGGGAACGCACCTTTTTTAGCACCCCACATTCCACCAAGAATAGGAAATCCATGATGTGGATGGTCTCTCATTATATGAAAACCTTTATCCGCAGCCATCCATTCGTCCACTGCTGCCTTTTCCCTGGCTCCTAGGCGGCAGTCGGTGTCTCGGGATACCATCACCTCTACATCGGGCTCAGAGGCGGGGTAGAAGCGCCAGAACATGCCTGTCCAGTCACCTGGAACATCCATCATTATAACTTCTACATGTTCGAGGGCTTCTAACTGCCAAACAATAGGGTTTGGGACGCTGGTGCCTACGTAAAAGCGGCATTTCCAGCCTGGATAGATTGAAGGTGCCAATTCCGCATTACGAATCGCACCCACAGTATATTTGGGGTCATCTCCCCAAAGTGAAAAAGTAATAAGCTTCATCTTTTACCTCTGAAGAAATGGATAGTATTTTTGGAACACCTTTTTCTCTTCTTCTCTCTTCCAAGAATCATTTTCTGTGTTAGTTGAGATGCCTTCTGGGTTAAAGTAGTATACACCGAGGACTTCTGAATGTTTCTTAAACTTCGCTCCCGCAAATGTGCAGCGAAGCCAAAACTCCCAGTCTCCGGCTGATTTAAATGTTGAGTCGAAATAACCGTTCTTATCATGAAGAGTTTTTCTCCACATAGGATTATTGTGTGGCAAGTTGCCGCGCATCATAGCCTCTTGTGAGAACTGCTCAAAGTTATACCTTTGTGTAGTCGATGGGTCGATGTCTTCGTAAAGTGTGTTTGCTTCATGGACGACATAGCTATCGTTGTATACTAAGTCAACATCTGGTGTTTTGACCAGAGTTGATGCTTGTTTGTAAAGCCCAATCGGGTTACGACGGTCATCACAGTTAATGTTGGTTATAAACTCGCCCGTCGACTCTTGAATGCCTAGGTTCCAAATACCATAAACTCCCGGATCTTCAGATACGCGTTTGTAAATTATGTTATCCGGATACTTTTCGACGTATTTCTGAATTAGTTTTTCTTCTACGTCGGATCCTTCGGGATTGACGTTGTAAATTAGCCACTCGCAGCGCTCCTCAAAGATCGACTGTCGAGTTACATCCTCTAGGAGTTGTTCAATATGCTCCTCTGCATCAAACACTGATGTGATTAAAGAAATCATTGGGATTTCATCAACCGTCGCCAGTACTTCTGGCTCTGGCTCGTCAGTGGTTTCTGCTACGAATTGAGCATAAAGACTCTCCTGCGTAAACGTTTCACAGAGATAAGATGCGTACTCCGCAAAACGTTCTGCTCGTTGCTCTTTGTTTTCATCATAGCACTCTCTCATTCGTTTCTTAGCTGAGTCTTCACGAGGATAGGCCCACATAGTGCCTTCCCTTACCACACCTTCCCAAATAGCTTCCTTTGGGATAGGTTGAATGTCGAAGTCCACGTTATAGAATCGGTCTTCACCGTCGACGCAGAGGAAATCTAATTGACCGGACCAGCCTGGGGCGATCACAGGTACTCCACTATAGGCTGCTTCAAAAATAGGCAGACCGAACCCCTCACCGTGTGTGAGGGTCAGCAGGGCTGAGATATCTTTATGCGCGTAGAGTGCATGCATCTCAGCGTCTGTCATGTCGCCATGGAGCAAATAGACTTTACATGTATGTTCTCGGCTAAAAGAAGCAATAAACGTACGCATCTCATTATACAATTGTAACCTGTCCATGTAACAGTTTTTCATCATGTTTGTCTTGAGAACTAATCCTACTGATTCACTCTTAAACTCTTCCATAAACCACTTAATGGTGTTCTTAAGGTTTTTTCGTGGACCATACTGAGCTACGGCTAAGAAGTTAAAGTCTGTTGTCAGACCTAAATCTAGTTCTGGCAGCTCATCATAGCTCTTGACTGGGTAGTTGACAGATTCTATAGGCTTTTGGAGTGTTAGGGTACCAGTTTGACCATGTTCATTGGTGAAATTGTAAGTTGAGGCTGCGAAAGTATCACGAGAGTGATCGGAAACAACGATTATCTTGTCAATGATCTCATTCGCTTTAGCTAACCAGCCCGGGTCGACCGCAGTTGTTTCCATTCCTGCAGTATAACCGATGTTTATCGGGGCTAGTTTTTCCCACTCGTTTGGAATGGTAACCTGCATGGACATGTCAAATGTCCCACCCTGTTGTAGGTGTCCGATCGTTTTCTCAATAGTTTGGTCAATCCAAAGCCTTTCGTCACACTGCTCATTGAGCCAAGAGGTTTTACCCCACTGCAATGGCTGAATAAACACCTCAAAGAGATCTGGTCGACTTCTAAGGGATCTGAGCGCAAACCGAGCTTGTTCTCCGTATCCGCTGCGAGTTAAAACTGGTCCTTTTAACAAAATTCTTTTAATCATTGTGTTGCTCCTTGAAGGTCTGATACTTCTAAGACATGCCAGCGATCGTAACCCTGACGAGACTCCCAAGAGCCGTGTTTTTCTACTATTTCATTCATTTTCTCTACCCACCTACTTTCATAATCTTCGAAGTTGTATTTGTCTTGCACATGTTGTTGTCCGAGACGTGACATCTTTCTGTACATCTTGGTATTCATTTCCAAAGCATCACTAAGTGCATCGATAAAATCTTTCTTAGACACTCGATCCTCATAAATGTATGGTACTTGTAGGGAGCCAATTACGGCTTTTGAGGCTGGTTTAAGTCCAATCCCAAACCACTTCTGACCGTCAGTTACTTGTTCTTGTAATCCTCCTGTCATGTTAACAATAATAGGAGTACCGCATGCCAATGATTCCAGCGTTCCTAATCCGAAACCTTCTGCATCAGCAATGTTAATTGTGAAGTCAGCAGCATTGTACATTAAAGATAGCTCCTCCGCGGCGACTTTAGCGGTAGAGAGGAGCACCTGCCCTTGGTTTAGACCGAGAGTTTCGATAATGTGTGGAAGGTCTTGCCCATGGGGGTCCCTAGCGTCAGTGTGCATCAATAGCACAGCTTTATCGTGTCCTACCTTATCTAAGAATTCTTTAAACCACCAAATCAAGGTGCCGCTCTGCTTTCGGCGAGCATTTCTATTGTTCCAGAAGAAAACCTTCTTGTCCTGTTGTCCTCTCGTGATTTTGTCGCGTGTTTCACTAACCATTCGTTTTAATTCTTTACCAGTAGCCTTTTTAAAAATCTTTTGATCCACAGCATGCGGCAAATAACAACTAGAAACTGTTGGTGAAACTTCTTTAACTATTTCATGGGTTACTTTTGAAATACAAACTACCTCGTCAGTAGAATCATAGAAGCGCGCGTTATACCTTGGCGCTGGGAAGTTATCCCATACATGGTAGTATACTATCGGTACTTGTGCGCGGATTTCATTTTCTATCTCCCAAAGCCAGCCGTAGAATCGGGGATCGGTCATAAACCATAATACATCAGGCTTCTCTTTTTGTAGAATAGACCTAATCATTTCTGCATTTCCGTATCCATCAACGGGATAGATAATCCAGTCCCCCTCATAAGGAGAAACCCTAATGGGTGTATAGTCATGATGCTTTACGGCGCCACCAAGACAAACAACCTGATAGTTTCCTGTCTTGAGAAGTGCTTCAATCATGTATTTAGTTTGTGTTCCGACACCAGAGGGACTCAGAGGATGATCCGAGAGTGTCAAGATTTTCTTTTTCTTCATTTTAATCCTTATTTACAGTGTTCTGTATTATAAAACTTGCAGCCAAAACCGGATGTGCATGACAACCGGTTTTTGATCTTCGTTCCTTTTTTAATGTTGAATAGAGCAGTTCTTAATAGTTTAAGAGCGCTTTCTGTCTTGCGAGGTCCGCTAGTAACCCTAAAAAATTCTACTCTGTTCTTTTTTGCTGTTCTTTTTAGAAGAGCAAAATGAGTTTCAATGTGTGCTGGGTCTGTCTCAGTTTTATTCGCAAAGAAGTGTTTATATAATGTTAACTGGTATGTTACTAGTTTTTCGCTCTTACGTCGCGAGTCCCAGCCCCAAGAGCAGGTTTTCCAATCAAAAATGTGAACCTTTCCATCGGGTGTTGCAACAATAGCATCGATGTACCCCTTAAAATTATGCTCTTTCTCATCTTTTATAGGCTCATAGAGTGGAAGTTCTGTTGCTAACACTTCGTATTCACCAAAGTAATCGCTCAAAGCATCCTCAATCTCAGGCAAAATTGCTTTGCCTTGTTGGTGCATGTCGGAAGTCATCTTAAGATCTACCTCAACATCATCTGGTAGATTGGCGAGGTTCTCCTCGAATGCTTTAACAAAGTGCTCTTCTTCGTTAAAATTCTCTTTTAGAAGCTTCTTTTCACATACATCGTGAATAGCAGAGCCGAAAGCAGTATAGGCATTACCCTTGAAACCGTCTATCTTATCTACTCTTGTTAATTTATGGTAAAAGGCGCAAAACGCCCAATCTTTTAGCTCACTATAACTTATGTGCGGCACACAAACTCCATGTTTATTATTATTATAACCACATAAGCTTATAATGTCAAGGGTTTTTATTCTTCTTTATGAAGATTTATTATTTTTTCAAATAATTGCGGTGATAATTTTCTTAACAAAGTGTCGCGCGGATGTAAATAAAAGTCAGCAAACCCGGTGGCGAAGTACTCTCTTAGGGAAACTGGTGCATAGGCGTTGATAAACAAGCCGGTACATATCATTCTTAATTTTTGCTTCCCAACTGTTTTGAATAAAAATGATTCGAATTCTGGGTCATACTCAACTTCTTCAAATGATTCCTGGTTTATGCTATAGCCCAAGGATTGCAGATGGTTCTTTAATCTTTCTCTTTTTGAAAGAAACTCATTTTTGAGTTTTTCATCCCCGTAGATCTCGAATCCATTTATAGATTCAATTGAGTGGGCTACCTCATGAACCAAATCATCAAGCATGTCTTCTTCATCTTCTTGGAGGTTTGACACGTGCAAAATCCCGTTCTCATAAAATGCAGAGATGTTGCGCTCTTCGAATTCCTCGAACTGTCCCACCACGATCATTTCCATTTCAGATAGAAGATGTTCTGGTATCTTTTGCTCTAGTCTGCTTATTACAGATTCAACATCGATTTTTGATGCATCTTTAAAATAGACATGTGTGCCTCGAGCAGTGTAAAAATCACTCTGCTGCTGTTGCATCGCCGCTTGTTTTTCCTTCAAGTACTGTCGCATCATCTAATCCTAATTGATATCCTCTAATAAAGTTCTCTTCCGCTATGGTATAAACAAGCTCTGGGAAGTCTGCTGCTAGCGTATGTATAATCATGTGCACTGTAATCATTTCATCTTCTGGATTGTGCTCTTGACCTGTATAATTAATCATGAACTGCTTGAGTTCTGAGTTAGTTTCTTCTACTGTTTCTGTTTGTTCTTTGTCTGTCATCTTATACTCCTATTCTTAATGTAACACATCTTTTTATTAATTGCAAATACTTTTATTTATTTAAGATAAATGTGTTTAAATTTATAGTACCTTTGCTGCTAGGGAGGCTACTTCGCTGCGCTCACCTTTCCGGAAGGTTACATGTCCTGCCAATGGAGAATTCTTAAATTTTTCGACAGCATGTGCTAAACCATTTGATGTTTCATTAACATAGGCATTGTCAATTTGTTCTATGTCGCCGGTCAGGATCACTTTTGTGCCCTCAGCCACGCGGGTTATTATTGTTTTTATCTCATGAATCGTAAGGTTTTGCGCTTCGTCAATAATCATAAATGCATTCGCGATTGATCTGCCTCGAATATAGGTAAGAGCTTCAATTTCGATTTTACCCTTTTCCATGTACATCTCAACTGACGCCTTATCACCCATCAGGTATTTAAGGTTATCTTGAATCGGCATTAGCCATGGTAATGTTTTTTCTTCTACAGTCCCGGGTAGAAAGCCTATGTCTTTTCCTAGGGGTTGTACTGGACGCGAAACGATCATTCTGGTGTAGTCGTTTTCTCGAAGACCTATTGTCTGTTGTAATCCAGCGCAAATCGAAATTAAAGTCTTGCCGCTACCTGCCATGCCAACTAAGGAAACAATTTTTATTTCCGGATCCATTAGAAGATCTATTGCGAAAGCCTGTTCTTTGTTTCTAGAGCTTACTTTCCAGTCTGGCACGTTCGTGTGTATTACCTTTTTTAAAGGGTTATGGATACTTGAAAATCTAGCTAAAGCTGTCTTTTTAGGATTAGCATTAGATACCATCATAACGTATTGATTAGGATACCACATCTCCTCCATTTCATCGGCGTTTATAAAAATGTCTTCACCATTATAAAATCGGTCAATTACTGCATCATCTATGAGGTGCTCAGTAAACCCCTGATAAAGTTCATCTGAGTTCTTTACAACACTATCTGTACTGTACTCCTCGGATGGGATGCCCAGTGAGTCACAGATTACCCTCATGTTAATGTCGCGTGACACTAAAATAGTGGGTCGCTTATTTTTTGGCCTCTCATTCTCTGACGAAATAATAGAGAGCGCGGTGGCTATAATAATGTGATCTGGGACCTTCGGATCCAGGTCTGGTGGTAGCAGCGTTTTCGGAAACACGCATGCGTAGGACATTACCTTTAAAATACCCTTTCCTTTTCCAATTCGTACGCCTTTGTTGAGATCTCCGGTTTTTCTAAAATCGTCTAAAAATCTGATTATTTTGCGAGCATTAACCCCAACGGAATCTTGTCGCTTTTTATGTTTATCAATTTCCTCTAATACTTTGAGCGGTATGAAAATGTCATGATTTTCAAATTTATAAATTGCTTGTGCATCAGTTAAATAAACGCTAGTATCTAACACATAATTCTTTTTTTTACTCATACGTCCTTGGGTGCTTGCTATTCAATGATAAATAGTCCCTATAGTAAGAATAAATCACTTTCTTGAGCATCATAAGTGGAGCCCCACACCCGACTTGAACGGGTAACCCTTTGATTACAAATCAAAAGCTCTACCAATTGAGCTAGCGGGGCTAAAGTGGTTTTCGACGTCTCAGGAAACCACAAACCCCTGCCTGCGTGACGTTCGGCAGCCACGCACCGTTATTATTTACCCGACGGTGCAGCGGACGCGGTACCTAGTTAAATGTCAGAGTACCGTTTTCCGTAGGTACGCTAACCGTCCATGCAGATAGTGTGACACACTCTTCTGCTAGTAAACTACCAACGGTGGTGGTTACTTCTGTTGATAAGGTGCATTCGCCTCTCTTGTGATCGTACGCGCGCACAGACGAATCGATGAAGTCTTGTTCATAAAAGTTCTCGGTTATAACCTCGGCAACGAAATCCGTAAAGTAGGATTGACCGCGGTCATAGTCCTCGAGATACCCTTCGGAACGGAGATGGTTTAAGATTCCATCGGAAGATTCACCATAAATGGTAGACGCATTCAGTTTTGGATGTTGTGTGATTAGTTCCGCGAGTGTAGAAATAACGTCGGTATCAGCAATCGCTGTATCGATCGCTGTCTCGTTGTGTACAAATACGTCGGTGGCGCCCTCATAAGTCATCGTAACTTTGGTGTCGCTTGAAAGGTTTAGGTTTTTGATTTTGCTGATTATTGAATTCACTTTATTCTCCTTTTATAGTGTTCTCTTATATTATAGCACACTATCAAGACTTGTCAAGTAGAATTCCATAAATAACTAAGCCACAAATCTGCAATCTGTTCTTTCTTGACCAACTGGGAGATTTTGTGTTTTGGCGTAACGGGCTTACGTTTTAAAGTTAATCCTGATTCGGATAATGTCTTGCTGCCCTTCTTCTGATTGCACTTAGTGCATGCAGCGACTAGATTTTCCCACGTATTCTGTCCCCCACGAGATTTGGGAATAATATGATCTAGGGTTAAATCAGAGTGTGGGAATTTTTTATTACAATACTGACAACAATAATCATCCCTCATTAGAATGTTAACTCGAGACGGTCGGGGCCCCTTAACCATAAATGTTACAACCTTCTGTAGGACGATAACCGCTGGTAACTGGAAGCTTTTATTAACAGTTCTTATTTCTTTTGTATACGTTTCGACCGCAATGGCTTTCCCCACCAAGCACAACACAAAAGCCTCTATAGAGTCTATAATTTCTAAGGGGCGGTAGGAAGCGTCTAGTTTTAAAGTAGTGGCGGCACACGTTCCCATGATATAGATAGGAGGCTAGCCTATTTATCGGAGACCGGGCTAGTGTAGCGGTGGGGAATTGATGATTCTTTCTGTTTTGATCTCTCAACTATATCAGATGAACTGTCAACCTTCTCATCTCCACCTGTTGACCATAGCATCTGGACTCCAAGCTCCTCGCATACGGATTGCTCGGGAGTATTGCTTCTTCCCCTGTCTCCTCCGTTTGCAAAGTAAGTTGGCTTGTGGCGACGGATTGCTTCGCATACTGTTCCATCTGTGTCATCAACTGAGTCGACTACTGTAACGCCCTTGATTGACTGGAGTATTTCTGCTCTTGCTGCGAAGTCCATGAATACAAATCCCTTCTTCCGGAAGAGCCATTCATCTGAGTTTGCAATGACAATGACGTCTCCGTGTTTGGCTGCAGCTATGATATATCTGACGTGCCCTGCATGGATGGGGTCGAACCCTCCTGATACCATTACAGTTGGCTTACTATGACTCATTGTTGTTTCCTTTATAGATTTGTTATCAAACATTTTATTATGTACTGTCATTCTATTTTAATTCCTCTAAAATGTATCTCTCAATTATTTCTATTGTTTCTTCTGGTCCTGAAGTTTCAAAAGAGCGTCCCTCATCCTTAAAAAGTTCGAATAATTCAAAATCATTTCCCTCTGGGTAACACCTATCTCCGATAAACCAGAAATTCCAAGAGTCACGGTCGAAATTTGACAGCGCGTACGTTTTATCCCAGCCATCTGGGTAAATGTCAAATGAAGTATCTCCTCCAAGTTTCACCGTTACTCCTAAGTCTTCTGACCGCATTAAAAAAGCGAATCTCTCTAAGTATTCTAGTCGGAGACCCGTAGCTCTATCAATCTGCTTAAAGTGTTCGCGCTGCTCATTGTCAGCATTCCTGCCTATAGGGCACCAGTTAATAGTCGAGACTCTATTCGAGATGAAGTGCCCTGATAATGGAATCTCGTGTTTTTCTATCATTTCAGCTTGGAGAATACAGAGAAATTTAAAGATTTTATTTAGTACTTCGGATCCCAGCTCATCACTCATCGAGTTTGTCGTTATTGTGTGAAACTCCGTGTGCTTTTCGCCAGCAGGGATAATGTATTGCGTTCCATTTAGCGGCAATAGATGGCAATTTTCTTTTATTGCAGTGCTGTTGAAGATCGGCCATAGTTGTTCTTTAATGTAATCCATACCTGAACCAGTGACTAATCCGATCTCACTGTACTTACATAATTTATGTAAGGCACTTATCATAGGGGAGCGTATAGGCTGACGAGGTTCAGTAAGAGTACCGTCAATGTCAAACAGTATCATAGTATTAGGATTTTTAAGCATAATTATTTATAACATGCCGCGGTGAACTTGTCAATGAATTTTTAAAAAACAACGTATCCAACTTCTATCAAATCCCCGGGGGAAGGCTCGAAGTTGAGTAAAATCATATTTGCGGTGGCGTCATACGACCAATCTAAGGTTTCGGATCCGTTTAAATAAACCACTATGCTCTCTAAAACTGGCAGTCCTGTCAGTGCCAACTCTTGCACTATTCCGACTAAGAACGTGCTATCCGCTAGCCATAGGCTCCAATCACTACACAAATCTACCGCGTCTTTATAGAACCTTGATGAGAGGTCTATGTACTTTAGCCCTATCATGGAACTATAGGCGCTGTCGCATGCGGATTCTTCAGTGAGAACTATTGTAACAACATCCTGTTGCACCTCAGCAAACTCTGTCATTAGCCAGTCATGGAAGATGTCGGTTGGTATGGCACTTTGCTCATCCTCGTCAGAGACAAAAATAAACAATTTATCAGCATCATCACGGAAGAAGTCGGCGCCTTCATCGGTCTGCGTCACAAACTCGTACATGGCGGCATAAGCTTCTTCTGTTCTGTCTTCTCCTAGGGTGTATGGCGCCATTAAGATGTCAAGTACAGAACTGTTCTGATCATAAGGTCCGTTGAAATAATCTTCGCGAAGACTTGTGTTGATATATCCAATTCGATAATCAGCAGTAAGTTTTTCGATGTCAATCCTTAGTAATTCAACGCCGGCACTTACATTGTCGTAATTATCGTTCATTGAGCCGGATGTATCCAGTATTATTAATACATCGATGCTTTCCGGTGGCGAACTTTGAACAAAAGAATCGACAACGACGGTCGTTGGTCGGATCTCCTCTATAACATCGTATTTTAATCCATAATCTGGAGAGCATGATAAGAAAGCGGCGCACATCATCACAAGTGCTATTAATGCTTTCAAACTATTGCTCTCTTTAATGATCATCGCAGTCACATGGTGAGTACCCACAACATGGGCACCGGAACGGTTGCTCCTCATTAGTAGTTAGCTTAGAACCTTGAAAAAAGGTTTTCTTCACGAACTTTTTTAATCCCTTTATCGTTAATAAAAATTTTATAATCATAGAATAAATCATCTTTTAGTACCTCCAAAATGACAGCAGAGAACATTCCAGAGTCCTGAACATGGGGAAAAGGTTTAAAATTTACCCACTCATCAATTTTGAAATTATAGCTCTTTTCTTTCTTTAACAAAACTCTTTAAATGCTCCTCTGTTACATACATAGTCTTCTGACCAACGTGAATCAAATACCTGTAGTGATCCCAAAGCATCTTGCCATTATAAAGCATGTCTTCTTTGGGAATTATTGCAATAATTATCGCTATTTTAGGATTAGTTTTTTTTCCTGTGTGGGGGAGAAAAACTAAATCTCCGGTTCGAAATGTCACTCTTCTAAATCTTTATGTGACAGTATTTCGTATAAACGTTGGGGAGATAAGTCTGTTTGGTCATAGATTTTTATGGTTTTCCAATTAAATACATCTGAAATTCTCAGTGCGTACGCTATCCATTCGCTGCAGTACCACCTATGGCGGTGTTTAATTTTACATGGCAGAAATTGAGAAAGTATCATCCCAATCCAATCATACTTACAACCTTTCGTCTCTTCGAAAAAATCGTTTATTACTTGTACCTGTTCTGCTGAGACATCTATGCTAACGAGTTCCCAAATCTCTGGATTAAAATCTGTGTTAATGCGGGACTGAACCTTGGAGGTTAGGAGAGGGGAGATTGAGATCCATGTAAAGTTGTCTGGCATGACTAATTCGGCATGACTATACTTACTTTTAGTCCACCACCGGATTACTCCGTTTTTCCAACTGCCTTTGCCTTTATAAAAGGCAACTTTAACTTTCATTTCATCATCACTTGTTAACGCCTCTATTATAACTACTGGATTGTTGTTGGAATGACTGTGCAGTTGCTAAATAATAAAAACAAATAATCCCGCACCTAGGTAGATGCGGGATCATGATTGTATTCTTTTCGTATTTATGTTATTGTACGTCGATTATAATACTCTCGCCTGAGAACACTTGGGTTCTGATAGGTAGTCCGTCTGGACCTTGGAAGAGATTTGTTGAGAC